>Ga0272443_10001762_pt1 | contig 29977 bp, 17 predicted proteins | sample SSMAcet12_FD_193581 | JGI IMG/M metagenome (GOLD analysis project Ga0272443, IMG submission 193581) | Marine sediment archaeal communities from Little Sippewissett salt marsh, Falmouth, MA, United States - SSM-Acet-12 | ecosystem: Environmental > Aquatic > Marine > Wetlands > Sediment ... | reverse complement strand
GTTTTCCGCCACCAATTCTTTATAAAAAAATGGTTTAACAAATTTTTCATCAAAATCGATCAATAGCGCGCACCAAAGATTAAGACTCTAGCCACTAGACTCACTTCAGAAACTGGCAATTCAATCCGTGACGATCGCCCTCCCCTCCATATCGAACAAGACGAAGGTCAGCGGCGTGTCGGGGAGCCATTGGTGACAGACGCGATGGCAGGCGGATGCGATGGCCGGATAGAGCGGTTCGTCGCTTCCGAACGGCACAATCTCCGTCATGTTTCGTACGAGACGGAGGTCGGCGAGCTGGCTCGTGATGGCTGGGCTGTAGCCGAGGTCGGCGGCGAGGTTGGCGAGCCATCGGGGATCGAGCGGGACGACGCGGCTGGAGAGGTCGGCCTGGCCCTGGGCGAGCTTGGTGGCCTTGGCGAGCATGACGCCGACGATGACGCGCTTGAAGCCACCGTGCTGGCCCGCGAGTTCGAGCGAGCGACCGATGAAGTTACCGTAGTGGATGCTGGCCAGCTCCGGCAGGTCGGGGTAGAGCGCGCGGAGGTGACGCTCGCTGCGCAGGCCGGAGGTGAGGGCGAGGGTCGTACAACCGTTGGCGGCGGCGACGGCGATGGACTGGCGGATGCTGGCGAGCCACGCCTCTATCGAGTAGGGTACGACCTCCCCGCTGGTGCCGAGAATCGAGATGCCGCCGGTGATGCCAAGCCGGGCATTCATGGTTTTGCGGGCGACCGCTTCGCCTCCCGGCGCTGAAATCGTGACGTCAACGGCGTGGCGCAACCCGCGCTGGCGCAGCTCGGCGGCGACGCACTCCCGGATCATCCGGCGCGGCACGGGGTTGATCGCCGGTTCGCCGGGCGGAATTTCCAGCCCCGGCAGCGTCACCTTGCCAACCCCCTCACCTTGCAGGAGGCGCACCGCGCCCGGCTCGCCGTCCGGCGCAAGCGAGACTTCGCTGACAATCAGCAGTCCGTGCGTCACGTCGGGATCGTCGCCCGCGAACTTCCGCACGCCGCACCGGGCAGAGCCTTGCTCCGCACGGTACGAGACGATTCCGAAGCTGGCGACTTTGCCGGACGGCAGCGTGAGCGTAACCGAGTCGGGGGCAGCGCCTTCAAGCAGCGCAATCATGGCGGCTTTCGTGGCGGCGGCAGCGCAGGCTCCGGTGGTGTAGCCAGTCCTGAGCGGCTTGAGGGCAGCGTGCTCCGTCAGGCATTTTTGAAGCTCATCGACGGAGAAGACGACGGTATCGAACGCCGGAGCGGGCGGACGGCGGATGACAATCAGCGGAATCCCGCACCGCTCGGCGACCCGAAGTTTCGATGAGAAAAAGCCTGATTCGCCGCTTTCCTTGGTGAGCAGGCAATCGACACTATGCTCCCGAACGAGCACTTCGAGCGCCTCATCCGAACCGTCGGGGTTCATCGGCAGCAGCTTCGCTTCGGGAAAACCTTCGCGCTGCGCCAGCTCCATCGAAGCCGGTGACGGCAGAATGCGCAATAGCATCTCGTGCCGCTCCCACCACGGACGCAACGGGTCGACAGACTGCACGCCGGTCAGAGCGAGCAGTTTAGCGGGATCGAGCCGCTCCAGCAGGCCGAGGGCTTCCGGAAAATCGGCGACGGAATGCAGCCCTTCAAAATCCGGAAAAGACACCGGCGGTCGGTCGAAGCGGATCAGGCGAATGGCGAGAAGCTGGCAAACCTCGAACACCGAGCGGTGCAGTCGGGCGGCAAAGGGATGGGCGGCGTCGATGACGAGGCGGACGCCGCGCGATGCAATGAGTTCGGATAGCGCCACCTCGTCCAGCGCTCCGTGGCGGAACTCGCCGCAGGTCATTGCGAACGGCTCGACGCGGGTTTTAGTCGAGTAGATGAAGGGCAGACCAAGCTGGTCGCAGAGCGCCGCCGCTTTTCGCCCCTCGGTGGTGCCACCAAAGAGCAGAATCATCCCGCGCTCCTCATGCGCCATGCCCTTCGCGGAAGCCATGCGTGAACGAGGGATCATAGAGCTTCGAGCGCCCGCCGCGCGCGGCGATCGCCTCGCCGACCACCAGCAGCACCGTGCGGGTTTTGCCGCTCTCGCGCACCAGCGCCGCCAGCCCGTCGAGCCGCCCGCGCCACACCTGCTGGTCGTCCCAGGTGAGCCGGTAGCAGACCGCCACGGGCGTGTCGGGCGCGTAGTGCCGGAGCAGCTCGGACTGCACCTCGTCGCTCCACTCGGCGCTGAGGTAGATGCACATGGTCGCCCGCGCGCGAGCCAGCTCCGAGAGGCGCTCCTTGTCCGGCACCGGCGTGCGCCCGCTGCCGCGCGTCAGGATGATAGTCTGCACCTTTTCCGGCACGGTAAACTGCGACTGCAACACCGCTGCTGCCGCCTGGAACGACGACACGCCCGGCACGATTTCGTACTCCATGCCCCCGGCGTCGAAAAAGGCCATCTGCTCCATAATCGCCCCATAGATCGAGGGATCGCCGGTGTGCAGCCGCACGACGAATTTGCTCTGCCGGTAGAATTGCTCCATCAACGCGAACTGCTCTTCAAGCGAAAGCGAAGCCGAACTCCGCACCAGCGCCCCCGGTTTGGCGTAGTGGGTCAGCTTCTCCGGCACGAGGCTGCCCGCGTAGAGAATCAGGTCGGCCTGTTCGAGGTAGCGCTTACCCTTGACCGTCACCAGCTCCGGATCGCCCGGCCCCGCCCCGACAATCGCGATGCGCCCGCGCCGTTCGGCCCCGCGCAAGAGGCTGACGGCGAAGGTGTAATGGCGCGGTTCTCCCTCCAGAATGCCCGGCAGCGCGACCTTCTGCTTCTCAACAAGCCACCTGTTCTCACCGGAGAGCAGCGCTGCCGAAGCCTCGGAGACGCTGTGCACGCCGGTTTTTCGGAAAACGACATCGGAGGGATTGGGCACCGGCCCGGCGCTTTCGAGCTGCTCCGGCGCGAAGCCCGTCAGCGTCGTACTGCAAGCTTCGGCAAAGGCGATGAATGCCTCTTCGTCCAGCTTGAAATCGACCGAACCCACGGCACGGATCGAGCGCGTGGAGAACCCCTTGCTCGCAAATTGTTCGGCAATCGAGCTGACGAACCATTCGGGATCGATGCCCCGTTCCGACCCGACCCCGACGCAGAGCACCTTCGGGCGATAGAAAATCGTCTGGACGGGTGCTTCGATCAGGCGCGGCGTAACGGCGAGCAGCAGTCGGCACGAGCTGAAATCGACCTCATCGTAGCGATAGACAATCGTCACGAACGGCGGCGCGGTGCGTTCGAGCTGGTCGGTGAGCGAGTCCCGAACGTCAAGCAGCAGCGTCGTCGACTCGTGGTTCACGAAGGCCGCCATCGCCGTAGTCATCGATTCACCCGCGACCGGCGAGGCGAACTCGACGCTCCACCCATCTTCGCGCCCCAGAATGTCGAGCGGCCACAACCCCTGCACATCGCTCGACGTACTCAGCACCGCCTGCCCGCCGAGCAGCCGCGCGACCCGTCCGGCAAGCCTGTTTGCCCCGCCCGCATGGCCCGACAGCACGCTCTCCACGAAGCGCCCCGATTCGTCGCAATTGATCACCGCCGGATCGCGATGCTTGCTTTGCAACACCGGGGCAATCGAACGCACGCAGATGCCGAGCGAGCCTATAAAGATAAAGGCGTCGAAGCTGCCAAACGATTGCCGGACAAAGGCGGGCACACTCTCGATGGTTTCGACACCTTCGGAGGCGCGGGACGAGAACAGCTCGCACCCGGCAAAACCGTCAGCTACGAGCAGGCTTTTCAGGGTTTTGCCAAGCGTGATGCCCGCTTCGGTCATGGCGATAATAGCGATTCGTTCGTGCATGGGTTTTGTGGAACAACTGGTTGAAAGAGTTTCGGTGAAGCTTTGATCGGACGGATCGGGCGAGCACTCAACCCAGCTTCACTGCCTTCATGACCGCCACGGGATTGTGCTCGCCGACGGCCAGCTTCAGCGGCTCGGCGAGTTCCATGCCCCACCGGGCGGCGCTGGCGGCGAAGGCTTCAGTGCTCGACTGGCGAACGGCGTTCATGACCACCCGGCCTCCGGGGGTGAGGTGACGCACTACCACATCGAATACCTCGTCGAGCCGGTCGCCGTGGCCGCCGATGAAGACTGCATCAACTCCGTCGTTGCCGCACAGCGCGCGGTGATTTTGTCCGAGGAAATCGCCCATTACCTTCGCGATGCCGGGCGCTCCGAAGCGGCGGGCGTTGCTTTCCAGCAGGGCGTCGCATTCCGGGCGCTTCTCGAAGGCGGTCACCGCAAGGCCCGGAAACTGGAGTCGCGCTTCGATGGCCACCGATCCGGTGCAAAAGCCCACGTCCCAGAAGGTGCGCGCCCGGCCAAGCTCCAGCGCGGCGAGGGCGGCGAGGCAAAACGGCATTTTGGTAATCATATTGGGCCGCCCCGGCAGTCCGTCGAACAAGTTTTCGGGAATGCCGAACCAGCGTTTCGGTGATTCGGTGGCTTCGAGCAGCAGGCAGTTCAGTCGGCCAAATTCCATCTTGGCAGCATCCTCCAGCGTGCAGCGCGTTACCCGCTCATAGCTGCCGCCGAGCGCTTCGCCGACCACCATGCGGTAACCGGAATAGCCGAAATCGAGCATTCGCCGCGCCACCTCTGACGGGGTTTTGCGGGTGTCGGTCAGCACGCCGATGAGCCGTTCACCGGCGATCAGGGCACAGTCCAGCTCCTCCCAGCTTCGCCCGGTGAGCGAGGCGTGGCGCATCGACTGGTACGGAATCAGGCAGCGGTGCGCAAGCATCTGGAGCGAGTGGAACGCCGGAAAACTTTGGATCGACGCGCCGGGAAAGCGCTTCTGCAAGGTCGCCCCGAAACCGTAAAAAAAGGGATCGCCCGAAGCAAACACCACCACAGGCTCATTGGCCTCGTCGAGCGCGTTCAGCACCTCGTCAATCGGCGGAGCGATGGTGATCCAGCGGTAGCCGGACGGCAGCAACGCGCTGACGATTTCGCGATGGCGCGTTCCGCCCGCGAAGATGCGAGCCGCGCCGATAGCCTCGATGGCGGCGGAATCGAGATGCGGCTCCGCGCTGTCGCTGAGGCCGATGAGCGTGAACTGCTCAGACATAGCAACCCGGATTCATCGCCTCCGCCTCGTCGAGGCTGAACGCGGCGTTGACGATAGTGGCCGCGATGGCGCTGCCCCCCTTGCGCCCCTCGATGACGGCAATCGGCGTCGCGCCCGCCGCCGCCTTGAGCCGGTGCTTCGACTCGACCACGTTCACGAAGCCGACCGGCGCGCCGATCACCCCCATCGGCGCAAAGCCCCCGCGATGCAAGAGCGAGGCCAGCTCCAGCAGCGCGGTCGGAGCGTTGCCAATGACGAACAGCGCGTCTGGATGCTCCTCGGCGGCAAGCCGCATCCCCGCCTGGCTGCGCGTGATACCCGCGCTTCTGGCCAGCCCGGCCACGCGCTCGTCGTGCAGATAGCAGCGCACCGTCACGCCGTAGCGCTCCAGCGCCGCCTTGCGCAGACCCGACTGCACCATCGTCACGTCGGTGATGATCGTCGCGCCACCGGCGGTCAGGCGGTCGTGCCAGCACCGGATCGCGCCGGGCGTAGCGTAAAAAAGATCCTGCATCTCGAAATCGGCGGTGGTGTGGATCGTGTGCATGACTGCCCAGCGGGTGTCGATCGGGCGAGAGTCCGGCTTCATCATTCCGGCGATGGTGCGGAAACTGCCGCTCATGATCGACTGGCCGACCGGTGTTATGTCATCCTTTTCCCGGCTGAAGTAGCCCCTCGGCGTCATCATCCGTTCATCCGAAAAGAAGGTGGTCGAGTTGCCCACCAACATCACGGTGAACATGTCGAGCGAGTCGGGATCGAACTCTCCGAGCGTCGTCAGCACAACCGACTCGTCGCTACGCGAGACGTTGCGGATGATCCCCACCGGCGTCGAGGGTGAACGGTGGCGCAGGAACAGCTCCCTGAAGCGATGAATCTGCCAGTAGCGGTCGCGGCTGCGGGGATTGTAAACCGCTGTCACGAAATCCGCTGACGCCGCCGCCTCGATCCGCTTTTCGATCACCTCCCACGGCGTCATCAGGTCGGAGAGCGAAATGGCGCAGAAGTCATGGCTCACCGGCGCGCCGAGCCGCGCGGCGGCGGCTTGGAACGCGCTGATGCCCGGCAGCACCTCGACCGAGACATCCGGCCAGCGCCCGCTCGCGTGCAGTTCGAGAATGAGCGGCGCCATGCCGTAGATGCCCGCGTCGCCCGAGCTGACCACCACGACCCGCCGCCCTTCGGAGGCCAGCGCGAACGCCTGTTCGGCCCGCTGCACCTCACCGGTCATGCCGGTCGCCACGGTTTGGACGGCGTCCGGAATCAGGTGCTGGATGCTTTTGAGATAGCCGGTGTAGCCGACAACCGCGTCCGCTGAGTGGATCGCATCGAGCACCTCCGGGGTCATCATCGAATCGCTGCCGGGGCCGAGGCCCGCGACGATAATTGTGCCGTTCATGGCGCAAAAGGTGAAAGGGTTGACTGCTGACAATGCGGTGAGCAGACCAGCAGCGAAAAATAGGGGATGGTGCGTGAGCGCAAGGCGTCGATCTCCATCGTGATGAACTCGCCCGCCATGCCGACTTTTTCGGCGTAGAGGAACGGTTTGGCGTACCGTTCGAGGAAGCTGACCAGCTCGTTTTTCACCGTCGAGAGCTTCATCAACACCACGGTGCTGCGGCTTGCGAGGGCGCGTTCGAGCTCACCGATCTCATCGATCTGCGCCAGCACCAGCACGCTGTCATCCTGCAACGCAAGCGGCATTCCGGCAGCCGACCCGGCAGCGATAAAGGCTGGAATACCCGGCGTCATCGAACACTCCAGACCGTCCTGGCGCGCCCGTTCGATGATTGCCGACGCGGTGCTGTAAAAGCCCCCGTCGCCGACGCTCACCACCGCCACCCGGCGTCCCGCCCGCACCTCCTGCGCCATCGAGGCGTAGTTGGCCGCGTAGCTCGCCTCGGCAGCTTTTCGAGAGCGAGACATCGGCACCAGCATTCCCCGGAGCTTCGACGGATCGAGATCGTACGCCTTGAGAATATCGAACGCCACGCTCGTCACCGCGCCCGAAGCGCGGACCGTGCCGGGATAGTAAATCACATCCGCTTCGCGAAGCTGCGACAGCGCCTTGACGGTAATCAGTCCGGGATCACCCGGCCCCAGCGAAACGCTGATGATCGAACCTTGTTTGTTCATGCGTTTCTCCTCACGACAGCAGTTCGATGCCATGATCCTCGGCGGTTTCGAGAATTCGCCTGGCAAAAATCGAGGCGAAGCGGTCGTCCGAACCGAGTCCATCCATGCGGGTCTCGACGCGGCATCCGGCAGCCTCGAACGCGCCTTTCCAGGAGTCCGGCTCGTCGGCGGCGATATCGTTGTGCGCGTGGTCTCCGGCGGTGATCATGAAGGGGCGGAGCAACACCGTCTTGCGGCCATTGGCCGTCACCTTGCCGACGATCTCCTCCGCGTCAGGCCGTCCCTCGACCATGCCGATGTGAATCTCCGCGCCCGGATAGCGACTTCGCATGACGTCACCGGTCTCATTGAACGCGCCCGACGAAAAGAAGTCGTTGCCGTGCGCCACATAGACCAGCGCTGCGTCGAGCTCGCGGGCGCGTTCCACGTCATCACCGAACAGCGCGGTCACCTCCTCGATGTCCTCCGAGTAGTCGTGCTCCAGGCCCCAGGTACCGAGCGCCGGGCGCGACAGCACCACCTTGTCGAACGGCGACCACACCTTTTTGATGGTGCTGATCGACTGGAGCGCCGAGACGTACGATTTCAAGTCCTCGAACTGCTCGCCGTGGTACATGTGCGTCGGCTGCACGATAATCGTCCGGTGGTTGGTATCCTGCAAATTGCCGATCGCCCCGAGGAACCCCTGCACGTAGAGGAACTCTTCGGAGACCCCCTGATCGAGCCACTTCTGCGGATTACGCCGCCGCGCTGACCAGATGTTCCGGATCATGTTCGAGGTAAAGCAGTGCCGGACTTCGATGCCGGGAAACTGCGCCCGCACCTGCCGCCGGATGTTCTCCAGCGACGGCAGCGCCGATGGGTAGGTGGTGCCGAAATGGGCGAGAAGAATCGCCTTCTTGTTGATCTGCTTCCGTTTTTTACGATGTTTGGTCATGTTGGTTGAAACTGTGATTTTGATCAGACGGATCGGTCTGATCTCGATTGTGCGCCCCTTCCGGAACAGCGTGTTCGCCGATGATGAACACCACCGGCAGGGGCAGTTCGCTCTCCCGGAGCCGCTGGACAATCGTGCCGAGCGTAGCCGCGACGAGCGCCTGACCGCTTCGCGAGACTCGCGAGACCGCGCACGCCGGGAGTTCCGGCGACAGCCCGAAGTCGATGAAGCGCTCGACGATCTTGTCGAGCTGCTCGAAACCCATGTACATCACCAGCGGCGTACCGGTCTTCATCAGCTCGATCACCGCCGCGAAGTGCGACAGAGAGTAGTCCGCCGTGTGGCCGGTGCAGAAGAGCGCCGAACTGTTCCGGTGGCGCTCGGTGAGCGGGATTCCGCAGAGGTCGGCGGCGGCGATGCCCGCCGTGATGCCCGGCACCACCTCGCACGGCACTCCGGCGGCGGCGAGTGCGCGCACCTCCTCGATGCCGCGTCCGAACATGAAGGGATCTCCAGCTTTGAGACGGACGACGCATTTCCCTTCGCGGGCGTGGCGGGCGAGCAGGTCGTTGATCTTCGTCTGGCGGTCGGTCTGATTTTTGCCATCGCCGAGCCGTTTGCCGACGCTGATCCGCTCCGCGCCAGTCGGCAGCAGCGCGAGAATTTCCGAGCTGATGAGCGCGTCGTACAGCACCACATCAGCCGATTGCAGCAGCTTGTGCGCACGCATGGTCAGCAGCTCCGGATCGCCCGGCCCGCCGCCAACCAGCCATACCTTACCGTTACAGTGGTTACGAGAAACGCTCAATTATATCTCCAGAAAGGAAAAGAAAGTGATGAATTTTCGGCAACGGCAACCTCGTCACGAGCCGAGCAGCGCTGGCAGGCAGCGCACGAGGTAAGCTCATGAATAGCGGCCCTCTGCGGCAACAGCGAGGCACCCCGATAACGCTGTGAATCAGAGGAGAGCTGTCGGGTATCGGTCGAAAACAAAAAAGAGGAGGCCGGTTCGCCAAATGGCGAACCGAGTGCGTAGTAATGAATGCCGGGGATGAATCGATTCAGAAGCGCTCGAAGCAGCCGGTCGCGTAAAGCCCTGAAGGAGGCTCGAAACCAGCCTGTTCCAGCAAATGGAACGAGGGGGTGTTTCATGGTGTATGTTGCTTTATTCCCGAAGCTGTTTGTCACCTCTAAAAACCTGTTGCGCGTCTCGATTGCTGCGTCAGGTGGTGCTCAAAATCCTCACCTACATCAGTACGCTCCGGGTTCTGCGCTCCATCCGCCTTGCACTCGAACCGCTCACGACGGTTTTAGAGATGCCAAAGAAAAACAGTTGCGGCAGGTCTTCTGACTTTCCCGAGGTCTTGCCGGCCTTCCCATCCCGAATAGTCGGGACAGTGGCATTGTCGGCAAACCGTTTCACCAGCCACATGGCCAGTGCAGGATTACAGCAGCGGGTACTGTTCCGGACTCTCACCGGATTCCCTTTTAAGCTCGTCACCTCTTCGTGACAAGCACCACAGATGCGTTTGAATGATAAGAAAAAGATCAAGACCGGCAAATGGCAAATGCTTCTGCACGCCTCTTTTATGTCAGCCGCCTTGCGTCTGAAGAGTTTTTTATCAATATTTGCAGCCTGACGGAACGTTCTTTCTTCATCCGGTGCCTGTTGCTACAGGGTAAAAGGGAACTGCGTGAAAATCGCAGACTGTACCCGCAACTGTCATCGCCAAATGGACGCGACCACTCCTCAACTGGCCGCATCCGGGTAACGCCATCGAGCCACTGCAAGTAGTCCTCCCAGGACAAACGCGGGAAGGCGGCTTTACCGAACATTGGCGAAAGTCAGGAAACCTGCCGGATGATTATCGCACGAGCAAACGCTCAGAGCCACGGGAAAATGGCTTTGCGATAAACCCCATACCCCCGATCTGTAAAGAGATTCATCGACCGCCGCTGGCGCTTGACTGCGCGGCACCATCGTCATTCAACACGAAGGCCGAAGGCATTGGCTTTGCGCGCGCCGTCGTGCCGACCAGGCCTTTCAGGTCAGCGGTTCCGGGCGTTTTAGCCATGCGTGCGGTCGATGAATTGTCGTTTGCCAACCATCACAAAACTCACCATGACCGTGAACAACTCCCCGTTTCTCGTCAAACGCCACCTCAAAGCGCTTGCCGCTATCATGCTCCTCACAGGCCCTGCCGCTCATGCCGAATCTTCGGCAGTCAATCAATCCGATGAGATTGTCGTCACCGCCACCAGAACGCCCGAAGATCCCTGGTCGCTTCCTGAAAACATCGAAACCATCCCGCAGAAAACCATCCGCGAAGAGAGCGCTGACAGCGTCGCGGGCCTGCTCGACAAGGCGTCCGGCGTCACTATCAATGGCAGCGGCCTCTGGGAAGCCGTTCCGACCATCCGGGGTTTCGGCAGCAACCGGGTGCTTGTGCTGATCGACGGCGACCGGGAGAGCAACCTCTGGGCCGGGCGCGCTCCACTCACCCCGTTTATCGACACCGGCAATATCGAGCGCATCGAAATCCTCAAAGGCCCGGCCTCCGTGCTCTACGGCTCCGATGCGCTCGGCGGCGTCATCAACATCATCACCCGCCAGCCCGCCTTCACCGAGAGCGGCTCGTGGCAGTTCAAGCCCTCCGCCACCATCGGCTACAGCTCGAATGACAACGGCAAGTACGGCAACCTCGTGCTCGACGGAGCGAACGAAAGCGTTGCCCTGCGCCTCGAAACCTCATCCCGCGATCACGGCAGCTACAAGGACGGCAACGGAGACACGGTCGCCAACAGTCAGTTCGAGGGGATGAACTACGCCCTGTCGGCGCGATGGAAAGTCGATGAGACCAACGAAATCAGCGCATCGTTCCGCAGAAGCGACATCGACGACATGGGCGTTCCGCAGAAAGACCGCGCGGCGTGGTCGCACTTCACCACCTTCGAGACTGACACATGGAAAGCCGGATGGCATGCCACCAATTTCGGCGTTGTCACCGACCTTCAGTTGAAGGGATGGATCGTCGATCAGAAGCGCGTTTTCGACGGCAACATCACCAGCGGTGACGGCACGAAATTCACTCTGAAAGGCAACGACATTGAAACCGGCGCACAGGGCGCATCGCTCCAGTTGACCTTCGAGCCTGCCGATGACAACACGCTCGTCGGTGGCATCGAGTACGTCAGGGAGGAGGCGCAATCGTCGGAAAAGGCCTCGACCTACAAGGTCTCGAACGGCTCGCTGGTGCAGGTACTCGCCTTCCCGCCGGTCTCGCCTGACGCCGAGCGCAACCATGTGGGCCTGTTTGTTCAGGATTCACAGCGCTTTAACGGCGGAGCGCTTCTGACGGGGGGCATCCGTTACGACTACTTCACCGCCGATGCCGAAAATGCCGTGTTCACCAAAACCAAAGGCGGCACAACGACAACCGCAACAAACGTCTTCAGCGACAAATCGGACGGAGCCATCACGGCAAGCCTCGGCTATCTCCACCCGCTCTCGTCGCATCTGAACGCAAATATCAACCTGGCGACCGGCTTCAGGGCTCCGGACATTTTTGAGCGCTTTTCGACAAGGGGCAGCAACCCGATCATTCTCGGCAACCCCGACCTCGAACCGGAATACTCCTGGAACATCGACGGCGGGCTGAAGATGAAAAGCGAAACGGTGAGCGGCGTTGTTTCGGTCTTCTATTCGCGCGTCGATGACTATATCGATCTGCTGGCCCAGACCGAAAAATTCAACGGCGTCGCCACGAAAAAATATGTCAACATCCCCGACGCGGAACTCTACGGTTTCGACGCATCCGCCTCGTGGCAGGTCAGCGAGAACCTGACGCTCTTCGGCGGCATTTCGTCGGTCATCGGCAGAAACAGGGACAGCGACGAACGGCTCTCCACCATCCCGCCGACCAACGGCAAAATCGGCATTCGCTGGGACGACAGCTATGCAAGCAGCGGTTCGTGGTGGTTCGAGATCAACAGCGAACTCTACGCCGATCAGAACCACCCGACGGAAGGCGAAGAAGCAACCCCCGGCTACGGCCTCGTGAACCTCAAAACCGGCATCCGCTTCTCCCCGAACGTCACGCTCGCGCTCGCCGTCAACAACGTGTTCGACAGAACCTACCGAAGCCACCTCAACATGGCCGACTTCCTCTACGAACCCGGCATCAACGCCAAAACCTCACTCAACGTAACGCTGTAAAAAGCAAGAGGCTGTCTCAAAAGCAACATTGAGACAGCCTCAGATTTTTGGGAGATTTTGAGGGAAAGGTGAGTTCGGCTAAATAAAATTTTTAGCAGATAAATGAAGAGCTTCATCTTCATTTTGCTTCAAGTTTATAATCACTCTCCTCTATTGAGTATTGTTGCACTAACGCCTGAACTCAGGGGCGTTAGGTGCCGACTGCGCCATCATCAGTGGATGCACTCTCTTCCACATCGTCCAGTTGCACAGGCTTTTTGGGCTTCGGTGGTGGTGCCTGCCATGGAACGACATGCTGGCCAACGGCCTCATAAAACTTAGTGACACACGAAACCAGCTCTGGAACGAAATTACGGCGCTGTGTGAATTTGCCGCCAAGGTCAGAAACTGCCTTTATTTCAAATGCCCGAGGTAATAGACCCTTTCGCTCACCCACTAATGCTTCGGCATCTTCTCGAACTGCGGACAATTCAGCATAGGTGTCATGTGCACGCCCAGGCCACTTTGCCACAAGCATTAAGCTACCGTCTTCGGTTTTCGATAGCTGACGAAGCAACCAAGTAATTGTTGCTGGTGCCCGTTTTTTGTCGGTCGGTGCCCCGACCTCCATTGAAACTGTTACTGATCGCCCCGTGAGATCAGCCTCTACAGAAAGATAGGACGCTGCATCAGGGACCTCAAGGCGACTAGCCAATTCGCCAGAGCTTGCAAAAGAATTTTGCATGGCTTCAAGACGTGAGCTTGGATCTTTACGCTCCTTTGCAGTAAGAACCGTAGTGACATTGGTTTCAAGTTCACGGCTCATTGATAACGCTGTACAGCGCATAAGCTCGTCCCAATCGCTGACGACCGCAGAAATGAGGGGTGACTTCTTATCAAGAGGGGATTTCGCAAAGTACAGTTTGCAGGCTTCTACCCACTCTTTGCCCATCTGCTCAAATTCACTGACTCCCGCTGTGTCGTGCTCCAAATACCGGACATACTCTTGGAGCATGTATGCCTGATCTGGGTCTGAAACAGCACTCTTCGAAAGTTGAATTTTTGCTTCCGTTTCGAGGTATGACCACGACCAATGGAACAACTCTACCTTCTTCAGCTTTTGCTTATTGATTTCGCACGGAGACTGCGACGGCGTTGCGACAAACTGATTTGAAATCGTGACAACCGCTTCGATACCCTGAGTTTTCGCTATATCAAGATACCGCTCCACTTGTTCGGCGACTAAGTCGACATTTTTCGCCTTCGCCTCAACAAGAGCTCGCCATTTTCTTCGACCGTTATCTACAATGATGAGAGCATCCGGCCGATCTTTGCTGTTGCCCTTTGCGGATTTGAACACTGGTTCAAGCCAAACCTCAGTCTTGGCTCTTTTGCCTGTGGGTGCACCAAGCTGGCCTAATAATGCTTCTGCAAACTCCTCCACCGCCACCAACATGGCACAGGTAACACTAGTATTTTTAAGCTCTGGTTTTGACGCCACCGGAATTAGGCGAGCCAACTCACCAGACACTAGGTAATCAGGCCGTTTCATTGAAATCCTCCATATTTTTCTCCGCCCACAAACAATAATCGACTATGCCTAAATCTGCTACATTAAATCAAGGCCCCTAACAACACGACGACTTATTGTTAAGATTTTTATGCGCTTTTCTACTTTTTAGAAAGTGGCTTGATACCGACCAGCCTAACACTCATGCTGATCACATCAACTCGAAAGCTTAGCGCATCTGCGAACTGCTTTCAATCAACTCGATAACCATCCCCAAAATCAGCAACAGCAATTCACGACAAAATTAGCGCAAAACCCACAAAGAAACAACGACCCCCTACCGAAAACAGCCTCCAACATCCTGCCCCACCTCAAGGATTCAACACCCGCCTCAGCTCTTCGTCATCGAGATCGTAGTGGTAGAAAATCGTGAAATACTCCTTCACGACAGCTTCGATATCGATGTCGTAGTGGTCGGGATAGAGGTGGTTGGCGAGCCAGGGGATGCCGAGGAGGCGGTTGATGCTGGCCGGGCGGTCGAACCAGCCGAAGGGTAGATACGGAATCTGGTGAATGCGCCCGTTGCGCACCGCCGGGAGCTTCTGCCAGACGGCGTCGGTGCGGATATGCTGCATGGTTCCGGTCATCTTGCCGAGTCCGGCCCACACAATCACCTCGTCGGGGTTCCAGACAAAGAGCTGCTCCATCGATACCGCGCTCAATCCCTTTCTCGACACCTTCTCGACTTTGGCCGCGTTCACGGCTCCGACCAGTTCGATCAGGCGGGTGTGGATCGAGCCTTCGGGGTCGGTATGCAACCCGCGTTTGCCCTCGGCGTAATAGACCGAGAGGCGTTTGTCGGCAGGAATCGAGGCGCTCTGTGCGATCACCGGATAAACATACCGGTCGATGAACGAAAGCATCCGGGCGGTCTGCTCCTCCCTGTCAAGCACCTTGCCGAGACGGCGGAACACCTCAGGATAGTCTTCGAGATGCAGCGAAGCAAGATAGACCGGAATGCCGGTTTTTTCGGCGAGCCGGTCGGCCTGGTCGATGGACTGGTCGTTGATGTCGTAAAAGGTGAGGATGAGATCGGGGGCGAGCTTCATGATCTCCTCGGGAGAGTTCTCCACGTACGGGAGCGCGAGGTACTCTTTCCGGAAAAAGTGCTGCGCTTCGGGCGTGTACTGGAATGAGCGATTGACGATCATGCCGGGATCGATGGCGTACATGAGGATGCTGCCGGGCCGGTTGACGTACACTTTTTGAATGTCGGGCGGCAACTGCATCGTGCGACCGGCCATGTCGGTGACCGTGACCGCTTCGGAGCTGTGCTGCTCCGGCGATGGCGAGCAGGCGTTGAGGGTTACGGCGACGGCGCAAGGCAGTACGAGCGCGATGAAGAGTCGATAAAATCTCGGAACCATGAATCGGGTCTGTTTGAACGTTGAGAAAAATCAGGGTTGCAGCGGTGAAAAAAAGCGCAGCGGATTGCCACGGGAGTCCTCGGTTGAGATCATGTCGATCTCGACGCCATAGACTCGCTTCATCACCTCCGGCACTAGCGCCTCCCGCGCATGAGGCCACGCCACGGCACGCCGCTCTTCGAGCGTCACGACTCGCGCGCCGAGGTGCAGCGCCTGCTCGGGCGCATGGGTTGCCATGACGATACCGATCCCCTCGCGAACCAGCTCCTGCACTTTGCGCAACAGCAGCACCTGGTTGCCGTAGTCGAGGTTCGAGGCGGGTTCGTCGAGAATCATCATTCGCGCCTCCTGCGCCAGCGCCCTTGCGAGCATCACCATCTGGCGCTCTCCTCCGCTGATCTCCGGGAATGCCCGGTCGGCCAGGTGCTCGATGCCGAGCATCTCGATGGCGCGAGCCGCGACCGCTTTATCGCGGCGGCCCGGCGAGGCGAAGAGGCCGAGATGCGCCGTCCTGCCGAACAGCACCACCTCCTCCACGCGGAATGGGAACATGCTCTGATGCACCTGCGGCACATAGGCAATCATCCGCGCCCGCTCCGCCGCGCTCCATCGGTCGAGCGCCCGCCCGTTGAGCAGAATCTCGCCGGAGAGCGGCCGGATGAACCCAAGCAGCGTTCTGAAAAGAGTGGTCTTTCCCCTGCCGTTCTGGCTGAGCAGGCAGCACACCTCTCCGGAGCGAAGGCTCAGATCGACCTCTTCAAGCACGGCCCGGCCATCGTAGCCGACCGAGAGCTGCCTGCACTCGATAGTCACCTGTTCACGCTTCACCATGCTTTGCGGGATGAAAATTTGAGAATGGCGATAAAGAACGGCGCGCCGACAAGGGCCGTCACGATACCGATGGGGATTTCGACCGGAAACAGCGTCCGCGAGAGGTTGTCGAACAGAAGCAGAAAAATGCCGCCAAACAGGAACGAGAGCGGAAGCTGAACGCGGTGATCCGGCCCGACCAGCAGCCGTGAGGCGTGGGGCACGAGCAGGCCGATCCAGCCGATCAGACCGCTGATCGAGATGACGCTCGCCGTAATCAGCGAGGCGGCTACGATGATCGTTCCGCGGACGGCGGCGATGTTGATGCCGAGCGAACGGGCGTCGTCATCGCCGAACGAGAGAACGTTGAGCCGCCAGGTCAACAGGAGAAGAGGATGCGCACCGATAGCGAGAAACAGGAGGACGACGGGCAGATCGGCCATGCGAATATCGGCAAGGCTTCCCATGAGCCAGTAGGTGATGGTCGGCAACTTGCTTTCGGGATCGGCAACATACTTCATGAGCGAAATGAGGGCTGAAAACACCGCCGAAATCACGATGCCCGAAAGCACCAGCACCAGAATTCCTTCGTGCCGTTTCGATACCGCCCGGCTGACCGTGACCGCAAGCAGTACAGCGCCGAGTCCCCCGGTAAAGGCCGAGAACTGCACGAACAAGACCGGCAGCGACAGCAGGATGCCGAGCGCCGCCCCGAACCCCGCGCCGGCGCTCACGCCGAGAATATCCGGGCTGACCATCGGGTTGCGGAACATCCCCTGATAGGCCGCGCCGGCCATCGAAAGAGCGCCGCCGACCAGCACCGCTCCGAGAATGCGGGGCAGGCGAACAGCAAACAGGACGGTGGAAACAACAGGGTCGTCGCTCGATCCGTTCATGAGCGACGACAGCAGTGCCATGATGGAGACCGGATAACGCCCGATGGCAAGCGAAACGAGCACAAGAAGCAGGAGAACGACGACAGCCACCGAAAGCACAACAACACTTTTCATATCAACACTCAAACATCAGCATTCAACGGCAGACAAGGCTGTCAGATCGTCCTCCCCAAACCGTCCGGCGAAGGGCATGGCGAGGGTCTTTCCCGGCCTGTAGGTCTGGAAAGCAATGGTTCCGTTTAGTAACTCTCTCATGATCTCTATGTCGTCCCGCGTGTGTAGCCCCTCGACGATGGTGCTTCGGAAGCGGATATTCACGTCGGAACCGCGCAGGCGCAGCACCGATTCGCTGATGCGGGCGAGCAGCGTCGGGGAGCAGTCGATTCCGGCAAGCTCGCGGTAGCGGTCGGTCTGGAGGGGCGCCTTGATGTCCATGGCGACCTCATCGACCAGCCCCTCGCCAAGCAGCAATTCGAGCATCTCGGGGCGGCTGCCGTTGGTGTCGAGCTTGACCTTCAGCCCCAGCGCCCTGAGCACGCGCAGAGCATCGGGGAGCGAGGCGTGAATCGTCGGCTCGCCGCCCGTCACCACCACCCCGCCGAGCAGCTTCCGGTTACGGGCGATGCGATCGTACACCTCGTCGAAGGCGAGCAGGGGCGGCGCCCCGAACTGCTGCGGCAGAACCAGCTCGGGGTTGTGGCAGAAGGGGCAGCGGAAGTTGCAGCCGGAGGTGTAGATCACGGCTGCAACATGACCGGGATAATCGACAAGGCTCTGCGGAAGAAAGCCGCCGACCGGAAGCTGAATGCCCCCGCTCAACATGCTGCCTCGTCGCTCTCGGTCGGCACCGTCGCGAAGAGCTTGCGGTCGGCGTACTCGCTCTGCTTGCCGCCGTTCCACTGCTCCACCGGGCGCAGATAGCCCACGATGCGCGTATAAACGATGCAGCGCTGCTCGATTCCCTCGGCGGCGCACTCCGGGCAGAACTCGTGCTCGCCGAACCTGTAGCCGTGCGACGGGCAGATGCTGAAGGTGGGCGACAGGGTAATGTAGGGCAAGGTGAAGTTCGACGTCACCGTCCTGACAAGCTGCTTGACCGACTCGGACGGAATCGCCCGCTCGCCGACAAAGGCGTGAAACACCGTGCCGCCAGTGTAGCGCGACTGGAGGTCGTCCTGCAAACGTAGCGCCTCGAACAGGTCGTCGGTGTAGCCGACCGGCAACTGGGTCGAGTTGGTGTAGTACGGCTCCGCACCCGCCTGCACGGCCTGTTCGTTGGCCGTGATGATGTCGCCATACCGCTTCTTGTCGAGCTTGGCCAGGCGATACGCCGTGCTCTCGGCGGGCGTGGCTTCGAGGTTGTAGATGTGCCCCGTCTCCTCCTGAAACGCTTCGAGGCGCGAACGCATGAACTCCATCACCCGGAGCGCGAACTCCCGCCCCTCATCATCGGCAATGGTGCAGCCGATGAAGTTGAGGCAGCACTCGTTCATGCCGGTGATGCCGATGGTCGAGAAGTGGTTGTCCCAGTAGCTTCCGTTCCGCTCGAACAGGTAGCGCAGGTAGAAGCGCGAATAGGGGTACAGCCCCTCGCCGGTCAGCCGCTCGATCACCTTGCGCTTGATTTCGAGGCTGGTTTTGGCCAGCTCCATCACATGCTCCAGACGCTGGAAAAACTCCTCCTCGCTCCTCGCTTCGTAGCCGATTCTCGGCAGGTTCATCGTCACCACGCCGACCGAGCCGGTGAGCGGATTGGAGCCGAACAGCCCGCCCCCCTTTTTCTGAAGCTCCCGCTTGTCGAGCCTCAGGCGGCAGCACATGCTGCGCACATCATCCGGACTCATCGAGGAGTTGACGAAGTTGGAGAAGTAGGGAATGCCGTAGCGCGCCGCCATCTCCCAGATGCCGTCGTACACCGGATTATCCCAGTCGAAATCGGGGGTGATATTGTAGGTCGGAATCGGGAACGAAAAGACCGCGCCATTGGCGTCTCCGGCAATCATCACATCGGCGAAGACCCGGTTGAACAGGTCCATCTCCTCCTGGAACTCCCCGTAGGTCTCGCCCCTCAATTCACCGCCGATAATCACCGGACGATCGCGATGGGTCGAGGGCACGGTCAGGTCGAGAGTGACGTTGGTGAAGGGAGTCTGGAAGCCCACCCTGGTCGGCACGTTCATGTTGAAGAAAAACTCCTGAAGACACTGCCGCACCTCGTCGTAGCCGAGATTGTCGTAGCGGATGAAGGGAGCCAGCAGCGTGTCGAAACTTGAGAAGGCCTGCGCCCCGGCAGCTTCGCCCTGCATGGTGTAGAAGAAGTTGACGATCTGGCCCAGCGCCGTGCGGAGATGCCGCGCCGGTTTGCTCGCCGCATGACCCGTAACGCCCGTGAAGCCGCTGAGCAAAAGGTCTTCGAGGTCCCAGCCGACGCAATAGACGCTGAGGAATCCGAGGTCGTGGATGTGCATCATACCGGAGGTGTGCGCCTCGTTGATCTCCGGAGGATAGATGCGGTTCAGCCAGTACTGGGCGCTGACGATGGTCGAGATATGCTGGTTCAGCCCCTGCAGCGACCACGATGAATTGGCGCTCTCCTTGACCCGCCAGTCTTCGAGATTGAGGTACCGATCGACCAGATCGACATTGCCGAACATCTCCCTGGCGTCGCGAAGGTTGCGGTGCTGGTGGCGATAGATGATGTAGGCCTTGGCCGCATCGAACTCACCCGCCGAGAAGAGGGACTTTTCAACCAGATCCTGCACCCCCTCGACCGTCGGCGACTGGCCTCCGGAAAGCTCGTGCAGGCGCGAAAGCACATCGCCGGTCAGTTGCTTTGCCTTGGCGCGGTCAGGCCGGCCCACCGCCCGGAGCGCCCTGAAGATAGCGTAGGTGATCTTTTCAGCGTCGAAGGGTGCGCGGCATCCGTCACGCTTGACAATTTCATGAAAAACAACGTCGATCTGTTCCATAGTGTCCCGATGGTTGAAGTGAGCGATACCAGGGGCACGGATGGATGAGTGGCAGGAACTTTTCAGGATGAAACCGGTCGGTAGCAACGACCACGGAAGCGCTCTCCGCGTAAGCGAAAAGCACGGTCAAAGGAGAAAAGCCGCGCCGAACCATACTCCGTGGCCCGATGAATTGAGCGAAGCATATCGGCAGGTCTCCTGACTTTGGCGCTCCTCTTCAGCCGCAGCCTTCCCGTGCGTTTCCGGGAGGAAACAGCACAGTGACCACGGAAAGGGGGCATGGTGGAACCACCACGACCCTACGCGCCTTACAGTTGCGGGTACAGTGTACGAATTTCACGCACTTCCCTATTCTCCGGCCTCGTGGCCGGCACCGTATGCAATGAAAGAACTTTCTTGCCGCTTAAGTTACGTTTTTCCAGCCATGCCCCAAGCCATTTCCCGGATTATTTACCGGTAATGTTTTAGGGACCTCCCCTCACCCCGCGGCCAGCGTGCGTTTCCCCAGGTGACGCCTTGTCATAATCGTGGCGGTCACCATGTTTTCGATCGCCGGAATGACCTCGTCCCAGCTCCGGGTCTTGAGGCCGCAGTCGGGGTTGACCCATAGCTGCTCCGGCCTGAAGTGCCTGAGCACCTTTTTCAACTGCGCCTCCAGCTCTCGCTCAGACGGAATGCGGGGCGAGTGGATGTCGTAAATACCGGGGCCGAGCTGGTTCATGTAGTCGCCCTCCGCGAAGTCGGCAAGCACCTCCATGTCGGAGCGCGCCGTCTCGATGGTCAGCACGTCGGCATCCATCATCTTGAGCGCTTCGAGGATGTCGGCGTAGTCGGCATAGCACATGTGCGTGTGAATCTGGGTGGCAGGGCCGACCCCTCCCGAACAGAGCAGAAATGCCCTGACCGACCACTCCAGATAGCGCTCGCGATCCGCCCGCTTCAGCGGCAGCCCTTCGCGGATGCCCGGCTCGTCGATCTGGATGATTCCGATACCGGCAAGCTCCAGGTCGATCACCTCGTCGCGTAGCGCCAGGGCGACCTGCATGGCCGTTTCGCTGAGCGGCTGATCATCCCTGACGAACGACCATTTCAGAATGGTGCCCGGCCCGGTCAGCATCCCCTTGACCGGCTTGTCGGTCAGGCTCTGGGCGTACATCGCCAGATCGACCGTCATCGGCTGCATCCGGCTCACGTCACCGTAGATCACCGGCGGCTTCACGGCTCGCGCGCCGTAACTCTGCACCCAGCCGTTGCCGGTGAAGGCCACGCCGTCGAGATGCTCGCCGAAAAACTCCACCATATCGGTGCGCTCGAACTCGCCGTGAACCAGCACATCCAGATCGACCGACTCCTGCCAGCGAATCGCCTGCTCGATCATCAACCTGATCGCCGCTTGATACTCCTCCGGCGAGAGGCTTCCGTTCCGGTACCGCTTGCGAAGCGAACGCAGCTCCGGGGTCTGCGGCAGGGAGCCGATCATGGTAGTCGGCAAAACCGGCAACTGCAACCACTCCTGTTGCAGCATGTTCCTGTCCGCGAAGGACTCCGGGCGGGCGACCGGCTGGTTGGCGAAACAGTCGCACCTGGCGCGAACCTCCTCATTGCAGAGCTCTTCCGAGTGCTTGCGCGCCTCCACGATTTTCAGATGTTCGGCAAGCCCGCTGAAGGCCTCGGGCGAAACCTCGTCCTGCATCAGGTCGGCAAGCAGGCGGATTTCATCCAGCTTCTGCCGGGCAAAGGCCAGCCACGGTTTCAGAAAATCGGGCAGCGGTCCATCCTCCGGCTCGTTGTCGCGGTCGTAGGGCACATGCAGGAGCGAGCAGGAGGACGACACCATCACCCGGTCGCGGCCAAACGACTGCACCGCAAGGCCGAGCAGCCCCAGCGACTCTTCAAGATTGTTGATCCAGATGTTCCTGCCGTCAATCAGTCCGAGCGAGATGTTCATGTCGGGAGGAAGCTGCTCGAACAGAGCTGGCAGATCAGCGAAGCCCCTGACCGCATCCACATGCAGCGTATCGACCGGCAACGACAGCGCGGTCGCGAGATTGTCGCCGAGGCCGTCGAAGTAGGTGGCCAGAATGAGGTGCATATCGGGAAAACGCTGCCGCAGCACCGCGTACACTTCGCCGAAGAGTTGGCGGGTTCGATCATCGAGATCGGTCACGAGGAACGGCTCGTCGAGCTGCACCCAGCGGCAGCCGTTGTAGTGCAAGTCTTCAAGCACGGCGAGGTACACCGGCAGGAGCGACTCGATGAGATCGAGGCGGTGGAACCCCTCCGACTTTTCGCGTCCGAGCAGCAGATAGCTGATCGGGCCGATCAGCACCGGCTTGGGTTCGGCAACACCGAAAGCCTTCGCTTCGAGAAACTCCTCGACGCACTTGCGTGAAAAGTAGTGGAAGTCCTGATCGCGGGTGAACTCCGGCACGAGGTAGTGATAGTTGGTATCGAACCACTTGGTCATCTCCATCGCGGTCACATCGAAACCCGCCTTTTGATACCCCCTGCACATGGCGAAGTAGAGGTCGAGGTCGGAGAGGTGGCGGCTCAGCGCGTCATACCGCTCTGGAATGGCTCCGAGCGTGAAGCTCATGTCCTGCACATGATCGTAGAGGGAGAAGTCATTGCAGGCGATCAAATCGATGCCCGCCTCCTGCTGAACGCGCCAGCGCTGCTGCTTTTCGGCAAGAGCCGCAGCCTTGAGCGCCGATTGATCGAGTATGCCCTTCCAGTAGCCTTCGCAGGCTTTTTTCATCTCTCTGAAAGCGCCGATCCGGGGATAACCGGGAGTGTGAGTCAGCATACGTATTCCGGATTGGTTTCCGGCCAGTCTGTATGCTTACGTGGGAAAAGACAAGAGAAGGCACCGCGCCTGCGGGAACAGCGTCCGTGCAGCCGGGCTCATCATCAATGCTTTTATCCGCGAAAGCATGGTGTTTGAAGAAAAAAGAAACCGGACAGGTCTCCTGGCTTGCCGGTTCTGCAGCACCTTCCCGTCCCGCCGAGGCGGAACAGTGGCATAACGCTGCACAACATGCTTTCGGCTTTACAGTTGCGCGTCAGCTCACGATTTGCACGTGATTCCCTATTAAACCCCTGTTACAGGGTATCCAGTCTCCACAGTAAAAAAAGAACACGTTGAGATAATGTACGATTCTCGAGGAAAAAATTGCAAGAGGAAGTCAGGTTTGGAGCACGGGATTGGAGGCATGGGGATGGACGCAGAGGAGAAGATTGAAGACTTGTGGTTTATTGCAATGAAAATGGACAGCTCAAGTCGGATGCCGTTACACTGCTCGGGATAAAAGGATAATCGAGAAGCTTCGACTTGATGATTTTTCAGCTTAGCGGTTTGCATTAGTTACTTACGGGCGGGAGGGTGGGGATAAAACTTCGAAAGCAGGAGTCTATTCGGGTGTAGAAAAAACCTCCCAACTCTCTTTACTCCCCATAATTCCTAATCAACCGCAGTCCAACCGTAAGGAAAACAAGTGTGTAGGTGATCATTGGCAGCAGGGAAATGAATGCTTCCGTGGACAAATTTCATAATTCATAATTCTTCCATTATCCTCCCCATCTCACTCCAGCCTCCTGACCGGTAACCCTCTGCGCCTTGCCGGACGGCTCCCGGCTATACAACCCGCCAGAAGCAGAACGGGCAGCACCGTTACCAGTACTGCCTGTTTGATGCGATTGACAACGAATCTCATCTGCTGCTCTCCGCTCAGAACGTTACAGTGTATTTCATGCCGTAAGAGCGACCGGGCATGTTGTAGCCATCCTTCTCGGTGTAGTTTTCATCGAGAATGTTTTTCACCGTCAGGGCGACGCTGTTCTGATCGTTGATCTTTACGCCGACAGTTGCATCGAACACCAGCGAAGGCTCATGCTCAAGCACGGCATCCGTGAGCGTCCGGCCGTAATAGGCGAACCAGTTATCCTCATACCTTGAGCCAAGATAACGGGCGCTGAGCCGGGCGCTGAGGAGTCTGAAATCGTCATACTCGATACCAAACGAACCGAGCCCGCTGCGAACGTACTTCATTGGACTCTCTGCACCGTCCTGGGTCACCTCGGCTTCAAGCTGATGGGTGTAGTTGCAGAAAGCGCGCAGTGAATAACGGTAATTGGCCAAAGCTCCGAAGTCGTAGGAAAGCTCGAACTCGAGTCCCCTGAGCTTTGCGCTTGCCGCATTGACGTAGGTCTGGTAGGTCAGAGTTCCATCGGTTCTGGTCTCCTGCGTGATGAAGTCTTCCCATTTCGTATTGAAATAGGTCACATCGGCCCGCAACCCGTTCTTTTCGTCGCTCCAGGTCAGACCGGCATCCCAGGTTCGACTGGTTTCCGGATCCAGATCCGGATTTCCTCTGACTATCTGCCCAGATGAGTTTTCATATTCTCCCGCCTTCTGCACAGCTGTCGGTGACACAAAAGCCCGCCCGATGCTTGCGTGGAACTTGAATTCGGGAATGAAAGAGTACTGGAACGCCAGCGAAGGGCTGAAAAAGCTGTCGTCCTCTTTGCCTGCGTCCACGCTATCGAGCAGGGCCGTTTCAAGCATCTCGAAGGTGGTCATATCGTACCGAACGCCAGGGGTTACGACCAGGCGTTCGTCAAGCAGGAAGAGCGATGCTTCCGCAAACAGACCGAGATTGCTGAGTCGGCCTTCAGGCCCGTAAGGAGCGATTTCAACATCCGGAGCACTCCGGCGTCTGGTCTTGTAGGTCGAGTTGTTGTAGTCAACCCCGACCGTCAGACGATGGTCGCCGAGCTTGACCGCATCCTGCAACTGAAAGCCGTACTCCACGTTGCGCCCTTCGTAACTGGCATAGAGATCACTCGAATCGTAATCGAGGCTCTTGCTTTCATCTTCAGACCAGTAGGGCATGAATTTGATGCTGTGAGAACCGACCGTTCCGGACAGAGTCAAATCGCCGGTCGCGCGGTTCACATCCTTCAGGCTATCGTCGTAGTAGCCCCAGATGCTGCCACCCGAGCGAACGCCCGGAGCATTGAAGAACGCACCGCGCAAGTCGAGCCGAAAGTTGTCATTCAACTGATAGCCAAGGCGCATCATCCCCGAATTGGTCGAGTAGGTGGAGTTCCGCATGGTATCGATATCATCTTCGACAAGTTCCGGAGAGGGGTTCGAGATGAGCGTGTTGTTGCCAACCTTGTAGTCTTCGCCCTGGTTGAAGTAGCGAAAGCCGAGATCGAAATCAAACCGCTCACTGATCGAACCACCAACGGAGGCGCTCCCCTCGAAGGTTTCGAAGCTGCCGTAACCAAGCGACGCCTTGCCCTTGATCGGGCCACGGGACTTCTTGGTGATGAAGTTAATCGTACCGCCCATACCCTGCGATCCGTAAAGCGCCGACGAAGGGCCTTTGATCACTTCGACCCGCTCAATCAAGTTCATGTCAACTGTCGAGAGGTTATTGGTGCCAAGCGGACGACCATCGAGCAGATAGGTGACGTACTGAAGACTGGAATACGATCCGTAATTGGGCCGAAAACCCCTGATCGATACGCCAGAAAGCATTCCGGGATACTCGATCACATCGACCCCAGCCGTCTTTTTCAACAGATCGGTAGCATCAGTCGGAGCGAGCGCTTCGATATCCTTGCTCGTAATGATCTCGACCTTGCGCGGGATGTTTTTGAGTTTTTCGTCTGTTCTGGTTGAAGAAACGACGATTTCACCGGCCACGAACTCAGCCGCATCGTTTTTTTCGGTTTGTTCTGCGACAGCGTCTGGTCGACACACTGTCGAAAGCACGGCAAGAAGTCCGGCCATGCGGATGAATGATTTCGAGGGCCTTACAAAATTGCTTTTCATGATTAAACGGATTGTTGTTGTGATGTTCCTTTGTGTGTTGTGCAAGTCATCCACACAGATGGCCCATCACGGCTGTTGCAACCCGCTGATCGTTTTCGGCATCTCCTGACGATCCTCCTCCGTCCGGAAAAGGGTACGTTCGCCTCTGCCAGGCGAAAGCAAAAAGCCTCCGCCCGACCGCACGCGGCAATCGCGCTGTTTGTTGTCATGTTCGTGTTCGCTCTCTTCCCGGAGCATTTGCTGCATTACGGCAGGTCTTCTGACTCTCCCCTCGCTTCCGGCCTTCCCGGTTCGCGGGCGCGAACCAGTGGCGTCATCGGAAGCGATCGTCCGCCGGCCCGATTGTGGCCGACGGGGGGATCACAGCAGCGGGTACTGTCCCGGATTTTCACCGGGTTCCCTTTTCATTCCTGTACCTTGCCAGGCATAGGAAACCGTAACTGAATGATTAAGCGTTAGTTACTACTTGTTCTCAACTCTTTTCTCCCGAGGACTCAACGCCGATTCGCCACTCACGTTTCCAGCGTTCTACGTCGTCGCCGGTGAAGACGTCGATGCTTCCGCCCTGGAACGACTCTTCGACGTCACCGATGCTCTCTTCGAGGTCGCCTTCGATGGAGAGGGCGGCCTGCTTTACTGCGTCGAGCAGCTCCGGTTTGGCGTCCCAGAGGCCGCGCGCTTCGGCTTCGAGCAGGCGGCGGGTGATTTCTTCGAGCGCCCAGGGATTCTGCTTGCGGATCCATTCGCGGTTCTCGTCGTTCTGCACGAAGGTCTCGACGACGCGCTCGAAGACCCAGGTCTCCACCTCGCCGGTGGTGGCGCTCCATTTGAAGAGGTTGTTGATGCGCGAGGCAAACCCCTGCGCGCCCTGGAAGCCGTGCTCCTTCATCGAAGCGATCCACGACTCGTTGCAGAGTTTGGCGCGGACGGCGCGTTCGGCCTCTTCGCGGAAGTCGCGGATGTCGGGATTGCCGGGGCGGGTGGCGTCGGCCCACCAGGTTTTGGCGGGCTTGCCGGAGAGCGCCTGCGCGGCGGCGGCCATGCCTCCGGCGCTGGAGGCGTAGCAGCCGCAGTCGAGCGCGTCGTACTCCTCGGAGGTCTGCTTGATGTACGACACCTCGATGTTGGCCAACTGCCGGCTGAACACCTCGTACGCCTTGACGCCCTGGTCGAGCTGCTCGCCGCCGTAGGCGTACCCCGAATGGTTGATGTAGGTCTCGGCCAGGTCGCGCCGGTCGTTCCAGGCCGAGGCGTCGAGCGCGAGCGCCACGCCGTTGGCATAGGTGCCAGGAGGAGCCGAAAAGACGCGGTAGAGCGACAGGCGCTGCATCAGGGACTCCTCCATCGTTCCGGCATGGGACTCCCGCAGCGCGTCGAGCTGCTCCAGCGTGTGCTTGCGCACGAAGTTGGACTCCGGCGACTCGTCGAGCGCGCTGACGGCGGCGACCGCCTTGTCGATCAGCGCGAGGAAGTGCGGCACCATGTCACGAACGATGCTGCTGGTTTCAATGGTGACGTCAATGCGGGGCCGCAGCATCGTGACGCCGTCGATGGTCACCTTCAGCTCGTCGAGCGCCATCACCTCGATGCCGCCGACCCTGCCGGTGGATTGACGAACCGGCCTGACGCCGATGAGCGCGAAGATCTGCGAGAGCTGCTCGCCATCCGATTTGAAGGCGTCCGAACTCCACAAGCTCATGCCGATGCTTTCGGGAAAGCGCCCCTCCTCGCGCCAGAACTTCTCGAGCAGCATGTCGGCCATGCCACAGCCGATCGTCCAGGCGGCTTCGGTCGGCATGGTCTTGATGTCGGCGGCGTAGAAGTTGCGGCCCGAAGGCAGCACATCGGGCTTGGCCGACGACGGCGCGTCTGCGAGACCGGCGTCGATGTAGCGCCCGTCGAGCGCACGGATGACGTTGGTCAGCTCGTCACCCGCCCTGCCGATCCCCTCGGCAGTCTTCAGGCTCCACGTTTTGAGCGATTCGGGCAGTGCCCCGGCAGCTTCGCGGATCGGCTCTTCGGCCTCGTCGGGATCGATCAGCGCCGCGAGCAGCTCGGCGGCTTTCTTGAAGTCGTCACCGCCGAGTCCGGGGTGCAGCCGAGCGACCTCTTCGACGGATGGAAACTCCTCCCCAAGCCGCGGCAGGGCGGCCACCTGCATGGAGGCAACGCCCTCGACCGGCGGAGGTTCGCCAAACAGGTGCATCCCGTCAGGCACCATCGACTGCTTCACCAGGCCCATCCGGCGCGACAGACGCTCGGCCTCCTCCAGCAGAAGCGAAGTCGTGGCCTCTTCGGGCAAAAAGCGCAGACTGACGGCCAGTTCGAGCAGGTCGTCCTGCAGGGCCGCGATGCGCGCCTTCTCATTGCCATCGACGGCGCGGCGGTACTCGTTGAGCAGCTCGTCGAAACGCTGCAACTCCGGTGTCAGGGCGGCGGGGCGATAGACCGGCGTCAGGTGGTCGATGATGACCGCGCGGCCCCGGCGCTTGGCGGTCATCCCCTCGCCGGGCACATCCATGATGTAGGGATAGATGTTCGGCAGGTCGCCAAGCGAGATGTCGCTGAAGCAGTTGCCGGAGAGCACGGCCCGCTTGCCGGGCAGATACTCCAGCGCTCCGCTCGTACCGAAATGAATGACCGCGTCGATCTGTTGCTGAATCCAGAAATAGGTGGCCAGCCAGTGGTGCGGTGGCGTGATGTTGGGGTCGTGCAAAATGCGGCACACCTCGCCGTCGCAGCGCGCGCCGTAGCAGCCGCGCTTCGGCTGCGGCATCACGAGCACCTTACCGAAACGCAGGCCAGTGATGAGCAGCGCTGGTTTTCCTTCGACTTCGAGCGCCATCCCCTCGCCCGGAAACGCCCCCCAGTCGCCATCCACCCGCTCGCGCACACCGGCATCGAGCCGGTCGAACCACGTCCGGTACTCCTCCTCGTGCATCGCGTGCAGTACGCCGCCCTTGCGCATGATTTCGTCGGCGGTGGTCCAGCGGAACTCAAGCAGAGCCTTTCGTTCCTGAATCAGGTCGAGCAGCGCCTTGCCCGACTCCGGCAGCTCGCCCGTGTCGTACCCCTCCGACTGCATCCGCCGGAGCAGCCTGAGCAGGCTCTCGAAGGTATCGAGTCCGGCGGCCATGCCGATGGTGCTCTCGACCCCCTTGCAGGGGTTGTTGTGCAGCATGATGGCCACCCGCTTCTCGCCGTTGGGCGTGTGGCGAAGCGCTGCATAGCGCTTCACGCGCCGCACCAGCATCGCGATGCGCTCGTCGATCGGCACGGTGGTGCGCACCGTCAGCGGATCGCCCGGATTGCGGTGCGTTCCGGCCACCATGACCGGGTCGATCGCGCCGAACATCTCCGGCTGCACCAGCGAGTGGGTCAGGGTCATGGCGCTGATGCCGACCGGATCGTCGATCCACTCTTCAGGCGAGAGCATGAAGTTGCGGATAAGCTGGATGACCGGAACGTCAAGCTCCTGCAACACGTGCCGCTCGCCGGTCGAAGCGATCAGCCGACCGAGCAGGAAGTTCAGCACGATGTCGGGAAGCAGCTCGCCGGAAGTGAACAGCTCGAACCACGGATAGCGCTCCTCGCCGCGCATCGCGGCGGCCTCGCTGTCGCAGAAGACGCAGAAGGGGATCACCCCCGCCTCGTCGAGCGCACAGATCAGCGCATCGACCTCGGCATGGTTGGCCTCGGCAAGCAAACTGTAGTGCATGATGATGCCCGCCACCGCTGCGCCTTCGGAGTAGCGGTTCGTCTGCTTCAGCCACGCCACGTACCCGCCCGCCGATTCGAACGGTTCATCGCTAGCGGGGTGATAGATACCGTTGGTGCTGACCGCGCGGCAAGGCTCGTGTTCGAGACCGGCCAGGCGGCGCAGGCCGTTCAGGAAGTTCACCCTCGACAGAACGGCGAAATAGCTCCTGATCTCGTGCAGATCGTTTTCGGAAAGTGTCGAGAACTCCTCCGGCAAGCCGGGATGCAGCGAAACCCTTGCTGGAACTTGCATCATCTTCAGAAGCAGCCCCTGCAAGCCAGGCGCTTCCGGCGGCACGTTGGCAATCAAGAGATCGATCGAGCCGTTTTCGAGATGCTCCACAAAGCTCTGTTCACCGCCGTATCCGAACGAGAGCAACTCAATGCC
>Ga0272443_10001761_pt1 | contig 29977 bp, 19 predicted proteins | sample SSMAcet12_FD_193581 | JGI IMG/M metagenome (GOLD analysis project Ga0272443, IMG submission 193581) | Marine sediment archaeal communities from Little Sippewissett salt marsh, Falmouth, MA, United States - SSM-Acet-12 | ecosystem: Environmental > Aquatic > Marine > Wetlands > Sediment ... | reverse complement strand
GTAACCGTGGAAATAGACGCTCGGGGCAGAATTCAACATCTTCTTGTCACCCGAAACGGCGGATTGTTTGGCGAACGCTGGTTTTTCAACTATGCGGATGTGGACGGCATACCGGTGCCCGGCACGGTAGTTTCGATAAGAGACGATGCGATCGAATGGGTAGAGCTGGTGGAAGCAGCCGTCAATCAAGGGATCGACGACGAACAGCTCCAGATCGAGGACATCCCCCCTCATACTACTGTTGTCGACCATATCTTCGGGAAGCCCGCCGTAGCCAAAGCCGCGGAGTTGCCGCCACCGGCTCTGAAAGCCTTGCAGGGATTTGGGGCGGTGGATGCAGAAATGGAAGAGTACGGGGAGACCATTTCGCTCCTCGCGAGGAACAGGAAACACTCAACGCCCATTCCTTACGAGGACATTCATTCATCCGAGGTGATACACGTCGAAGAGCCTGCCCCACCTCGGCAGGAGGAAAACCGCGCAAACGCTCACCCATGGATATGGATGGTCGCGACAGTCATCGGTGCTGGAATCGGGGTGGGACTGGTCCTGCTTCTGATGAGGAGACGAACGTCTTGACAGGCTGCTTTGCCCGGCCGGGAGGCCTTTTGTAGCGCCTGTCGGCTGGTGTGTGCCGGTTTCGTTGCATTTTCAAGCCATCTTGTTCTGGCCGCTCTGAGCCGCGGCGGCTCCGATGACAGCCGGTCGATGAACCGGCGTACAGGGCAGGCTTGCTAGCCGATCACGTTCCTGGTCGGACGGCCTCGTAAACCCGCAGGCAGTCTTCCAGGATGTCGGCCAGTCGCGGCAGCAGCCAGATGGTGACGGCATTGCCCTGCCTCCGATGTATGCACCCATTGTTCTGAGAGTCCACCCGACGCGGGATGGAAGGTCACGGATGGTTTGCCTGCCTGCGCTGTCGGATCGGACCGGCCAATAACGGCCCGCCACGTTGACGTTTGCAGCCAATCGTGGTAGTAAAACCGGTTACGGACGGCGGGCATCGCCAGCGGGCGGGCGTTCGCCCGTACGCGTCGGGCCTTCCACCAAGAGCGTCTTAGCGGCCGTGAGGTTCCAACCGGCGCAGGGTCGGCCCTTGCAGGCCGGCGGCGAGGGAGTCTTTCGTGAAACCCCAGATATGGATCGGCGTCGTCGCGGTTGCGGTGCTGGCCGCCCTGGCCGTGGTCATCGTCATCACGCCCACCCTGGAATCCCCCCGGGATCGGCTGGATCGGCAGATCGACGAAAAGGTCGCCTTGGCCAGCCGGATTTTGGCCAGCTACGAGCCGGTCGGCGAGCAGTTGGATTTCTACGTGGGGGCTGCTGCCACACAGCCGGTTGACCTGCCGGAAGATCAGTGGCAGACGATTCTGAACCAGGTGGGCCAGGAAAGCATCGTCAGCGACATGCTCGACGAGCAAGCCCGCAGGATCCGCTCACTCGATGCGGACTATCGGGGCTCCGGCGGGCGCCCCGACCGCGTAGGCGGCGTGGGTGCGAGCACGGAAGCCTACAATCGGCTCCAGCAGAGGCTGGCGGTCAACGCGCAAAAACTTGCGGATGCGTTGCGCATTGTCCAGGAAGCGGTCCGCATGAGCGAGGGCGAGTACCGTGGTGCGGATCATCCCGCTGCAACGCGTCTCGAGACGATCCTGTGCTACCACCAGGCCGAGATGCTCCGCAACAATGCGGCCCTGGAGGTCAGCCGGGCCGCGCAGGAGGCGATGCTGACGAACCGGCACATTGCCCGGTGCAATAAACTGGCCGTCGCGATCGAACTGCTCGAGCAGGAATTGAAAGGCAGCTTCGTGCCGACAAGCGAGTCGGAGGTCGCGCTGGCCGAGGCCGACACACAACCGGCCGACACCCAGACGGAGACGGCACCTGCCGTGGTCCCCGATGCGGTCTCCCCCGGACCGTCAGACGGGCAGCGCGCGTTGCGGTCCCTCGATGAAAGCATCGCCCTGCTGGAGGCTGACAAGGCCCGCAAGGGGGAGACGATTGCGGCGCTGCATACTCGGATCGAGCAGTTGAAAGCTGAGATCTCCGCCCTTGAAGCCGGGATTGCCGACGCCCAGCAGCGGGCGGGGGCTGCCCAGCGCGCCATGCTCGAACTCGAACGAGCGGCCGATCCCGGCCGCGACCCGTCGGAGGTCGAGCGGTTCGTGCAGGCCTATGAGCAGGCGTCCGCTGCGTACCGTCAGGCCTCGCGCGAGGAGGAGATTTTGCGGGAGGGTGGGCTGCTCAACGCGCGAGCCGACGCGCCGGACTTCGAACAGATTGACACGGCGCCTCTCGTGCCGGCTGTCCCCGACGAGCCCATCACACCCGTTCGCGGCTTGCGTGCGCTGGGCAACGATCTCGATGCGGCCGAGGCGCTTCTGGCCGACCACGAAGGCGTGCTCACGGCCATCGAGCAGCAAATCGCCGAGTTGACTTTCCAGAAAGAAGCCGTCTCACAGCGGTTGGCCGCCTCGGCCGAGCGACGCGAGGAGGCGATTGCGCTGGCAGCGCAGTCGGCCGGGAAGATCATCGACGCGCTGGTGGCGTCCGACCGGCTGTTGGCTGAGGCGATGTCCGTTGTCGAGGACCAGGGCCGACCGGCGGCCGCCCGCGCCCAGCAGGCCATCCGCAAGAGGATCAGCGAGGCGGTGCGGCTTAATCGCGAACTGTCGCCCGATACGGCGAACCCGCGGCTGGCGATGATGGCGGCCGACGACGCGTTAGCGGGCCACACCCAGGCGCTCGAAGGCGACCTGCTGTTCAAGGAGGCCTCGATCCACGCACAGAGAGCCGAGATGCTCGCGTGGTATGCGGAGTTGCTTGCCCGGTTGCGTGTGGCAGGCGTGACGGTTGGATCGGAACTGCCTGGCGAGGACGCGGCCGAGGACGTTTCGTCGGCGTGGCTGACCGACCCCGCCGAGGCACAGGCGGCCGCCGCCGAAGGGCGCGAGGCAGCCATTGAGGCGGGTCAGCAGGCGCTGGCTGCTTACGAGGAAGCCGACGCACCGCTCAACCAGCTCTGGATTCTCCGCGCCAACATCGGGGCGACGCATTTTCTGCTGGCCAACCTGACGACCGGCGACGAAGCGCGGGAGCACCTCTACCAAGCACGTGTCGAATACACACGCGCGCTGCGCAACCGTGAGGATCGGCCTGAAGCGCCGGCCTACGAGGCTGTCATCGCTCAGATCGACCACCGGCTGCGCGGCGGGTGACATTCCAGCGTCCCCCGGCAGCTGAGTGCGTGAAGGGGGAGGCAAAGCGGAATGTTCCCTTTATCTGCCCCTGAGCATTGGCCTGGCGTTCTTCGCGCTGGCCGGTGGCTCCGGTTTCAATAGCTTCTTTGGGATCACGGTTCCCGAGTCTACCCGTTCGTGCACCACGTCTGATACGGGCCCGGGCGGGCAAGGAGACACGTCATGTCTGAGCAGCCACCCTATCCGCCGGGTCACCCGACGGCACCCGTAAGTCCGCAAGGTATGTCCGCCGTCCCGCAGCGCGCGGGACTGGCAATCGCCGCTCTGGTTTTCGGGCTTCTGGGCTTCTGTCTGCCGCCTCTCGGACTTCTCGGCCTGATCCTGGGAATCGTCGCGCTGGTCAAGACCACCCGTCGGCCCCACCTGTACGGGGGCAAGGGAGTGGCCATCGGGGGTATCTGCGTCGGCAGCGTGAGTTTGATATTCGGCACCGCGATGCTGGCGTTGTGTGTTTCGATGATGCTGCCCTCGCTTGCCCGCGCGCGGGAACTGGCCCGGCGGACGGTGTGCGCAAACAATCTGAAGATGGTTGGTGCCGCGCTTCACGCCTACGCGGCGGGAAACGAAGGCGCGTACCCGCCGGACCTGAACGTGCTTGTCAGTCAGAATTACATCTCGCGCGCAGTCTTGAAGTGTCCCACCGCTGACGCGATCAACTACGTATATGTGCCGAGGCCGGCCGACAGCGTCGGCCCGCTGGACGTGGTGATGTTCGAGCCGCTCGCCAACCACGGCGGTGATGGGGGCGCGGTGCTGTTCGCCGACGGCCACGTGGAGTTCGTCAACGCAGCCAACTGGGAGGTTCTCATCGAGCCGTTGCGGGATCGTATCCCAGCACCTGACGAGTGAGGCCAACCCTTCGTAAAGGCGATCCGAAAGTGAACAGGGGAACCGTTTTTCATTTCGCTTCGTTCGGTTGACGTTCATGGCCTGACGAACGATCGTGATACGCTTTCTGCGGAGAAGATCCCGTACTGCCCGAAATGCGGATCGCGTCGAGCGATTCGTAGTAGGCCTTGTAGGCTGCGTAGTTGTCCCTGCTGTCGCCGACGCGGGTTTGCGGCCGGACGGGGTTCCAGAACTCCCAGCCCCACGAGACGATGTTCGATGTAAACCGGCTGGCCAGGTCGAGCTTGAACGCGTTGCGGTCCATGTCGAACGACCATCGGCCGACATTCGACGTGTCGCGGTACTGCGCGATGTTGCGCGCGTAGTCGGCCATGTCGGCTGCCGGAATCTCGACGGTCTCGACGTTGCCCCAGAGTTCCGTGTCGGGCGCCGCCCGGCAGGCGTCGCGCATCGCACGGATGAACGCGACGCGCGTCGCAAGAGGCACGCACGCGCAATGCAGCTCGCTCGAATCCTGGAGCATGACGATGTGGATGCCGGCCTGGGTGAGCGTCTCGGCCCACCACGCGCCGTACTCGTCCGGTTCAGCGTAGCGGAAAGATGCTCGAATCTGGTCCTTGTCGGCCAGGAAGAAAGGCGAGATCGTCAGTTTGGCCCCCGGCGTGACGGCGCGGGTCAGCCGGCCGATGTGGTTGTACAGCTTGCGGATGAGCCGGCTCTTCGCGTCCCACTCCATGTAGATCTCGTAGTTGATGTACCAGCCGAAAAATGAGGGGCGGCGTGCGTACATGTCAGCCATCGCGCGGATGTTGCGATCTTCGAGCTTTTTGAGGGCCGGTATGTCCCAGTCATGGTACCAGCCGCCATTGTGAGAGGTGGCCAGAATGACCCGCCAGTTTCGTCGGTCCGCTTCGTCGAAGATCCGCCCGAGTACCGGGTTGTCCGGCTGAGTGAGAAACGCGTTCGAGCCGATGATCCAGAGCAGGTTCATCCCGACGTCGGCCATCGCCTCGATGATCGCCTCGACCTTCGGCCCTTCTCGCTGCGGGTGCACCCACCAGAGCACGCCGCGGACGGCCGGCTCGCACATCGGCGGGGGGAGTTCACCCAGCTCCACCGGCCAATCTGCTTCGAGCGACGATGTCGCCGCTGCGGGGCGGCTGGCGGCCTCTTCCCGGGCGTCCGCGAGCGGACTCCCGATCACTATCCAGACCAGAACAAGGGTTACTGCTCGTGCTCTGCATGGGAATCCAGGCATATCGCCATCGTATGCTGACCGCTGTATGCATCGCAACGCAGCCGCTGGTGATCAGCGACGAGCTTTTCGCTGTCCACCTGCTTTCCGGCAGGTGGCAAGTTAGGCTACCCGGGGTGTCGGTTTTTCGTCGATTTTTCGCAAATCCCCCATTGCAGGTGTTTCAAGCCCGTACGCCTGCGGTTGACCTTCAGAAGACGGACGAGCGATCCGAAAAAAAGGTGCTTTTCTGCATCATTTTCTCCGATTTTGCCCAGCGTGGGCATTGGGGACGTATGAGTGGTGGTCGGCCCTCGCACCGGAGGCATTGAGGGGCCCTGCGGGGCTTGAAAGTTGACGTGGCTTTTGGGCCCCACGTACAATCGATCATGTTACCGGTCCGTCCCGTCTCCAAAGCAGCCCTCTGCCTGCTGAGGGTGAAGTGTATCGTACTTGTGTGTTCGGGAGATGTTTGGTGAATTTTTCCGTCCCTGGCTATGTCGTTTACGAGCGTCTGGGCACCGGTGCGCGCTCGACGATCTGGTTGGTGGTCGAACAGGCGACGGGACGGCAGTATGCGTTGAAACGCGTTCGACGGCGCCCGACGGATGACTTCCGATACCTCCGGCAGGCGATGAACGATTTCGAGGTCTCCTCGAAAGTGGACCACCCGGTGCTGCGGCGAAGCTATCGGCTTTGGCGAGTCCGGCGACTGCTCCAGGTGCGCGAGATCCGGATCCTGATGGAACTCATTGAGGGTCGAACCCTCGAACAGATCGGCCCGATGGGCGCGCACGGCCTGTTACGAATTTTTACCCGGGTCGCTGAAGGCCTTCACGCGCTGCATCAGCAGCACTACGTGCATACGGACATCAAGCCCAACAATATCCTGTTGGCTGACAACGGCGAGGTGAAGGTCATCGATTTCGGCCAGAGCTGTCCGATCGGCCACGTGAAGGGTCGCATCCAGGGCACGCCGGACTACATCGCGCCCGAGCAGGTCGAAAAGGGGATGCCGCTGACGCAGCGGACGGATGTTTTCAACCTCGGCGCCACGCTTTATTGGGCGGTGACGGGCAAGGCGTTTCCCACGGTCATGCCAAGCCCGAAGCGGGTCGGCGGCATCGACCTCGTGGGGCCGCGCGAAGCGCCCGAGCCGCATGAGGTCAACCGGAAAGTCCCGATGGCCCTGAGCCGGCTCATCATGGATTGCTGCCGGTCCAATCCCAAGGATCGGCCGAGCGGCATGCCTGAGGTCATCCGTCGGCTCGAAGTCGCTCAGCACGTTCTCGACAAGAACGGGATCACACTCATGGGCGCGCCGACGGTGGACAACCGCGATTCCGTGCCCGCCTCCCCGTTGCCCTCGAACGAGTGACCTTTCGTATTCGGCTCCCGCCGCGGTCGACCGTCGTTGAATGTCCACCGCACCATACCTTATGATGCGCTGTTTCCGCCGGGGACCGGTTTCCGGCAACGCCATTGGCCGGCGTCGCGTCGGCTTCTTTCGATTGACAAAGCCTGCCCGGAAGGTTTCGGCGGGGTCGGCGCAAGGGTAGCACTTTATCGTGTACGCCAGTCGTCTCGAATCCGTAGTGAAGGCCCTTCGCAAGGCGGCGGAGCTGAACCTCGAGGATCCGATCCGCGAGGGGTCGCTGTTGTGTTTTCCCGAGGACGTTCATGTCGTCATGACGGGCGACCTGCACGGGCACCACCGCAATTTCGAGAAGCTGGTGAAATACTGCGGCCTCGAGAAGGCACCGCGCCGCCACGTCATTGTGCACGAGATGATCCACGCCGACCTCGATGCGACCGGCGGCGTGGACCGGTCCTTCGAGGTCCTTCTCGACGCGGCCAAGTGGAAGACGTTTTTCCCCGACCAGGTGCACTTTCTCCAGTCCAACCACGAGTTGGCCCACCTCCAGAAGCAGTCGATCACCAAGGGCGGGCGGCTGGTCAACGACGACTTCGAGCGAGGCGTGACCGAGATTCTCCAGACCACTCAGATCGAATGCGTGCTCGATGCGATCGACGAGCTTCTCGCTTCGTTTCCCATCGCGGCGCGTTCAGCGAACCGCATCTTCTATTCGCACTCGCTGCCGGACGCCGGCGACCTGAACCATTTCGACCCCGACTGCGTCCGCCAGCCGGCCGATGACCTCGACCTTTCCGAACAGGGCTCCGTCTATGAGCTCGTTTGGGGCCGCCGGCACACGCCGGAGCTGCTCGACGAGCTGGGTCGTGCCTGGGAGGTGGATTTTTTTCTCATGGGCCACCAGCCGCAGGAGTTCGGCTACCAGGTGCAACACGATCGGCTCATCATCCTGGCCAGTGACAACAACCACGGCGTATTCCTGCCGGTGGACTGCGGCAAGCGCTATACAATCGAGCAGCTGGCCGACCGTATCCGCCCGTTCGTTGGAGTCCTCTGAGCGTGCAGCCCGCTTACTGGTGGGAGCAGGAACGCGCCAAACGGATGACGCGCGCCGCCGGTCTCGTCTGGCTCGCCCTGCTGGCGCTCCTTGTCCTGCTGATCATTCTTGCATATTGCTGAATCTCGCCCGCTGTATCCGGTAAGCTTTCTTCTCTGGATAAGAACGACAAATCCCGCTACAAGAGTACCGTGCCTCGCCGGCCCGCGACGGTCGGCGGCATTTGAAGACACACATCCTTTCATCGGAAGGAGCCGTCATGTGCGCTGCATTTACCCGTTCCCCTCGCAAGATCGCAGGGGCGTTGTGTTCGCTTTTTTTCGCGTCAACCATCGCCCTCCCGGATGCGGGGGGTGCTCCGGCCGACGACTGCCTCGACGCCGCGCCCTTCGCGCGCGTCGTGACCTCCGATCCGAATCGCACCGACGGCGCCCGTTCCGCGCGGGACGAAACGTACCGTGCTGAAGACGTGCTGCTGGAGACCGAGCTTCCGCAGAACGCGGACGGCTGCTACCGCGTACCCGTCGGGTCCGACGACCTGGTGTCCGTCGGCCTGCAATGGCTCGAGACGCGGACTTTCACCTCGCTGCGTATCCGTTTTGCTTCGCTCCCCGTGCCACCGGCTGAGGACGCACGTGTCGAGTACTGGGACGGGCTTACTCTTTGGCAGGGTGCCTGGAAACCGCTCAAAGGGCGAATCGCCCAGCAAGGGGACGCGCTCGTCTTCACCGTGTCCGAAGCACACCCGCGAACCCGCAAGATCCGCTGGATCCTGTCGGCCGCCGACGGCCCGATCGTCGTCAAACAGTTCGAAGCCGTCACACCCTGCCCGCTGCGGACCGCGACGATCCGTCTCGAAGCCGTCCAGAGCTGTGCCCACCCCGTTGCTGACATCGATCTGTACAACGGCCGGATCGTCACTTCGCAGCCGAAGCTTGCTTTCGGCTCGTGGCAAATCGCGACTCCGCTGACGATCCAGATCCGCTGTATCGATCCGGAGGACCCGGCTTGTGTCGCCACGGACCGCACGCTCATCCGCTACCGCGCCGGGCAGCGGGCGTTCAGCATCGCCGTCGACGACATTCTGCACCGCGGGCCGGTCTGGGTGCCACACGCCGGCCTGTATGCCTGCAATGCCGAAGCGTACGAACCGTTCGAGGACTACCGTAATCGGACGGCCTCCCAGCAAACCATCCTTCAGCGCGTCCGCGCGATGGACGACCAGACACGCGAACAGGCGATGCGCGTCACGCACGCGAACCCCCGTCTCGATGAGGGGCCGATCATGCTCGCGCTAGCCTGTGACAACGACAAGTTCGTCGTGCAGCGCGACGGTACGGTCCGATTCCTCAAAAATTTCACGCAGGACATGGGGCCCGCTACGACACGCTATGTTGTGACGCCGACCTTCGGCACGTCGCGCATCCTCTCGATCGTGCAGGACTGGGGCGTGCCCGGCATCAACGCGGCCGCCCACGGGGGCGGGGCGCATCAAACGATCCCGCTGAAGATCAAAGATCGCCGTTACGCGCGCGGGCTCGGCCACCACGCTAATGGTCAGGTTGTCATTAGTCTGGCAGGTGACTTCTCGCGTTTCGAGGCGGAGGTCGGCGTTCAGTGGGCGGGCGGACACGGTACCGGGAGCGTGACCTTCGAAGTGCTGGCCGACGGCACGTCCGTTTTTCAAAGCGGCGTGATGCGCGAAAACGACGCGGCCGTCCCCGTACGCGTTCCCGTGGCCGACGTCCAAACGCTCACGCTTAAAGTGACGGATGCCGGCGACGGTATCGCCTATGACGGGGCCAACTGGGCCGAGGCCCGACTCGTGCCGGCCGACCCGGACGCGTCGCCCGTGGGGGTGGCCGAGATGTTCCGTGCCGCCCGCCACGTCGAGCGCTACCTTGAAGACGGCTGGCTGCCCGCGCCGGTCGTCACGCACGCCGACGAGGGGGTTCACTACACGCAGCGCACGTATGTCGTGCCGTTCGCGCGCGAGAACCTGTCGACCGCGCCGCAGTGGCTGAACGCCGAACCGCTCGGCGTGGCGGAGTTCACGCTCGCCAACACGACGGCCGAGCGGCGGCTCGGGCGTGTCTTGTTGACTTTCAGCCATTTACCCGAAGGCGGGCCGCTGACGATCGACCGGGTCGCGCCGCATCGTGTACGCATTCACCGGGACGGCCTGCTGCTGGCCGTCCTCGATCACAGCGGGCTTTCGGCGCGCGAGGCGATGGTGACGTTGCGGAACGAGGGGATCGCGCTGGACTGCACGCTGGAGGGTAACCAGAAAGCCACGTTCGATGTCTTCCTGCCGGCCTGGTTGCCTGGAGCCGACGCGCATGCGGCCCTCGTCGGCGGGCCGACTCTGTTCGAGCGATTCAAACAGTACTGGCATGCGATCATGGCCGACGCCGCGCAGATCGAGCTGCCCGACCGCTGGCTGAGCGACGTCATCCGCGCCAACCAGGTCCACATCCTGCTGGCCGCCCGCAACGAGGACGCGGGTCGGCGTGTTGCGCCCTGGATCGCGGCTGACCGCTACGTGACCGCGATCGACAGCGAAGGCAGCTCGGTCGTCCGCGGGATGCAGGCCCTCGGCCACGATGAGTTCGCCCGCCGCTCGTTCGAATACTTTTTCTCGAAATACCAACCCGATGGCTCCATGACGACGGGCTACACGCTCATGGGAGGCGGCTGGCATTTGTGGACACTCGGCGAGTTCGTCCGACTCTCCGATGATCGCGCCTGGTTCGCTCAGGTGGCCGACAAGCCCGCCCGTCTCGCGCGGTGGGCCGTCAATGAGCTGGCCAAGACGCGCTATCGCCGGCCCGACGGCAGCAAGCTGCCCGAGTTCGGCCTCATGACGCCGGGTGTGCTGGCCGACTGGCAAAACTATGCTTATTACTTTTACGCGAACGGCTATTACGTCGCCGGCCTGGACGCGATCGGCCGGGCGCTGCGGGCCGTCGGTCATCCTGACGCGCCGCGCTTTCTGGCTGAATCCGCCCAGCTCCGCGAGGAGACCCTCCGCGCCTATCGTTGGAGCCAGGCGCGGGCGCCCGTCGTCGGTCTGCGCGACGGCACATGGGTGCCTTATTCGCCGGCCTCCGTCCACACGCCGGGCCCCATCGGCGATTTCTTCCCCGGCCAGGACGCCAACCGAAGCTGGGCCTACGACGTCGAGCTCGGCTCGCACCATCTTGTTCCGCAGGGCGTCGTCGACCCCCACGCGCCCGAGGCCGGCTGGATGATCAACCAGCTCGAGGACGTCTATTTCCTTTACGACGGCTGGGGCGCTTACCCCGCGGCCGACTCCGAGCAGGATCCGTTCAACTTCGGCGGTTTCGCCAAGATGCAACCCTATTATTGCCGCATCGCCGAGGTCTACGCGATGCGCGACGAGGTGCAGCCCTTCATCCGCACCTATTTCAACACGCTCGCCTCGCTCATCGACGGCGAAGTGCTCTCGATCTACGAACACTTCGCCAACTGGGTCCACAACAAGACGCACGAGACGGGCTACTTCCTGCACCAGTCGCGCACGATGCTCGTCCACGAACGCGGCGACGAGCTCTGGCTCGCCCCCTTCGTGACGAACCGCTGGCTGGCCGACGGTATGACGATTCGCGTTGCCGACGCGCCGACCTTTTTCGGTCCGGTCGGCTACGAGATCGTTTCGCGCGCCGACAGCAGGGTTATCGAAGCGACGATCGATCCGCCGACCCGTACTCGGCCGCAGGCGATCGTCCTGCGCCTCCGTCACCCGGAGGGCAAACCGATCCGCTCGGTCGAGGTCAACGGCCGATCCCACGACGACTTCGACGCCGACCGCGATTGCATCCGCCTCGTGCCGTCGGACAGCCCGATCGTCGTCCGGGCCTCCTACTGACGGCCGAGGCTGAAGGAGCTGGTCCGCCGATACCGATCAGCGTCGGAAGGGGCGAAAGGCAAACTGAGATCGCGCTGCCTATTGTTTCCAGTTGTGGTTGTGACGGGCAGTCCCTGTTCAAGAAGCCGTCGATCCTTCGACCGCCAGGCAGACCGCGCTGTTGATCGAAATACCGGGTCGGTAGTGGTGGATCTCGACGGGGCGGAGACCGACTTCTTTTGCCAGTGCGATCAATCGCGACGTCCAGATCGCCCCGGTGCACTTGGGTGGGCGGCGCAAAACTCCGCGGACGAACCGGCGCGTCCAGTATGTCAGGCAGTGGCGGTTGTAATAGGAGAGGATCACGTAGCGGCGTGCGAGCCGCCGCAGCTGGAGCAGAGCGGTCCGCCGGTGTTCGTCCGTGCGGAAGTGATGGAAGATCCGCCAGCAGAGCACGATGTCGATACTGCCCTCCTGAAAGCTGGGGGTGGCCAGATCGCAGCACACCTGGTAACAGCCGGCCGGCGCGTGCTGGCCGGCGAAGTGCACCATCCGCCATGACAGGTCAGCCGAAATCAGGCGATGCCCGCAGGTGTGGACGAGGTCGGTGAATCGGCCGGTCCCGCACGGCAAATCGAGTACGAGGGCGCCCGGTTCGCACCGGCGCAGCCATTGCCCGACGAGCGCTTCCTCGTGAGCCCAGTGGCGGTAGCGCTTCGGGTCGCGGGAGCGTGCGTAGCGATCGTCCGCTCCCGGCAGCAACCAGTGGGCGGCATAGCGGGCCAGAGACGAGGTCTCAGCGTTGCCCGGGGAACTCGGGTTTGGCCGGGGGGCGGGCGTGGGTGTCTCCTGCCTGTTATGTGATTCGCTTTGGAAAGTCATGTTTTTCTCGACCGGAGGGCGCTACGGCTGGGTTGGCTTGGGCTCGATTGCCATCGGCCCGAAGGCCAACACGGCCATATCCACCTCATCCCTGAGGTTGCAATAGGGGTTGAGACCGTAACCGTACCAGAGCATCGCATCGGTGGGGATGGGTACACCGGCCAGACACAGCACGCTGAAGGGATCATCCGGGTCGACCCGGACGTCGAAGAACTCGGTAACCGGCTTGCCCTCCTTGTCGCGCAGGCTGAAGCCTGCGATGTGACGGATGGGCCAGAGTCGATCGTTGACATTTTCAAACGTGACGCGGACCGCGCCATTCTTGATGACCCTGGCGTACAGGATGGAGTCCGCCGGCGTGACCGATGCGACGCGCGGGCCGCAGGTCACCTGCGGATCCGCGAACAGTTCGTGGCGGGCGACGTTGGCCAGCCGCTTGCCGAGGCGTTTCAGCCCGACCGTTCCGATGTGGATGGTGTCATCGAGTTCCAGATCGATCGCGGCGACTGTCGTGACGCCGGGTATCTGCCGGCCCACGCGCCGCTGCACCTCGCGGACATGCATCCAGCGCTCGGGAGAGCGGGTACCGATCGTGCGCGCGATCTGGACCATGTAGAAGGGCAGTTGCGGGTCGCCGAAGTCCCGTCGGACGGCCTCGATGAAGCGTTTGAGTTTCCCTTCATAGGCCGATGCGCGTTCGTTGTTCCGCGCCTCAGACTCGCCCTGGTACCAGAGCACCCCGCGCACCTTCCCACCGACCGCCTCGAAGCGGCGATACATCGCCCCGTAGAGCGAGCGGCCGCCCTGGTCCTTGAGGGCTGGATCCCACTGGTCCATGGATGTGGCGCCCTGGGCACACGGGATGAGCCCGATCGGCACCTCGACAGCCGAGGACAGCGCCTTGGCGAACGGCAGACCCAGACCCGCCCCCACATCGGGGGTGACTCCCCGCTGTGCGAGGTCGCGCTCCAGCTCCGTGGCGGTTTTCCGGTGGACGGGATCGATCGACTCGACGCGCCAGTGAAGGGGATCGGAGGCGATTTCCCAACGGTCGTTCATCGCGAAGGCGCGAACGAGCGGCGAGGGTGTCGCCGCGTTGCGCATCCGCCCGCACCCGTGCATATTCGATTGGCCGGCCAGGATCCACAGGTCACCCACGACGACATTCTCGACGCGCGTGCCGTAGGTGTCGGGATCGGGTGCGCCGACGCGGAACTCGACGTTGTACGGCCCGCCCGTGGGGATCTTCGGGATCGTCGCGGAAAAGGTTCCATCCTCCGCAGCCCCGACACGGCGCCATTCGAGGCCGGCGACGGGGCGCGTGTGTCGCAGAACGCGCGCCCAGACGTCCCCGTCGCGTTCGCTTGTACCGACGCACTCGATGGTTCCCACGCCCGCAGCGTCGCGCTGAATCACTTGCCATTCCGCCAAACCTGCGGTGACGGCCATTCCCGACCGTTCCGTCAGCCGCTGGCCGGCCAATTCCTCCAGGTCCGGCGCGACCGCGCAGGCGGAGGTGCTCACGAAGAGCAGGGCCCCCGAAAAAAGGTGAAACGCTCTTGCCGGCATCCCTTCCATCGTGTCGATCGCCTCCGATTCACGTGCTCCTGCGGGTCCCCGGTGGAGTCTCGGCCGTCGGATCAGTCGCAAGGGCGACAAAACCCCGCGAATCGCGCATCATATCAGGTCCGGAGGGGACGACAAACCGCCGCCGCGGACCGCCGTTATTCCAGGAGTCACTCATGCGATTCTTGTTGACCGGATTTTCGACCGTCGGCCTGTTGATTGCCGGCCTCGCGACGAAACCCTTGCCCTGCCAAGCCGCCGGCGAGCCGATCACGATCGCCCGGGACGATCCTCAACTGTTCGTCGACGACTACCTGATCGAATCACAGATCGATTTGAAACGCACGCTTCGCCGACCGGTCAAGGATCACGGCGGCCGGCGGCCGTTCATCATGCCGGGCCATGGTGAGGCCCTTCAGGCATGGGGATCCATCGTCTACGACACGCGCCTCGAAAAATACATCATGTACCTGCTGTATCGCAGCGCCGACGGTTTTCGCATGGGGCAGGCGACGTCATCGGACGGCCTGCACTGGGACCAGAACCACGCCCACCAGCTCATCCCTGTCACGTTCGACATGGACCTCGAGCCCGAGCCGGGTTTCGAGAACCGGACGGGTATCGACCTTTTCACCTGTCACTATGACGACAGTGATTCGGAGTATCCTTATCAGGGCTGGCTGTTCTATGCGAATTTCGGCCTGGATCGCGAGGGTATCTATTACGTTCGTTCGCGCGACGGCAGGCAGTGGGAGCGCGGCCGGCAGATCTGCAGCGCATTCGCCGGCGAAGGCGACACGAGCTGTACCACGGTCCATCAGGACGGCAAGACGGTCTCCGGGCCCGGTGACGTGACGCTGTTTTCCTACGACCCGCTCGAAGACCGCTTCCTGGGGATCTTCAAGTTCTTCCGGATTACGCCCGGTGAACCGCTGGCCAACGGTTACCGGTCGCGCGCCTACCTGTGGCTGGACGGCCTGGACGTGCCGGTCGACACGGACCGGATCGATCGGATCGCGCTGTTGCCGTCCGGTGCGCAGCAGGACGGCGAGACGCCCTTCGACGAGTACTACGCTTCGACGGCGTGGCGGTATGGGTCGCTCTGGCTGGGCGGGCTGAAAATCCACCACGCACAGGGGGATTACCCTTACTCGGCCGCAGGCTGCTCTTTTCTGAAACTCGTGGTCAGCCGGAACGGGCTCGACTGGCGAAGGGTTCCGTACGCCAACGATGCGGGCGTGCCGGAGGTGTTCATTGCCAACGGTCCGGAAGGCGGCAACCATGGCCTCAACGACGGCGGTTACCTTTGCGAGTTCAGCCAGGGGCCGCTGCGGGTGGGCGACGAGCTCCTCTACTACTACAGTGCGACGTCCTACGGCAAGAACCATCCGCGCGGCATTCGTGTGACCGGCGGGGGCGTTTTTCGCGCGCGGCTTCGCGTGGACGGCTTCGTCTCGGTGGACTGGGGGACGTTGACGACCCGGCCGCTGCGTCTGGAGGGGGACCGTTTGTTCGTCAACGCGATCGGCCCTGTAACGGTCGAGGCGCTCGACGAGGCTGCCAACGTGATCGGGACAGCCGAGGTCGCCGGCGACTCGATCCGACACGAAGTCGCCTTCGACGGCCGAACTCTGGGCGAGCTGGCCCGCACGCGTCCCGTGCGGTTGCGGTTCACCGTTCCGCCCGAAGGGACGCTCTATTCGTTCACGGTGCGATAGGGGCGGGCGAGGTTTTTGAATAGCACGGACGCATTTCTTTTGGGGGTGGGATTCATGCGTTGGACAGTCATGCGATGGACAGCGGTTCAGGTGCTGGCCCTGGCGGCGACGGCTGCGATGCCCCGCTTCGCGCCGGCGGAAACGGTCACACAGGGTTTCCTAGGCGGGAACTATCACGCGGACAAGCCGTTTCCGGAATTCATGCCCCTGTGGCGTGAGGGGTGGTCGTGGCTGGACGCGACCGGCCAGCGCGTGCGTTACGCGCATGAGGGCATGCCGCTGGGCGGCTACCTCTTCGCTTACGTGCAGAACACCACGGGCCGCACGCTTGCGATCGACGACGTCTGGCTGGACGGCGTGAGCCTGGCCGAGGGCGTAGCCCCGGACCACGCGCCAAGCGGTGACGCGAAATTCGCCTCGCACCTGCAGTTTTCCAAGCTGCCGGCTGAGCAGATCGCCCGGCTCGAGGCGCTCGGCGCGCCGGTGTGGTGGAAGGTGGACCCGCTCGTGCTGGAACCGGGCCAGACGGCCCAGGCGGTGGTGCGACTTCGCCGCGCGCCGGCTCCCCGGCCGGTCACTGTGAGTGTGGTCGCGGGCGATCTGAAAATCGAAGGCGTCGTCGATCTCTTCCGCCGGCAGCCGCGCATCGAGACGATCAGCTTCTCACCGGCGCTGGACACGGTTTACTTTTATTTGCGTCATCCCCGTGGGGGCCTCGCGCCCGAGACGATCCTGATGGACGGGCGCGTGATGGCCGACAGCACGATCGCGGCCGACGCGTCGCTCGACGTTGTCCCGGTCACCGTCCGGCTGAGCGAGCCGCTCGTGCCTGCGGACTTCCATGTCTTCGAGGCACGCTACGGTGACGGATCCGTGGCGATGGCGTCGATTCGCGTGTGGCGGCCCGATTTCCAGTATGGCATGTGGGGAGGCGAGAATCACCGCGGCGACCGGGACGAGGTCGTCGCGGGTTTCCTCAAGAGGATGCACCTGCACAACATCAACCTGCTGGTGGGCCATTACAGAAGCTGGGTCCGCCAGTTCGTCCAAAGCGAGGCCGGCCAAACACTCTGCGCGGAGCTGGGGATCGCGATCGTGGATCACCAACCGAAGGGGTACGGCAACCAGCGCTACAACTTCCTGCAGGATGAACCGGACGCGGGCGATTTTCGAAACAAGATGATCGAATCGCCGGGCGAGCGGCTGGGCAGCATGGCCCAGTTCCTCATCGCACGCAGCCAGCATTGGCGGCGGGAGGATCCGAACACACTTCAGCTTCTCAACATCGACAACACCTACAAACCCGAACAGTGGTACATGTACGCTCAGTTGCCTGATATAGCCATGGCTGACCCTTATTACCAGGAACAGCTCCGCAGCGTGTATCGACTGGACCCGGGAAACCTTTCCGCGTACGTCAAGCCGACCTACGTTTATGCAGCGGGTCAAATTTACGGTTCCGCGGCCGCGCCCAAGCCGATGCACCTCATCCTGCACACCTGCCGTTTCGACATGGAGGATTTTCCATTCCGCGGACCGACGCCGGAGGAGAAGCGCGTCGAGGTCTATTACGCGCTGGCGGCCGGCGCCAAGGGTCTTTCGTACTGGTGGTACACTCCGAGTGACCGGTATTACGGCTGCGGCGGCGATTCGCCCGAGATGACTGCACTGATGACGGAGATCGGGTTGCTCGGCGCCGAGGTCCGGACGGCTCACTCGATCCTCAGCCGCGCCTGTCCGGCCGATTTGCCCGTCGATGCCCCGCGGACGCTGTGGGTCCGCACGCTGCTGGCCGGCGACGATACGGTCCTCGTCCTGGTGGTCAACGACAACATTGCCAGTGACCGGATGGGAACGCGTGTCGTACCCATCGAAAATGCCTTCGTGCACGTTCGGCCGCCGGCATGGCTCGCATCGGGGGACTGTTTCGAGATCAGCGCGCGGGGACTGGCCGACGTGCCCTTCGAACGGCAGGGCGACGGCGTTCGTATCGACCTGGATACCGTCGAGGTGACGCGGATGCTCGTTCTGACGAGGGACGCCTCGCTCCGGGAGGAGTTGAGCGTGCGTTACAAGGAGCGGTTCGCGGCCAATGTGCGGAAGCTCCTGGAGACGAAGGCCAGCCTGCTGGAGAGCAAACAACCCTGAATCCTTTGTTCGTGATCGTGTGATACAAAGAGCCGCGGGTTTGAAGACCGCGCGGTTTTCGAATTGTGCGAGCGCGGTGTTATCGCAATGACCATGCAGAGGGGGGTTCATGATGCGAAAAGGATTCGCGCAGGGGCCGTGGATAGGCATCCTGGGAGCGGTGACGTTCTGTTGCGGTGCCATGCCCGTATTGGGGGCACTCGAAACGCTGGGCGGCTGGTTTCGTCCGGACGAGACGTTCCCGCAGTTCGATGCGTTCTGGCACGAGGGCTGGAACGAACCGGAGGAGATGGACGAAGCCCGGGCGCGTTTCGAGGGGGTGGCTCAGCCGCCGGGCGGCGCGTTCCAGGTCTTCGTGCGCAATTCGAGCGCTGAGGCCGTCCGTATCGAGGACGTCGCCCTGCAGGACGTGAGCTTGGCCGAAGCGCTGGTATTCTCCGATCAGCGGCGGGTCCGCAAGTTTGCGAGCATCTACTACGCTGAGCTGGCCGACGAAACGTACGAGACATTGCTGGCCGCCGGCGAGCCGGTGTGGTGGAAGGCCGACCCTGTCGTGATTCCCGCCGGCGGCGTGGGTGTTGTGACGGTCCGCCTGCGCAGCGTGCCGACGCTCCGCGTCGTCGAGCTGGCCGTCCGGACGGCCGACGGTGCAACGCGCCAGGAACGGGTGCCCGTCCGCCTCGATGCGCCGCGCGTGGCCGGTGCCTTTTTCTCCGACGCGCTGGACACGGTGTATCTCTACTTCCGGCACCGGATGGGCGGAGCAGCCGTCCCGTCGCGCATCCTCGTCGACGGCCGGGATGTGACGGCCCGGGCGCGCGTCGGCCAGGATGCCGGCGTGGACGTCGTGCCGGTCGTCGTGCAACTCGAAGCGCCGCTGGCGCGCGGTTCGGTCCATCTGTTTCAGGGCCTCTACGCCGACGGATCGATGGCGTCGGCCGCCCTTCGCGCGTGGCGCGACGAGTTCGCCTATGGGATGTGGGGCGGTCCGGGTGGCCGGAGCGACGATGCCGCACTGGCGCGCCGCTACATTACCGACATCACCGACCGCAACATCAACGTGCAGATGGTCAACGTTGCTTCGCCGGCCGTGGCGAACTTCCTGAAAAGCGACGCGGGCCAGCGGTTCGCGACCGAACGCGGGCTGCGCGCGGTCCTGGACGAGGCGGGCAAATGGGGCTTCGAGGACCCCTACCTGTGCTTCATTCATGACGAGCCGGACTGCGCCGATTACCGAAGCGACGGGTTGCCGGATGGTAAGCAGGTCGGCGCGCTCGCGCAATGGTGCGTCCAGCGAAGCGGGGAGCTGCGGGCGGCCGTCCCGCAGGCGCTGCAGGTGCTCAATCTCGACATGACCTTCAAGCCGTCCAACTGGTACATCTATGGCCTGCTGCCGGACGTGCTCTCCGTCGATCCCTATTATCAGGCCCGATTGCGCGGTGCGTACTGGAAAGACCCGCATCGGCTGAGCCTCTACGCGCAGGCGACGTACGTCTACGCGGTGAGCCGCGTGGCCCGGTCGGCCTGCGAGCCGAACCCGCTCCACGTGATCCTGTACGCATGCGATGTGATCGACGCGCGCCGGCCCGAGGGCGACCAGCGTTTCCGGTTCCCCACGCCGCAGGAAAAACGCATCGAGGCGTACTACGCCGTGGCGGCCGGCGCCAAGGGGCTTTCGTACTGGTGGTACACGCCGTCCCGATCGCCCGGCGAGAAATCGACCTCCTACGGGATCGGTGCAGCCACGATCGACGGCGTGCCGGAAGCGCAGTCGCTGTGGCGCGAGATCGGCCTGCTCGGGGCGGAGATGCGGACGGCCGGCCCGGTCATCGGGCACAGTTGCGCGGTCCAGGTCAATGTCGAGGCCACCGAAGGCGTCTGGACGCACTGCCTGCTGGCCGGCCTGGACACGATGGTTCTGTTGGCCGTCAACCAGCACTACGCCAACGACCGCGTCGGGACTGTCCACTACCCCATCGAAGACGCCGAGTTGAGGGTGGCTGTCCCCGCCTGGCTCGAGCAGCCGACCGTTTTCGAGATCGCGTCCGACGGCACGCGCGAGCTCGAAACGGAGGCGGTCGACGCGGGGCTCGCGATCCCGTTGGGAACGCTCGACCTGACGCGCATGATCGTGATGACGTCGGACGCACAACTTCGAAGCCGTCTCGAGAAAGTGTACCGCACCGAGTTCGCCGACAAGGTGAGCCGGTTGCGCCGGGAAGGTCGGTAAGGTGCGGCTGAAGGGTTATGATGGGCGCGAAGGCGAGTCGTGAGTCGAATCCGCAAACAGGAGGCTGTCATGGCGTTACCGTTTGAATATCGCATGAGCCGCAGAAGGTTTCTGGGGGCCTGTGGAGCCGGGGCCGCGCTTGCTGCGATGCCGGGATTCGGATGTTCGCAGCCCGTGCCCGGTTTTCTGACTTCTCAGGGACGCCTCTATGCGGAGGATCCCCGCCGCGCGCGGCTCGAATGGTTCAAGAATGCCCGTTTCGGCCTGTTCATGCACTACGGGCTCTACAGCCTCATCGGTCGCGGCGAATGGGTGATGTACCGTGAGAACATTCCCGTGGCCGAGTACGTCAAGCTCAAGGACCGGTTCAAGGCCGACAGATTCGACGCGGATTTCATCACGGATCTGGCCGTCGAGGCCGGCATGACCTACGTCAACATCACCGCGCGCCACCACGACAGCTTCTGCCTGTTCCGGACCGCCCAGACCGATTACAACAGCGTCCAAAGCCCGGCGAAGCGCGACCTCGTCGGCGAGCTGGCCGAGGCGTGCCGGCGCAGGAAGCTCGGATTGTTCCTTTACTATTCCTACGCGCTGGATTGGAAGCATCCTTACTTTTACAACCGGACGGAAGACTGCCGCCAGGCCCGGCCGCTCTACGAAGAACCGGAGCCCACGTACCTGTTCCGCAAGGATTCCGATTTCCAGCACTACATCGATTTCGTACACGCCCAGATTCGCGAGCTGCTCACGCAGTACGGGCCGCTCGCAGGTATCTGGTTCGACCCGCTGATGGGGTACTGGTGCCGGCCGGACCTGTTCCCGATCGAGCAGACGTATGCGCTCGTTCGCTCGGCGCAACCGGGGTGCCTGATCTCTTTCAAGCAGGGCGTCACCGGTGACGAGGATTTCGTCGCCCCCGAGCGCGAGGTGCAGGCGATCCGTCGTGGCGGGCAGGCCGGCCTCGAGGCTTGGCAGAAAAATCAGGGCAAGCCGGCCGAGATTTGCGATACGCTCCAGCCTCGCACATGGGGCTACGACAAGAGGGCGGAAGGCGAGCACAAGTCGCCTGACGAGGTCATGAAGATGCTTGCCCGGGCGAAGGAGCGGAACGCCAACCTGCTGCTCAACACGGGGCCTTTAGGTGACGGGTCCATTCATCCCGACGACGTCGCGACGTTGCTGGAGGTGGGTCGGCGGTTGCGGGCGAGCGGCGGGCTCGCCTGACAGCGGCGGCCAAGTCGAAAAACCACTGCAAGAGAAGGTATTTTCGACGGGGCAGTGACCATGGGCGGTCAGCCGTGTTTTTTCCGGCGATCCCGGCGGCGGTACGGAAAAGCATGGCGGCAGGCAACCGGGCATGGCGACGGGTGCCGCCGATTCGACATTTTTTCGCAAGTCCTTTGGATAATTGGAGTTAAGGGCATTTTTGGGGTTTCCGCGGCCTTGAAGCGGCACTCCCGATCGGGTAGGCTGGGATCTGTGAGGCGGGTATTCACCCCGAGCGAACGGGTTTTTTCTGATTTTCAGGCTGAGAAAACGTTAACGTTACCGCTCCATGTGGCATCTGACGTGAGGAACCGTGTGCTTTGAGCACTGAAGTACATGGCCCATTTCTGGACTTGGTGTGTCGCGCAAGGGCCGGGGACCAGGCCGCCGTCGAGGCGGTTGCTGAACAGGTTCGGCCGCGCGTTTACGCCTTTATCCGCCGGCTGTTGCTGGACGGTCACATGGCTGACGATTTGACCCAGGACACTGTCCTGGCAGTCATCTCCTCGGTCGGCGGGCTGAGATATCCCGATCAGTTCTGGTCGTGGGTCTTTTCGATCGCCTACAGCCAGGTCCAGAGATATCTTCGTCGCAGATTTCGCAGGAGAGCGGTGTCGATGTTCGATGGGTCGCTGGCAGACAGGTTCGAATACACGGGATGCGAATGCCCGGACGCTTCCCAGCGCGAGCTGGCCGAGCTGACCCGTCAGGCCATGGCCGACTTGACGGTGCGGCATCGGACCGTCCTGGCCTTGCGCGTCTTCGAGGACCTGCCGCATGCGGAGGTGGCCAAGGTTCTCGGGTGCAGTGAACTGGGCGCCCGCGTGGCTTTTTTTCATGCGAAGAGGGCGCTGAAACATCGCCTGCACGAGCGGGGAATTGACGGGCGAATGTTGGCGGTCGCCTTGGCGGCGTTCGGCGCGGCGACGCTTTCCAGCAGCGCGCCGGCCGCGACCCTGACGGTCAGTGCGGCAGCGCTCATGGACGGCGCCCTGGTCGGACTGCTGTCGGCCAAGGCCAAGATAGCTTGCGGGGTGGGGTTGCTGCTGTTGACCACGGTTGCGGGGTGGGGGCTGCTCAGCGGAGGCGGCTGGGCTTCGACCGCGAACACCGATCGTCCGCTGACCGAGGCGGACGCGGCCGACGAGGTCTTGTACGCCATGCCCGCTGGGGGGCAAGCCATTTTTATCCGTTACACCGCGCCCTGGTTCTCGCCGGGCAGCGGTTCGCGCAATGAAACGATTTACAAGCACTGGTACCATCTGCCGGACGGTCCCGAGGGAGCGGTCCTCTATCGGATCGAGCAGTGGGATCGAGACCGCGACGAGGCCGTCGCCTGCCTTGTCCAGAACGCCGACGCACGGTGCCTCGTGGACCGCCGTGCCGGGACGGTGTGCCTGCTCAACTACCGTGTGCCGCACGGGTTCTGCACGCCCCCGCGCGTGCCGACGCTGCCGACCGACCCCGCCTCGATGTGTGGTTTCATCCTGGACGTGGATGGCGTGACGGCCATCGCGATGGCTGACCGGCCGGGCCTGAAATTCGAGCGCGATCCGAGGACCGGCTGGATCCGTCACAGCTTCGAGCGGTTGCCCGACGGCCGGAAGTGGACCACCTCGTACGACTACACGCCTTTCGACCCCGACATCTTCGAGGTGCCCGAGCTTGCATCGATGCAGCGGAAGGATGGACGGGACCCGCTCTTTCAGCAGGGCTGGGGTTTCCTGCGGGTGCAGGGAGAGTTGCGCGGCAGGGCGGTGGAAGGGTGGGCCCGATTGCCCTTTGTTTACAGCGCTCTTTCAAACCATCCGCCGCAGCTCGAACTGCGGATCGCGGATCGCTGGACGGTGGTCGACGATACGAACGAGGCGCTGGTGTTGGACGAGGACGGCCGCGTAGTTCAGCGTTATCCGGGGGGCACCTTTTTCACGGGGCTGCCTCGGCCGTGGTTGGGCTTTGAACCGTTTGATCTTGCCCGGCGGGATTTTGCCCGGAACCGCATGTGGTACTCCCAGGCGGTCATGGCTGCTCCCGGCATGTTTGAATGCTCTTTCGTAGCTGAGGGCGAGCTTCGCAATCCGCCCGTCGAGGGCACATGTCGATTCGAAGGGCGGACGGGCAGGCTCGCGTCGATCGCTTTTCGCGAGGCTGTGGACGGTGTCTTCGATGTTGAGATCGGGCACCTCGCGTTCTCCTACCACGCGGATCTCCCCAATTCGATCGCCCCACTTACGATGCCCGAACCGCCCGAGCACGCGGACCAGGAGGTATCTGCGGCCGACAGGGCGGGCCTGTTGTGGCTTGTCCATTTGGCCGACGAGACTCTTCGGCTCGACAGCGACGTGCTGGCCAACGCCCGCCCGTGAGACGGACAACAGACCGATTTCGTGTCCTTGCCGATCCTGATTCGTACGGTGTTGTTTCTTGGTTGTTTCACCTCCGCGCAGCCTCCATTTTGCCGCTTGTGCATTGGCATGGCGAGACCGTTCTATATGTCATCAGGCAGGCATCGGTAGCTGCCGCGAAAACCGTTGACACATCGATTATCGGTGCACCGATTCCTCACCGTTTCTGCTCGGATGAAGTTCTGCTCCACCCGATCCACAGGAATTGACACTACCTCGCTTCGAACGTAAGTTCAGTTTTTAATGGCGCGGGAGAGCGGCTACCGAAACAACATGGCAAGATAGCATAAATCCAGGCCGGGTATTTTTATTACCGGAAAGGAGAGGCTATGAATGTGTTGAGAGCGTTGGGGTTCGGATTTCTCTTTCTGATCATGATGACAGGGACGGCTTGCCAGCAGTCCGTGATACATGGTTCGGGAGGACGAGAAGTCATTGTTTACCAACCCAACGATATCGTCCTGCGACGAGGCTATGCGGAAACACTCGATGTCGCCATCAAGTGCATAAACTTTAACGAGCCGGTGACCATGCGCGTGTTTGACTTGCCAGCCGGTGTGTCAGCTGAAGATCAGTCCCTGGTAACGAACAAACACGGAGTTCATATCGCCCTTGTGGCCTCCGCGGAAGCCGAATTCGTTCAGGATCATAGCGCGCAGTATGAGGTCACGGGACCGGATGGTAAGACGGCAACCAGGCGGTTTCGTATCAGCGTAAAAGAATAACTCTGTTGCCGGGGGGCGGGTGATCCTTCGGGCAGGGAGCGCTTCGCGGGATCATGCTTTCGTTCGGACGGCCTCGAAGACGCGAAGACAGTCTTCGAGCAGTTTGGCGAGTCGGTCGAGCGGCCAGACCGTCGTCGCGTCGCTGAGGGCGGCGGGCGGGGTGTCGTGCACTTCCAGGAAGAGGGCATCGCTTCCCGCGGCGATGGCGGCCCGGGCGAGCAGAGGGGCCATCGCGCGGTGCCCGCCGGTGATCGTGCCACCCCCGCCGGGCAACTGGCACGAATGCGTCGCGTCGAACACGACGGGCGCCAGCCGCCTCATCACCGCGATGGCCGTCATGTCGTTGACGAGCCGTCCGTAGCCGAAAAATGTTCCCCGTTCGGTCAGCAGGATGCCGCCCGCGCGCCCCGAACGCACTTTTTCGACGGCCAAGTCCATCTGCTCCGGAGCCATGAACTGGCCTTTTTTGATGTTGACGGGCTTGCCCGTTTGACCGGCCGCGACGAGAAGGTCGGTCTGCCGGCAGAGGAACGCCGGGATCTGAATGAGCTCGAGCACGTCGCGGGCAGCGGCCGCCTCGGCCGGTGTGTGCACGTCGGAGGTGACCGGTACGCCGACGCTACGGCCGACCTCGGCCAGGATTGCCAGGCCGGCGTCCGGTCCCGGTCCGCGGAAACTGCCGAGGCTCGAGCGGTTGGCCTTGTCGTAGCTGGCTTTGAAGATGAACGGGATGCCAAGCCGTTCAGCAACGCCCTGAATGGCTTCGGCCATCTTGAGGGTATGGTCGCGCGTTTCGATAACGCAGGGGCCCGCGATCAGTGCGAGCGGGCAACCCGGCCCGATGCGGACCGGTCCGACCGTAACGGGTGCGGGATCGGCGGGTTCCGTGCGTAGGGTGGTATCTTGTTCGTTCATGCGGGTGCTCATTCTATCGGCCCGCGCGGTCCGGTGGAACCTTGACCCGCAGCACGCCGGGCCGAATGGAGATCTCCAAGGGCAGAAAACCGGCGTACTCACCGTCGATCTGGATGGGCACCGAGGGTTCCTCGGACTCGATGCGGAGCCGCGTCATCCGCCTGTGCACGACGGTGGGGTGTTCAAGGTGCGTGCATCGGAGCGTCCGGATCGCGTGGCTGATCAACTCGGCCCATCCGGTGCAGCGCATGGCCACCAGATCGAGCAGCCCGTCGTCTTCCACCGCGTCCCGCGTCAGGCGCAGGCCCAGCGCGTATCGGGCCATGTTCCCCACGAAGACCATGCCTCGTCCGTCCCATGCGAGGGGGCCCGTCGGTGCATGGCCCGTTACGGCAAGCCGTGGCCAGCGGTGTTCCCAGAATGTCCGCCAGAGCGGGCCCGTGTAGCTCAGGTGCGTGATGTGCCCGTCTCGTTGGCGCGTCAGACGCCGGACGACCTCGGCATCGAACCCCACGCCGGCGATCACCATGAAGAGTCGGCCGTTGGCCTGACCGAGATCGACATGGCGGACCGTGCCAGCCGTCAGCGCGCCGAGCATCGAGGCTGGATTGGCGCGGAATCCCAGCGAACGGGCGACGAGGTTTTCCGTGCCCTGCGGCCAGATGAGCAGAGGGGTTTCCGTGTCGGCCAGGCACTCGGCCACCTCGCGAACGGTCCCGTCGCCCCCGACGGCGATAACCGCGTCGGCACCCGCGGCTGGGCTGTTGAGCAACTCGTGCGCGTGGCCCGGGTGGCGCGTCTTGAAAGGCTGCAGACGGATCCCCGCGTCCGCGGCCGACCGGAAGAAGGCATTCAGTCGCCTCGCGTCGAGGCCCGCGCCGGAGACCGGGTTGATGATGAGGGTGACCTTCATGCACGCGGTACTATAACGGCAGGGGAGCCCCGGCGCGCAATCGCAGGGCCATGTCTTAGCTTGGACGGCCTTACCCGGTCCCGCCCGGCACTTCAGCCTAACCGCTTGCAAGGGGCGGTGCTTTGGCTACACTGGCAAGGCGTTGTTGTGGCCTTAACCAGTCCGTGATAACGGCGGTTACAGGACGGGTGGCCGACCGAGGATTCGGCCGATTTTCGGGACGGGGGCGTACCGGCTTGGTTCGGGGGGGCTGGCCGGTCGATGCATCTCCTCCTTTCCTACTGAACGAGGCAGGGTGACCGACGATGGACCAAGTCGCGACGCTGATCCACGATGGCAAGATCGAGGAGGCTGAACAACGGCTCCAGCAGACCCGGGAGACCGGCGCGTCCGATGCGCGATGGCACTACCTTTACGGCCGGCTGTTGGAGGCCAAGGGGCTTGTCGAGGACGCGCTCGACGTCTATCGGGCCGCGCTGGAAATCGACGGCGACCACGTCGAGGCCGGTTTCCGGCTGGCGTTCTGCCTCGATCTTCGCGGGCAGGACGATCAGGCGATCCGGATCTACCAGGCTCTGGCGCGGCGCACCCCCGCACACGTGAACGCGCTGCTCAACCTGGCGGTCCTCTGCGAGGACCGGGGCGATTACCGCGGGGCCATCAACTGCGTGCGCCGTGTCCTGATGAGCTACCCGAACCACCTCCGCGCTCGCTTGTTCCTGCGGGACATCGAGAGCTCGATGAACATGCATTACAACGAAGACCAGGAACGGTCGCGCATCAAACAGGACGCGGTCCTGGAGACGTCGGTCAACGATTTCGAGTTGAGCGTGCGGAGCCGCAACTGCCTTCGCAAAATGAATATCTTTACCCTGGGCTATCTGCTCAGAATCACCGAGGCCGAACTGCTGAACTACAAGAATTTCGGGGAGACGTCGCTGTGCGAAATCAAGGCGATGTTGTCTCAGAAGGGTTTGCACCTCGGGCAGCTGCGGGAGGAGCAGGACGTGGCGCTGGCCGAGGCGGTCGCGCCGTCTGACGGCGCGGGGCGATTCCCGTCGCTGGCCGGCACCCCCGATGTGCTCAGCAGGCCGTTGTCGGAGATCGAGTTTTCCAGCCGCGCGCGCAAATGCCTCCAGCGGCTCGACCTGAATACGATCGGCGACCTGATCACCAAGACCGAGGCGGAGCTGCTGGCCGCCAAGAACTTCGGGCAGACCTCTCTCAACGAAGTCAAGCAGAAATTGGGCGAGTTCGGGTTGGAGCTTCGCAAGGTAACCTGAGCGGGCGGGACGCAGAACGGATATCCGCACCGCGACCGTCGAGGAGCGGTTCCCCACAGAGTACCCAGCTTGCTTTCCCCTCCCCGCCGGCACGGCTTTGAAATGGATTTTCACGCATGCCTTTTGCGAAGCGCAGCCGGCCTCGGCCCGGCGCCACCCTCACGATACCCCCGACGGCCCGGCGGGCTTGCAGGAAGGCTGGAAGCAGCCTGGGGTGGTGGGCCGTCTGGGCGATCGCGGTCAGCGCGATGCCGGGCACCGGGGATGCTCCGGCCCTGGCGGCGGCCAGCCGGACGTCGCGGGCGCGTAGGGCCGAGGTGGTCGACCACACCATCCGTGTCCGTCTTCAGGCGGATGTGTCCGCGGCCGAGGTCCACGTGGATGGCCCCTTTGACCTGACAGATCCTGAGACGGGGGAGGTCCTTTCCCGTCAGGAGCAGGGGGCAAAGGGGCTCCGGATTGTTTTCCAGGAAGGCGCCATCGCCCTGCCCGATCGGGCGATCCTCTTGGCTGAACAGGTCGTTGATCTGGTCCCGGACCGTCCCGGCGATTCGAGTGTCGGCCTGCTCCAGGGCGAGCGGGTGCTGCATTTTCCCGGCCGACTTCGACTGATCCGCGAATCACCGGGCACGGGTGCCGTTCTCAACCTGGCCAACATCGAGGACTACCTCGTGGGCGTGGTGGCCAGCGAGCTGGATCGCCGCTTCCATCCGGAGACGTTCCGGGCCCAGGCGATTGCGGCCCGCACCTATGCCTGGTACCACAAGCGGACGGTCGGCCCACGCCGCGCATGGGACGTGACGGCCGACGAGCAGATGCAGGTCTATCTGGGACACGACAGGGTACGCGAGGTGCCCGAGGCGGCCATCGCCGTCCGCGCGACGCGCGGGATCGTCTGCACCTGGCATTCGCCGGCCGGCTGGAAGATCTTCTGTACCTACTACAGCTCGGCCTGCGGCGGGTGGACCCAGTCGGCCGACGCGATCCGCGCCGGCAGCGCGATCCCCCCGCTCGAAGGCAATGTGCGCTGCTTTTATTGCCGCGACGCACCGGACTTTTTGTGGGGGCCGCTCGAAGTGACCAAGGCCGAGCTGACCGAAAAGCTTCGCGCGCGGTACGCGCTGTTCCGCGAGATGGGTCCGATCCGGCAGGTCGGGGTCGTTCAGGCCACGCCAGCCGGCCGACCCGTGCGATTCGGCCTGACCGATGACGCGGGACGCACGAGCGAGCTCGAGGCCGAGAATGTCCGGCTGACCGTCGACCCGACCGGCCGGGTCTTCCGCAGCACGATGTTCCGGTTCACCGACGCGCCGGACCGGATCGTGATCGACGAGGGGCAGGGTTTCGGCCATGGGGTGGGATTCTGTCAGTTCGGGGCCGAGGGCCTCGCTCGACAGGGTATCACGGCCGGGAGGATTCTCGAGCACTACTATCCCGGCTGCCGCCTCCAGAGAGCGTATTAGTGCGTACGGCTGGCATCGCACCGTGTCGGCCGTTGCTGGGAAGTTGGGTATGGCAAGCGATCGTGGCGTGTGGATATCCCGGTTTCTTCGGCTGGCCATCGCCGCTGCCGCTCTGACGTGGTTGTGGCTGGATACCGACTGGATGCGCCTTCGCCGCGTGCTGGCCGAGGCGGACTGGCTCCTTGCGCTGGTCGGGGTGGCGTGTTTCGGACCGGCGCCGGTCATGCTGGCGTTCCGCCTGAAGCTGCTGCTGGGCGTGCAGGGGATCGACCTGGGGCTTGGGCAGGTCGTCCGGGCCACCTTCGCGGGCAATTTCATCACGCACGCTCTGCCGCTTGGCACCGGCGGCGGTGACACGGTCAAGGCTTACATCGTGGCCCGCCAGACGCCGCACAAGCACGAGGCGGTCACGGCGATCCTGTTCGATCGGCTCATCGGCGTGGGAGGACTGCTGACGCTGTCGGGCGTGATGGTACTGCTCGACTGGGACAACCCGGCCTTCGCCCAGTACGGGCGCCCGATCGCGCTGGCGATCCTGTTGCTGGCCGGCGGCTTGGTGGTTGTTTTCTCGCACCGGGCGCGCCGGTTGTTTCGGGTCGAACGGTTTCTGGCGGCCCTGCCGTTCGGGGCGCACCTGGCGCGGATGGACCGGGCGGTGCTGGCCTTCCGCACGCGGCCTCGGACGGTGGCGGCCTGCTGGGTGCTGACGCTCATTCTACAGCTCAACTCGGTTCTGGTCATGTTCCTCGTCGGCTGGGCGCTCGGGCTGGTCGGTGAGAGCCCGGACTCGGCGGCGGCCGTTTATCTTGCCTATACG
>Ga0272443_10001759_pt1 | contig 30015 bp, 19 predicted proteins | sample SSMAcet12_FD_193581 | JGI IMG/M metagenome (GOLD analysis project Ga0272443, IMG submission 193581) | Marine sediment archaeal communities from Little Sippewissett salt marsh, Falmouth, MA, United States - SSM-Acet-12 | ecosystem: Environmental > Aquatic > Marine > Wetlands > Sediment ... | reverse complement strand
ACTTACCGTTACCTCAATCGACCCTGACAGCGCCGACCAGCACACTTACGTTGACGACGCGATAATAACCGGAACCCATTTCGTGAATATCACTTCCGTACGACTTGAAATGGACACGATAATAATCGAGGCGGACAGCTTCACGATCGATTCGGCAACACAGATCACTGCCGACTTCGATCTGGCAGGGGCCATGTACGGACTTTATGATGTCGTTGTTGAAAACGCCTCGATGGATACGGGAGTACTTGTTGAAGGATTTGAGGTGCTGCTTGTCTGTGGGGAGACAGCGCCTGCGTTCGATTCGGTCTATACATTCAACGAATTTGTCGACTGCCTGTTCGAGCTGACTGTCATGACAGACGGCCCGTACGAGGGATGGTCGATTTTCGGTGGTTCCGCGGGAGTTCCGGGTGAATATTACCAGGTTTTCGATAACTCCACGCAGGCCGACAACACCGACTTCAGTCCGTTCCCGGTTTCGCTTAACGGAAATCCGATGGTACTCGAATGCGCGAACGGTAACGGCCTTATGGCGTTCGGCGTACCCTCATCATGGTACAGGTTTGATTTCGTCGACCAGTCTACAGGCGCGGTTGTTCAGTCCGTGAGCAACAATCACGAGTGGCAGGTGCGGGGCGATTTCGACGGGAACGACGATTTCTGGGCGATAGTACTCGACTGGGATTCTTATCCGCTCATCTGCACGTACTGGCTCCAGCATTACACGTATGATTCCAGTAATCCGACATCTCCATACTCACTCACCGAGGAATGGAACATCAACGGCCTTTTCAGGGATGATTATTCCGATACCCAGAAATTCGAGACATTCGGTGATCTCGTTATGGATCCGAGTGGAGATTATGCTTATGTTCTCACGGGTATTTCACCCATCGACGGGCATAAACTCGACAAACTCGACCTGACAGGCTCATCACCACAGATTATCGAGTCCTACGATCTCAGCGGGGAAAACCTGAACACCGACTGCCAGTACAACATCGCGCAGTCCCGTGCCGTCAGGATGGAGATCGACACAACAGATGAAAACCTGGTGCCATGCAGAATTGTTGTGGTTGGAAGCGAGTATGCGTGGCCCGACTGGGTCATCCATCTTTACAGGTTCGATGGCGACCTGAACCTAATCGATTCCAGCACGGACACTTATCACAACGCCGGGGGCACCAAGTTCTGGGGGTTCGGGCTTGATACGGTTAACGACGTTCTCGTTCACCTGAACGAAAGACCCTATAGCGGTACACAGTCCAGTTACGGGATTTCTGAGCTGCCCACCGACTGGTAATATTTATTCAATTACTTAATACTTCTATCCTCCTGCGAATTTATCAGGATATTTAACTATTCCTGATGCAGGTTGCCCTCTTTCGCAACATGGATGCTATAATCCTTTGAGAACAGTCCGGCCTGCACGGTAAAGGTTCGACATCAATGCGCCCGTTTCTATTTCTGAAAAGACCGATCTTCTTCGCCGTTCTTTTCGCAACGGTCATCACCGCGGCAATAAATCTCTATCCGGTCGCGATGGCGCAGGACAGCCACTCTGCCGGTGACACAGAACGAACTGCCGTATCGTCCCCAACGTCCGAGCCGCATTCGATCCTCTACCTCTACATCATCGGAGCCAATTCCGACAGCGAGAAACACAGACGTCTTGTGTCGAATAAAAGCGACTGGTCGGACCACCTTTTGCAGGAGCTTGAGACCGAATACACACGGACACGCGAGGCCGTTTATTTCGAACTTGCGGAACTTGTCCGCGCGGAACTTCACCCGGACCTTTACATCGACATCGAGGATGAAACCACCGACGCCCCCGCGGCGCGGAGCATCCTTCACGACCTCGAACCGGTCATCGAGACATTCGTCTGGCTCCTGATAGTCATTTTCATTATGGCGGTAATCGCCGAACGACTGAAGCTCCCCTACACCATCGTCCTCGTTCTCGCCGGACTTATCGCCGGTTCGCTCCCGGTCCTCAAGGACACGAGCCTTAGTCACGACCTCGTTTTCTTCCTGTTCCTGCCCCCGCTACTGTTCGAGGGCGCGATCAACATGCGCTTCGATCACATAAAGGAGAACATGCTCCCGATCGTCATCTACGCGACAATCGGGGTAGCGCTGTCGATTGTTATCACCGGAGGACTTGTCGCTGCGTCAAGCGGATGGGCCGGGCTAAACCTCTCACTGATACTCTGCCTTCTGTTCGCGTCGCTTATCTCCGCGACCGACCCGGTCAGCGTACTATCGATCGTGAAAAAAATTGGTGCGCCGAAACGTCTCTCGGTGATCCTCGAAGGCGAGAGCCTTTTCAACGACGGCACGGCGGTGGTTTTCTTTACGATCATCCACTCGATCGCTAAGGTCGGAGGTATGTCGGACCTCGATGGCGGCTGGCTCATGATGGTCTGGTCGTTCGTGAAAATGGTCGCCATCGGCGGCGCTATCGGATTCGGCATCGGTTACCTCGCGAGCAAGGTAACGCTCTACATCAACGACCACCTGATAGAAATAACCCTCTCGACCATTGTCGCGTTCGGGACATTTCTGATCGCGGAATTTATCCATGTCTCCGGAGTTATCGCGGTCGTCGCGGCAGGTATCACGATCGGCAATTTCGGTTTCGAGGTCGGCATGAGTCCGACGACGCGGCTGTCGATGAAATCGTTCTGGGAGTATGCCGCATTCCTGATTAACTCGCTCGTATTCCTTCTCGTCGGAATCCAGGTACGGTTTGCGGATCTCGCGAAGTACTGGCTCGCCGTCGTGATAGCGATCCTCGCGGTTCTCATCTCAAGGAGTGTAGTCGTCTACGGTCTTGCGCCGCTGATTGGACTTATCGACAAAAAAATCCCCGCACGGTACCAGCATGTTCTGATCTGGGGCGGGTTGAGGGGCGCGTTATCGATGGCACTCGCCCTGTCGCTGTCGCCGGTGATCGATATCGGGTTACGGCAGGAAATCCTGGCAATGACATTCGGTGTTGCGATTTTCTCGCTTCTCGTGCAGGGACTCACCGTCGGCGGCCTCGTAAAGAAACTCGGACTCACTGCACACGATCCGGCGCAGAAGGAGATCGAGATGGCGACCGGACGTCTCACTATGCTCTACGGCGCTATGCAGGAGCTTGCGAAACTTCACCGCGAGCGAACAATTCTGCCAGAGGTGGAAGTCCGTTTACAGAAGGAATTAAAGGAGCAGGCCGCTGTGTGGGAGGAGGAGGTCGAGAAGCTTCAGACCATTCACGGGCCGCTTGTCGAAGAACAGATGAAGAACGCGAAGAGAGATATTTTAAGAGCCGGAAAGAGCGACCTTCTGAGCCTGATGCACGCGGGGACGATCAGCAGCGATGTTTACCAGTCACTATGCAGAGAGCTCGACTACGAACTCGACCAGCTCCGAATGACCGGCGAAGAGTAAGATGTTCATCCCCCGGATACATGTAAGTTTCCCCGTTAGCAGCATGTTGTCATTCAAATAGAAAATTTCTGATCAGGAAACACCAGTTAAATTTTAGTTACATCCGTAGGGGCGCTGCTTGCCGCGCCCCGGAATTGGATTAGGAAGAACGGGGTGCAGCAAGCAGCACCCCTACAATGATTTTTTGAATTGTACAGGTTTGGTGTGTTGCAGGGGGCTTAACAAGCAGCGCCCCTACGGGTGTGAAAAACCTTTAATTTCCACCGCGTTGCCTGACTGATTGTTTTCCCCGATTAAAAGTCTACCTTTAATATTCCTTCATCTGAAGTTTCTATATATAAGGTTGATACGGTATAATCATTACCGGGCAATATCTTCATTGAGCTGGTGAGTCATGAAACGTGGCATCGTTCGAATCGGATTTCGTGTGCTTTTGTTTTATCTTGCGGTAACGCTTGTTGCCTGTCTCGGCTGTTCGCAGTCAACCGGACTTACCCCACCCGACCAGACTGTCACCCGTAACTCCGGACTGACCGACGGCGTCTCGGGCGTAATCAACACCGCTCCATCACCAGACACTCCCGATGTCACCCGCCCCATCTACGTTGAGGATGAAGTCCTCGTCGTTCTGCATGACGAGGATGAAGCGGAGCACGGTCCGACGTTCTTCGATAACCTTCCGGTCCAGATCGTCCGCGAGAAAACATACAACTGGGGCACTCTCCACCGGATCAAAATCACCGACGGCACCTCGGTCGAATCAATGGTCGAGTTACTTCGCGATGACCCGCGCGTCAGGTTCGCCGAACCCAATTACCTTCTCTATTTCTGCAGCGAACCGTACTGGCCGGACGATCCGATGTGGGAGGGAAGCGATCCGGACAACGATCCCAGGACCAGCACTACCGAACAGTGGGGACCCGCAAAACTCGGCGCGAGCATTATCTGGAACGACTCAATCGGCGACGAGAACATAATCGTTGCGATTGTGGACACTGGAATCCGGCGAACGCACGAGGACCTTGAAAATCAGATCTGGTACAACACCGACGAGATTGCCGACAACGGGATCGACGACGACGCAAACGGCTGGATCGACGACACCTGGGGATGGGACTGCTTCAACAATGACAACGATCCATGGGACGACCAGCCATGGAACCACTACCACGGAACCGGCTGCGCGGGAGTTGTTGCCGCCGAACAGGACAACGGGATCGGAATCAGCGGTGTCGCTCCCGGCGTGCAGTTAATGGCGGTCAAGGCCGACATGGACGACGGCCCGACCTGCGTCGACAGTGTTGTCGAGGCCTGGGACTACGCGAAGAAAAACGGGGCCGACATTGTCTCGATGTCGTTCGGCGTCATCTACCCCACCGAAGTGCTTGAAACTGCGGCTTTCGACACGTGGGATGATGGTGATGGCCCGATCCTTATGGCGTCTGCCGGAAACGCCAACAATCAGAGCCCTTATGCTCCGGCTAGATATGAATGCGTGATCTGTGTCGGCGCCACGGTACCGTTCTCACGATGGGGAAATCCGGTCGATGAACGCCGTATCCAGAAAAACTGGGCCGGATGGTGGTGGGGCTCGACCTACGGTCCGCTCCTTAACATAATGGCGTTCGGAGAAAAATACTACAGCACATATGGCTCCGGGGATTCCGAGTACTGGGACGGTGTAAATCATTACTTCTTCAACGGCACATCATGCGCATGCCCGAACTCGGCTGCCGTGATGGCCCTCATCCTGACATTCCACCCGAACCAGGAAGGCCAGTGGTACTGGGATCGAATCGAGGATACTGCCGACGATCTTGAAACACCCGGATTCGATATCGAGACCGGCAACGGACGTGTAAACGCGGTCAGGGCGGTCTATGGCTCCGATCGTTACGAGGATCTTGAGGATGATGACGGATTCGTAACCATCTCGCCTGACAGCACGCTCCTGTCGCCGGAACTCCCGCTTTTCGACTCAATCCACGATCGTCCGGGAAACCCATTCCACGACACATCCGATCTTTACAGAATCGAAACCGGACAGTCAGGTCCGGTGCGAATTTTCCTCGACATCTTCACATGGGGCGAGAACCTCGACATGGCCCTTTACGCCGACGAGGACATGACGGAACTTATCGATTCGGGGCTGGTAGTTAATCATGCCACATCAAGTTTCGAGGAGATCAGCCTGGACGCCGAATCCGGGGAGGATTATTACCTTGAAATTTTCCCGGCAAGCGAAGGAGATTCGACAACATACGGTCTGTATGTCGAGTATATCGACAATGAACTCATCCTGACTGGTGAGGGAATCGCGCCTGTCTCGGCTCATCCCGGTGAAACCGGCATTCAGTTCATCAAGTTAAATCTGGATCCCATTTATCCGGCGGTACTTGACAGGCTTACACTGACCGCAGGTGGTGGAGCATCGGCATGGGGGCTTATCAAGCTTTATCATGACAGCAATGATAACGGAACATTCGAGGATACCGATAACCTGATCGCTCTTGTGCCGCACATGGACGGGGACATTGCGGAATTCAACAACCTCGGATTCTATCTTGACGGCGATGATCCTGCGACTTTTTTCATCGTCGCTGATTTATCTCCCGACGCGCAGTTTGGATCAATTGTTTCACTTGCGATAGAAGATACCGCAGACTTTGGTATCATGCCTGATACGTTCATAGACCCGACATCGCTTCCGATCGCATCGGGATCGGTTATTATAAATTAACCTGTTTTTTTACCTGACCCATATTGTATACAGTGGTGTTCCAATGAAACGGTTTTTCAGTACTCGCAGTTACCTGATTCAGGCAGCATTTCGCATTTTACTCCTGCTCGCTGCAATCATGATCTCCGGATGTTCGCAGTTCGACCAGCCCGCTTCACCCGATGAACTGACTTCGGGTGATTCCGTCATGGCTGATACGTCGAGGGAGTTCGATTTCGACACTGAATGTATGGAGTCGGCACGACTCAATCCAAATGAGGACGAGAGGATTCATTACATCGAAAATGAGGTGCTTGTTGTTCTTGATAACGAAACAGAGAACAGCAATGGCGAGACATTTTTCGATGGCCTTTCCCTTCATCTCGAACGGACTCACAACCTTAAATGGGGCGTACTGAGGAAGTTCACTATCACCGACGGGGGATCGGTCGAGGACACCGTCTCGAACTTAAAAACTCTTGAAGGAATCCGTTTCGCAGAGCCGAATTACGTACGCTATTTTGATGTCGCTCCGTACTGGCCGAACGATCCGATGTGGGAGTCCGATGACGCGGGCGAGGACCCTCGAAATTCCGTCTGGGAACAGTGGGGTCCAGCGAAACTCGGCGCGAGCATTGTCTGGAACGACACCAAAGGCTCGGAGGACATCGTTGTCGCGATTGTCGATACCGGGATCAGGAGAACACACGAAGACCTCCAGGACAGCATATGGAACAACTCTGACGAGATACCATCAAATGGAATCGATGACGACAACAACGGTTACATCGACGACACGTGGGGCTGGAACGCGTACCAGAACAACAACAATCCGTTTGACGATGGTGGTTATGCCCATTACCACGGAACCGGATGCGCGGGAGTTGTGGCCGCGACACAGGATAACAATGTCGGCATCAGCGGTGTCGCTCCCGGTGTTAAGCTGATGGCGGTCAAGGTTCTTTTCGCGAACAATTACACGTCGGATGAAACCATCGCTGCGGCACTGGACTACGTCGCTTCGAATGAAGTCGATTTCGTCTCAATGTCATTCGGGGGTACCGACGTATCTCCCGTGCTTGAAACCGCAATAAACAACTGCTGGGACAACGGCGATGGCCCCCTTCTTCTCGCCTCGGCCGGTAACAGCAATAACACCAACCCTCATTATCCATCGGGATATGACGTCGTAATGAGTATCGGCGCGACGGTACCGTTTTCGCGATGGAATGTCCCGTGCGACGAGGGCAGGATCAGGCCCGGATGGGAGAGCTGGTGGTGGGGCTCAAACTATGGTGACAACCTTACGGTAATGGCGTTCGGAGAGAAATATTACAGCACATATGGTTCGGGAAACTCAGAATACTGGGATGGTGTGGATCACTATTTCTTCAATGGCACATCGTGCGCATGTCCCAATGCGGTTGCGGTGGCGGCGTTAACAAAGACAATGAATCCCGGGCAGACTAACGAATGGTACTGGGATCGCCTCGAGGAAACAGCCGATGACCTCGATGTGCCGGGATTTGACACCCAGACCGGGCATGGCCGCGTGAACGCTGTAAGGGCAGTATACGGCTCGGACAGATTTGAAGACCTTGAAGATGATAACGGTTTCGTGGCAATCTCACCCGACGCGAACTCACTCGCCCTTCAGCCACCCCTGTTCGATACGATCCACGACCGTCCGGGAAATCCATACCATGACACGTCGGACCTGTACAGGATAACCACGGGCTGGTCGGGACCGTTAAAAATTTACCTCGACATCTATACCTGGGGTGAAAACCTTGATATGGCCCTTTACTCCGATGAGGACATGACCCTCCTTATCGATTCAGATCTTACGGTTAATCATGCAACGACAAGTTTCGAGGAGATCAACCTGAATGTCGAAGCGGGCGAGGATTATTACCTTGAAATTTTCTCTCCGTCCGAGGGAAGCTCCACGACTTACGGGCTGTTCGTGGAATACGAACAGAATGTCCTTGATGTTTCCGGCGAGAGTATCGCTCCGATGACTGCGCATCCGGGAGATTATAACGTGCCGTTCCTGAAGCTGAACTTTGACATCCTATACCCCGGCATGCTTGATTCAATTGCGTTCACAACTTCCGGCGGCGACATTCAGGCTTCCTGGGGACTTGTAAGGCTTTATGAAGATACCAACGCGGACGGAACTCTCGACGATAACGACATGTTGCTTGCGATAAAACAGGAAAACACCGGGAACTTAACTGTATTCGAGTCACTCGCATATTATCTCGATAATGAAAATCCCGTCACCATGTTCGTAACTGCTGATTTGAACACGGACATCGATCCCGGCACCGTTGTTCGTATCGACCTGATCGATCCGGGAGATGTGGTCGCGCTGACAAATGTCGTCACCGATCCGCCCGGACTTCCCGTGTATTCGGGTAATGTGATTGTCACAAACTGAGAGTGAATATCCTGTATAATGCACCTGAAGTGATGCTCAATGCGTATTAAATCCATTCGGTTCCATCTGCTCTTTATCGGCCTTGTGTTTTGTATTCCACTCATGTTTCCGGCATGCTCGGGAGAGCATTCACCGATTTCACCTGAATCCGACCGCACCGGCGGTCTCGATACGCAGGACATGGGAATTATTCCTGATTCACAGTCAAGAGACCTGCATTACGTTCCGGGTGAAGTCAACGTCGTATTCAACGATGATTTCGACCAGACAACCGCATTAGAATTTTTCGCACTCCACCAGCTCAACATAAAAAATTCATATAACCTCAGGTGGGCGACTCTCTACAACCTTGAAATAACCGACGGCACTCCCGAGCCTGAGATGGCCGAAAGACTTCGTTCGGATTCGGCCGTCAGGTTCGCCGAACCGAATTACGTACGATACTTCCAGGAAGCTCCGTACATTCCAAACGACCCGCTATGGGAGGGAAGTGATCCGGGTGACGATCCGCGTGACAATGTTTTCGACCAGTGGGGTCCGGCAAAGCTTGGAGTGGATATCGTCTGGAACGACACAAAGGGAAGCGGGGATATCGTGGTCGCCATCATCGACTCCGGGGTTCTTCTCAACCACGAAGACCTTGAGGCTAACATCTGGATCAACGAGGATGAGATCCCGGACAATGGGATTGACGATGACGAGAACGGCTGGATCGATGACTGGCGTGGATGGGACTGCTGGGATGATGACAACGAGCCATGGGACTACGGATCGCATGGCACCGGCTGTGCGGGAATCGTCGCGGCGGTCCAAAACAATGAACTCGGCCTGACCGGAATCGCTCCAAATGTGAAACTCATGGTTATCAAGGTCAAGTTCGCGGACGATTACTCGTCCGATGCGACGATCATGTACGCAATGGAATACGCAGTCGCGAACGGAGCGGACATCTGCTCGATGTCGTTCGGCGGAACTGATGTCGATCCGATGTTCGAGCAGTCCATGATCGACGCATGGGATAACGGCAACGGGCCGCTCCTGATCGCTGCTGCAGGTAACAACAACTCAACCGAGGATTTCTATCCCGCACTCTATGATTCCACCTTCTGTGTTTCGGCAACCATACCCTTCAGGGTCAATAACATCCCGTGCGACGAGGACCGTATTCACAAGAACTGGGAAGGCTGGTGGTGGGGATCGAACTACGGTCCGCACGTTAATATAAGTGGATTCGGCGAACGCTACATGACCACCCACTCCGCCGGAACAGACAAGTACAGAGATGGAATCGAGTATGGGTTCTTCAACGGAACATCATGTGCCACTCCGGTCGTGGCCGGAGTAACCGCGCTCGTTATGTCGTGGCATCCCGGACATGAGCAACAGTGGTACTGGGACAGGATGGAGGCAACCGCCGACGATCTGAACGCTCCGGGATTCGATATTCACACCGGATGGGGAAGAGTCAACGCGCTCCGCGCAGTCCACGGCCCCGATCGATTCTCGGACATGGAGGACATCAACGGGTTCGTTCCCGTCGATCCTGCAGGGGACACGCTGTACGACTCGATTCACGACGTCGCCGACGACAGGCCATTCCGTGATCCGTGGGACCTTTACAAAATCACGTCCGATTCTGGTGAATGCCTCTCGATCGATCTCGACATTTTCTCGTGGGGAGAGGATCTGGACATGGCGCTCTACCCGAATCCGTGGTTCTCGCAGATGATCGACGATTCGACGATCGAAAACCATGCCGATTCGAGTTTCGAGAACATCATCGCGAAGGTGTACGACGGGCAGACATATTTCGTCAGCGTCTACTCTCCGGAGATCGGGAACTCGACGACGTACGGAATCGACTTCAATTACGTGGATAACGACGTTGTGATCACAGGCACGGACCTCACACCCAACAACGCGTCACCCGGCGAAACCGATGTACCGTTCCTCCAGATAAACGCCGACATCACATGCTCGTGCTGGTTCGACGGACTTGGAATCAGTAAGCACTGTGCGATTCCGTCAGGCGGAAGTGCGAATCCCGGAACTTTAAAACTCTATCAGGACACAAACGGAAATTATTCATTTGATTCTGAGGATGCCCTGATCGCGGTAGAAATTCCCGGCGACACGAACATGGTCAGGTTCCCCGAGCTTGGACTTAACTGGACAAATGACGAACCGCTCGTGCTGTTTGCTGTAATGGACCTGTCACCGGACCTCGATCCCGGCACAACTGTGTCCGTAAGTATCGAAGACTACAGAGACTTAACACTCCTGGATGGAGTTAATCCTGATTATCGTGATTTTCCGATATCGTCGGATGTTGTCACAATCAACTGACTATCCCCTGTATTTCCGGCTCCTTGTGCCCCTGCGCCTTAATTTCGCCTGACGTGCCTGTCCCGGGGTGGATGCACGTCTCCGCTTCTTTTTCTTCTGAGACTTCGATTCCACCCGTCCGGTGAGAAACTCTTCAAGCGCTTTCATGTCATCCCGTAACTCAGCTGCCTTTTCGAAATTCAGATCGTTCGCCTCCGAGAGCATCTCGCTTCGGATCATCTCGATTATCTGCGGAATCTCATCCCTTGAAAGGTCGATCCCCTCGAAATTGATCGTGTCACCCGTCACCGCCTCCATCTCACGCGCGGCCTCATCCGCTTCCATGTCCGAGGCGATGTCCCTGATCTCCTTCACTACCGTCGTGGGTGTGATCCCATGTTCCTCGTTATATGCCTCCTGTATCTTCCGCCTTCGCTCCGTTTCATCGACAGCGGCTTTTATCGCGGGTGTGATCCTGTCGGCATAAAGAATAACCGTGCCCTCCGAATGACGCGCCGCTCGTCCCATCGTCTGGATAAGCGATGTCTCCGATCGGAGGAATCCCGCCTTGTCCGCATCCAGAATAGCGACTAGCGACACCTCAGGTAGGTCAAGTCCCTCCCTAAGAAGGTTGATACCAACAAGCACATCGAAATCCCCGCGCCTTAAGTCCCTTAAAATCCTGACCCTGTCGAGCGTGTCGATCTCGGAGTGAAGGTACCTGACGCGATGCCCCATCCGTTCGAGATAGTCCGTAAGGTCCTCGGACATCTTCTTCGTCAGGGTGGTGATAAGCGACCTCTCTCCCCTCTCCGCACGCTTCCCGATCTCATCCATCACATCATCGACCTGAGTTTTGATCGGCCTGATATCAATTTTGGGATCGATCAGTCCGGTCGGACGGATAATCAGCTCGATAGTCTTCGTTGAATGCGACCGCTCGTAAGGGCCGGGTGTCGCGGTGGTGAAGATCACCTGGTTTATGTAACTCTCGAACTCGTCGAACCTCAGCGGACGGTTATCGAGCGCGCACTGGAGACGGAAACCGTAGTTGACAAGGTTCTCCTTCCTCGACCGGTCGCCGTTATACATGCCGTTCAATTGCGGGATCGTCTGGTGCGATTCATCGATGATCATCAGGTAATCATCCGGAAAGTACTCGACCAGTGTCGCGGGTGGTTCACCCGGAAGACGTCCGGAGAAGTGACGCGAATAATTTTCGATACCGGAACAGAAACCAAGTTCGCGGATGCATTCGAGGTCGTAGGTTGTCCTGTCCTTGAGCCGCTCCGCGTAGAGGGACATCTCGTTATTTTTAAATTTCTCGTACTGCTCAGCGAGTTCCTTCCCGATGTTATCCAGGATCAGATCCTGACGTTCGGGCGTGATGACGTAGTGACTCGCGGGAAAGAAAGTCACCTCGTCCATTATTTCAAGCACTTCGCCGGTCACCGGGTGAAGTTTGGAAATGCTTTCGCATTCATCCCCGAAGAACGACATCCTGAAATGCGTTTCCTCGTTCACCGGATAAAGTTCTATCGTGTCACCCATTACCCTGAACGACCCGCGTATGAGCGACAGATCGTTCCTCAGGTATTGCATATCGATCAGGCGGCGCAGGAACTTTCGACGGTCTACTTCCTCTCCCACACTCACGGTTATGGACATATCGGAGTAATCGGTCGGGGAACCGAGGCCGTAGATGCAGCTCACCGTCGCGACGATTATGACATCCCGCCTTGTCAGAAGAGCCTGTGTAGCCGCGTGACGCATGCGATCGACTTCTTCGTTTATATCCGAGTCCTTCTCGATGTAAAGGTCCCGCTCCGGAACATACGCCTCCGGCTGGTAGTAATCGTAGTAACTTACGAAATACCCGACGAAGTTATCCGGGAAAAACGCCTTGTACTCAGCCGTAAGCTGCGCCGCGAGTGTCTTGTTGTGGGTGATGACAAGCGTCGGACGCTGGACCTGCTCGATCACGTTCGCCATTGTAAAAGTCTTACCCGACCCGGTAACCCCGAGGAGTATCTGCATCCGGTTGTCGTCGCTGAGTCCCTCGATAAGCTCGGTGATGGCGCGGGGCTGATCGCCGTCGGGTTTGTACTCCGATACAAGCTTAAACGGCTTACTTTTCTTTTTTCTCGTGGAAATATCCAATGTTAAATCCCGTATATTTAAAAGGCTTGAACACCCAAACAGAATTATAGCATTTAAAGTGGTGATTGCATCTGCGCATGGTAACCAGATCGACGATATAACACATTAAAACAAATTGGCACCCTCAATAAATATTGTTACTGGAATCTTGCAAACGTGTTTATTAATGGTAAAATTTATTATTACCCACTATATCATCGAGGTATTAATGCATGGCCACTCGTATCTACCTCGTATCCCCTTTTCTGTTAGTCCTTGCGTTAATCAGTTGCAGTAATCATTCCAGCCCAGTCAACTGGATCTTCGGGATTCGCAGCCTCGATGTCATTGATTTCGATCCGGGTCCGGGGATTGATTCCTACTGGTACGCGGGTGATGCCGATTCTGCGGTTGTGAAATACCCGAACGACTGGATCTGGATTCCGTAGAAATCAGTTGAAACACCGGTTCACGTAAGATACAACCATGCTCGTATTAATCGCATGGTATAATGGATAAACCGTACATACAGAGTATCCCCCCCCGAAATATATACAGGTTCAGGTCTGGCAGTATTTTTCTCACTGGAGGAACCCGTTGTACTGCAGGAAACATTTTAGGGTCCGGTTTATCCTGATTCAGAGAAAAATGTTAATGCAACGAAAGGTTACTCAAAGTCCGCAGATCGATTTTTCCATTCTGTTAGCCTTGATCGTGTTCTACCTGTGTGGCTCACATAAAAGCGTCATGGTTCTTGAAACTGATGCCTGGTATGCCGGTTCAATTGTCTTCGATTCGAATGTAACCAGTATCCCCTGTGTATTTATTAAGTGAACTACTAAAAAAAGGTGCATGACATGAGAAATCACCTGGTTTTACTACTAATAACGGTATTAATCGCAACTGCCGCTTCCGGATGCGGGAGCACTTCAGATCCGATTTCGACGGACACCTCAACCCCTGTCACCCGTATATCCGATAACACGGAATACAGCGGGCGTTATTTACTGGGGATCTGGGACGTACAGGTTTCGGAAGACCGTGAAACTGTGGTTGTTATACCTGATCGTGAAACGTCCAGCCACTACAATGTTCTCTGGCTTATCGAAAATTGGCAGTGCAGCAACTGTTTTAAGATTGAGTTCGAAGAATTCTCGGAACCCAATTACTGGAAAACAGATATTCAAATCCTTCACCCTATGAGCGGGACACCGTATCCGGATAACCTGCGTTACACGGGATTTGATGTCCGGGCTGTTTTGATGACAGATTCGAACTACGAATTCCATGGTTCCGGTGTGTCGATGTCGGTTGGGAACGAGCATGTCCGGATGATCGATAACGACGGATACACAACGCTGTGGAATCCAACTGATTATCCGGAGGGTTCCGGTCCGGTAATGAGAACGTACGTCGGTGGGAAACTGTCGAATGATGAGTTCCCGGACTCGACGCTAAACCAGTTTGTTACTTTTACGAATGAAACAAACCGCAACGTGTTCTTCCCAGGACAAAATCACCACGCGTATTCCACACTGGCGCTGCCCGAAGGACCCATCAGGTTCGGATATGCAATCGACGCGTCATGGCATCCGCCGACTATCGATCCACCGATTGATTACATGCAGGATTTTCCGGAGTCGGCCAACTCATCTGAGGCTTACAAAATCCTGACTGAGTACGAACGCGATCTGTTGCCGGAAACAGGTTCCAGCACAAGAGTCAGGGTGACTGTGCATGACCACCAGGGTTATGAAACCATATCGTCGGTCACGGTAGAGTGTCCCGACCTGTTTGCCGGACAGGTGCCAATGGAATATGTCGGACCGGCCCCGACAAATAAGTACATATATATGGGCGAAATCGTAAACGAGACCGGTGCGGGTTATGGTGATTATCCGATACTGGTGAAAGTCACCGATACCGATCTCTCGCAGGACACTCCGGCTGTTTCATGGGATGTTGAGACAATCAGGATTACAGAAGGATATTCGGCGGTATTGTGGGGACCAAGCACTATTAACGATATCTGTGTAGATGCTTCTGGAAACTGTTTAGCGGGGGGGACCTTTATCGATCAGGTCGATTTTGATCCCGGATTCGATGAGCTGATCTATGAAGAAGTGACTGATGGAATATTTCTCATAAAATATGACGATCGGGGCAGATTCCGGTGGGCAAAAGCATGGCAGTGCGATGGTATTCACTGGAGCAGGGACATCCAGACTGATTCAGCTGGCAATATCGTTTTTCTTTTCGACTCGGATGGCTCATCGATCGACCTCGACCCGGGACCGGGTGTGGACACTCCCGGCGAGGCGGGTGATGAGATTTGCCTGGTTAAACTCGATCCCGACGGAAACTACATCTGGGGACACCGGATGGGTTCAGTCGAACCGGATTACCCGACGAACTTGGCAATCGACAGCATGGATAATATTCACATCTCCGGCTGCCTCGCCGGCGAAACCGATTTCGATCCCGGACCGGGATCAGAGATTCATGATAATTCCGCAGGCGGCAGCGACGGCTACGTCTGCAAATATGACAGCGACGGCAACTTCGTCTGGTTCAGGCAGTTCGAGGGCGGCTGGAATACGGTAGCTGTTATTGAATTCGATGATTTTGACAATCTACTCGTTGGCGGGGAATTCCTGAACACTGTCGATTTCGACCCGGGACCGGACGAGTATCTGCTGAGTTCGCTTCCGACATACTCCGATGCATACCTTCTGAAACTGACGACCGGTGGAGAGCTTGTCTGGGTTGACCATTTTCAGGGCACTGACACGATCTGGACAATCGACCTTGATACCGACGGCAGCGGGAATGTTTACGTAACAGGTGAATTCTGGGCGGACATAGATGTCAATCCGGACGATCCCGGTACGATGTACCAGACGACAAACGGTGAAAAGGACATTTTCATAACAAAAGTCGATACTGACGGAACGCCTGAATGGTCTCGATCTCTCGGCAACGATGAAATCGATGCTCCGAGGGGAATCGGAACCGATCAGGACGGCAACTGCATCATTACCGGTCAGACAAGTGCGGATATCGATCTTGATCCCGGACCCGGTGTCGATTTCCATTTCGAACAGGATGGCGGATTCGTCGTACGGCTTGATCCCGATGGTAACTACACGTGGGGATACACATTAAGGGCCGCTGTACATGGTTCAGATTCCGATGATTTCGGGAATGTATACTATGGTGGAGCTAACTACAGGACGATCGATTACGATCCCGGGCCGGGGATCGAGTACTACATGGAATTCGGTGATCCGGGAGCATTTACATGCAAAGTGCTGCCTGGAATGTCATTTTAAATCCACACCTGTAACGTCTTTTAAAAACCCCGGCTGAACGAATTTTAAGTATTGAGAATTCTGACGACCGGGATAATAATGAATAAAAGATCACCTGTTGACTTTACTGTTAATCGGGGGTTACTATCGTAAGGTTATAGCCCTTTTAATCCTTTTTATTGCTCCTGGAGTTTAGATTGACGACTTTACCAACGCGCGAACGATCCACTATTATCGAGTTCCACCAGAAACTCATCGAGCGCCTGATCAGCAACAACAAGGTCGTGGAAGCCCTTGACGGTGTCAGCGGAGACATCGGTATTACCATTCAGGACCCCGAGGTCAGGTTAAGACTGATAATGGATGGTGCAAACACAAGACTGATAGAGGTGAACGGGGACGACACAATCCCTGATGATCCGCACCTGAAGATGGCATGGGAGACTGCGTATAATTTCTGGATGGGAAGGCTGGACATTATGTCCGCTCTTTTCACGGGCAAGGTAAAAATCGAGGGTCAGAAGATGGACCCGCTGTTCAACCTGAAGAATATCGTACCCTATGCACGTGACGCATGTGTCGATGTCGCCACGGAAATGGGATGGGAATAAGACCGATCCAAAACAGAACAGTCAGTGTCTGATAACAGGATGACGGTACCGGGAGAGGGATTAATGCGGTACCGTAAGAGGTCGAAATACATATTATGAAGTTACTCAGGACTTTCAGATTCGGTCATATGCTCCCCGTTCTTGCGGGGGGCTTGCTGTTGGTCATGGCAATAGCCAGCCCGGCTCATTCGCAGACTACATCCTCCGACTGGGTGGACATGAGAAGCCAGCTCAGCCAGGATATGATAAATTTAATCATCAGCGAATACCCGAGTTTTACAATCGCAGACGCGGAGATGATCGCCAGGAACGTCCAGGTGGTTTCGGGTAACTCCGGCATCGACTCCAGCCTTATTCTCGCTCTCATGGCCGGAGAAGAGCTGTACGCCGGATACCCGCAGGCACGCCTGTACTATTTCAACCTTGACCTTGGTTCGCTCGCGGGAGATGCGGTCTTCCCGATTGCGTGGTTCGATATCGAGCGCGTCGCAAGGGCGTACGGTGCTGAGTTCGAGCGATACGAGAACAAAGCGTCCGCAATTGCGGCATATTACATCGGCTCACGCGCCCTTCCCCCGGATGGTGACCTTTCCGGGCAGTCTGATTCCCTGAGGGAACTTGTAAGCACGGTAATGACGCTTGATGCCGAATGGTCACACCTCGGTGAGGAGAGAGGACCGCAGATAATCACTCCGGACGAGGAAACTCCCGGAGACGCTTTCATACAGATTGAGTACGACATGACCGAGATCGAGAATGCGTACATCCAGAACATGATGTATTTCAACTCGGGACTGACATCCGAGCTTGCGCACGAGATATTCGATGCGATCTACACGCACGCATCGTCCTACCAGACTGTCGACGCACGTCTTGTGATGGCGTTAGTCGCGACGGAATCGAGTTTTCGACCGGATGCGGTTAGTCACTGCGGCGCTGAGGGCCTCGGCCAGCTGATGCCATACACCGCAGAGAATTTCGGGGTCTCCGACTCATTCGATATCGACGAAAACATACGTGCCACGTTCGCTTACCTCGCCAGGGAAATCGAACGCTGGAATGGCCAGGATTACGAACTCGACCGTATTCTCGCGGCATACAATGCTGGACCGGGAGCGGTCGAGAGATACACAAACGCACCACATTATGGGATTCCCCCATACGAAGAAACTGTCAATTACGTCAGGCTGGTAGTCAACAGGTACTTCTACTTTCTTCCGGAAGGAGAACGTGAGGCACTGATCGGTACTCGCTCGCGGCATTACACAGACCTTCTCGGTCTTGCATCCGCGAACTAGTTCCAGGGGGGAATTAGAATGGAGAATCAGTTGAGTACTTCAAAGAAAACCGCACTTTACGACTGGCATGTAAAATCGGGCGCAAGGATGATCGAATTCGCCGGATTCGAGATGCCGGTATGGTACACCTCTCTTAACGACGAGCACAGGATGGTCAGGAACTCGGCGGGAGCATTCGACCTCTCCCACATGGGCGAGTTCTTCTTCCGCGGACCCGAGGCTCTCGACAGGATCCAGTGGCTGACCAGCAACAACGCCGCGAAACTGGCGGTCGGCCAGGCCCAGTACTCCCTCGTCACGAACGAGCGCGGCGGCATACGTGATGACGTCATTGTCTATCACACCGGCGAAGAGGAGTACATGGTCGTTGCCAATGCCGCGAATGTCGACAAGATCAAGGGCCATATCATCGAGCAGTTCTCTGCCGATGTTTTCGAGGACCGCAGCGATGAGATCACCCTTGTCGCTCTGCAGGGACCGATGGCTGCGGAGATTCTGGGGAAATTTATCCCGGAGGACCTCAGCCAGTACAAACCCTTCTCGGTCATAAACAGCAGTTTTAACGGACAGAAACTGACCATCGCAAGGACCGGATACACCGGAGAGGATGGCTTCGAGCTGTTCATTGAGAACGAGCACGCCCAGAACCTGTGGGACGCTGTCCTCGAAACCGGTGGAGATAAGGTAGCCCCCATCGGACTCGGGGCCAGGGACACACTCCGCCTTGAGGTCTGCTATTCGCTTTATGGAAATGAGATCGGCGAGGATTCGAATCCGTTCGCAGCCCGCGTTGGCTGGGTTGTGAAGTTCAAGAAACCGGATTACCTCGGCAAAGAAGCCCTGCAGACCATGAAAAAAGCCCCTGCAACCGAGAAACTTGTCGGACTTGAGGTCGGCCCCGGACCTGTACCCCGTCACGGACTCAAGGTGTTCCACGGCGACCGTGAAGTCGGAACAGTTACATCGGGATGCCTTTCACCGATGTCCGGGAAGCGCGTCGCACTGGCATTTGTACCTGTGGATTTATCGGATACAGGTACGGAATTCAGAATCGAACAGCGTGGTCGAATGAGCGACGCAGTCGTTGTTGAGATCCCGTTCTACACGAGACCGGAGTAGAAAATCCCATGCAGCCTTTACAAATCCGGTCCGTATCTGTTACAAATAGTGCCCCATTTAAAAAATTCCGGAGTTAACAAGACCATGAACATTCCTGAAAATTGCCGCTACACTGACACACATGAATGGGTACGAAAAGACGGTGACGAGTTAATAATCGGAATCACTGATTTCGCCCAGGAGGAGCTAGGCGACGTTGTGTATGTCGAACTTCCCGATGTCGAAACTGAGTTGGGAACAGAGGAAGAATGTGGAATGATCGATTCCGCAAAAACAACCAGCCCCCTTATGAATCCCTGCGCCGGCACTGTGGTCAGAATCAACGAGAACCTTGCCGACAAACCCGAACTGGTTAACCAGTCCCCATTCGACGAGGGATGGATGTACGCGATCACACCAAAGGATCCGGCGGACTTCGATGCCCTTATGGATCCCGCCAAGTATGCAGAGCTTCTTGAATCCTGACTATAACTTCTATACTTTGCCTTCTATTATGTGCCGGTATTTGTTAATACCGGTCATTTAATGTTACGATTATCATGAAATGTGAATTCGGGCGGAGCCATTACAAGTACTATTCCCTCCCCTGGAGGACATTGATTATGTCCAAGTGGTTTGTTTTATTTATCCTCATCTGTATGACGGTCTTAATCTCCGCATGTACCGGAACACATGACCCTGTTCAGACACTACCCGTAAGGCTTTCGGACGGTGATTATTCATTCGAACCCGCCGGACCGAACAGGCTGGTGCTTGGTGCATGGAATATCCTGATCGATATCGAGAACAATACCGTCGAAGCTGTTCCACTGAGAACCGCGGATTTCCATTTTAACGTCACCCCGATGATCACCCCGCCAAAGTGCTACGATTGCTTTCTCGCAAAGAACCTTTCGTATGACCCGGTCGAGATGATCGTCACTGTCGACATCGGATTTCGGAACCCGAGCAACATCACCGGATACGATGTCAGGGGAATCATCACGAATTTCGGAACCAAGGAACTTCTGAATCCGGACGGTTACACCGACCTCTTCGGTCCGACTCCCGGCGAACTCAATCCATTCATAGCGTTCGATACCGGGGTTGGAAACCGTGAATTCCCCGCTCTTACTGACCAGTTCGAGACGATACAAATCTTCAACCCGGTATGGCCATCGTTCCAGCCACTTCAGTACATCGTAGAAGCAAGCTGGCCCGACAACTGTAAGGAACCCTACGAGGTGATCTATGGTGGCACGACCGGCAGTCTTTATAACAATGGTTCGAACACGCAGACACTAACACTTTTCGCCCGCGACTGGCAGACCAACATCCAGGGAGTTAGTGTCGATCTTGCACCGATTGGCGGAGGGATTATTAATCTAAACCCGAGCCCCTCAATTCCAAACGCATGGCAGGGTCCAGTCTCATGCGGTCCCGGCACTCCGAACAACACTTACCAGGTACTCGCATGGGCGGTAACACAGTCACCCTTCGACCAGATCGACAGAATTTACAATTACGTAACATTGACCGTATCCGATCCCCCAAATCCCGGAGCGGAATTTTTCGGGACACCGGAACGTATCAGCAACTCAGATGCTAATAGTTTTATCTGGCCAAGACATGCGATTGCAGTAAAAAGCGACGGAACCGCGCATGCTGTATGGGTGGATTATTCAGCTAACGGTATTACGCAGCATCTTTTCTATTCGATGCGAGATGGAGGGGCATGGACATCCCCCGTCCAGATCGACACCGGACTTAGCCAGCCCGTATACGGCACAATAGCCTGCGATTCATCTGATGTACTGCACGTGGTCTGGGAAGATTCCGGTAATCACATTCTCGGAAGCGACATTTACTACGCGAACAGCACGGACAGTTTTGCGACGGCATCCTTAATCGCTGAAGGATCGGACGGACTGAGGCTCGTTCACCCGAAGATTGAAGCCGGATCAGATAACGCGCTTCATGTGACATGGCATTCAAAGGAGCTTGTCGATATCGACGGTGAGTATGAATACGATGTGTGGTATGACCATCGTACTGGTGGTTCGGGCACATGGGACGGCGCGGTTTCGGTTGTCGCAACGGAAGATATTAACGAACTGTGGCCGGTTGTCAGCCCGGCACCGGACGGTTCGGCGTATATTGCATACCAGACCGATGAAACCGGTCAGACGGGGATCTTCTTTATCTCGAATTCATCCGGTTCGTTTGCAGGTCCTGTCCCGGTAGCCATTGGAGACACCTTCCAGCCTGCGATGGATGTCGCTCCGGACGGAACAATCCTTGTCGCGTATTTCGACAGCAGCGACGATACGTTCACCGATATCTACTTCAGGTATTCCGATACAGGCGGAACCACATGGAGCAGCGCGCAGTCTGTAAGTACAAGTGACAGTGCATTCCAGTATGCTCCAGATGTCGAGTGTTCACTGGATAACGATTTCCATTTTGTCTGGCACGAGGAGGATGAAACCGGACGACCGGGCCGTGTTCTTTACAGGGAATATCTTTTCGGTGTTGGTTTCCAGGAAATCATCGAGCTTGTGGATTCGGCGGGCATGGGGGCATTCCCCGGTATGGACAGCGATCCTGACGGGCATGTGCACGTCGTGTACCAGCTTTTCACCCCGACAACACCACCACTAGAAGATAATTACGAGATATGGTACCGGAACAGCGTACCATGATATATAATATATTCGCGATGTAAGTTCCTAATCTGGCATCCCACCCTTACGGGTGGGTGCTTTATTTTATTTTTCTATCCCTAAATCGTATTAAACCCTCCCGGCGGTCCTGCATGGATTCTAATTACAGGAGAAAAAATTTGCTGGCGAGGCAGAAAATAGAAAAACGAATTGCGGAACGCAGGCAGATACTTCTTCTGGTCTGCGTACTTCTGGTTGCACTAATTATTCTGGCACTTGTCCCGACCGGATCCTCATTCGAAACACCCTCGAGGGAGCTTAATGAGCTTGAAATGCGTCAGGAAATGTCCAGGGCGGCAGATGATTACCTTCTTGGCAGAACCCGTGAAGACCGACAGGCAGCCGCGCGGGAAGTCCACGGCATCCGCGACGGCAGGTCCTATAATCCGGAATCAACCGCCGAACTTGTCGGGCTGTTGCGTATCGTCCTTTTCATTACTATAGTGTTTGCAGCCTGGCGGATCATTGCACTGCTCACCGAGCAGTTTAAACCGATCAAACCCCAGCAGGCTTAGGAGTTTTAAAAATGGCGCGTGTACTTGTTGCCTGCGACCATCGCGGGTTCGATACGCTTAGTCGAATCATCCCATGGCTGACCGAAAACAACCATGAAGCTGTCAACATGGGACCCGAAACCACCGACAGCGTCGACTACCCCGACTACGCGATGCCGCTTGCTGAAAGGGTTGCGGCCTCCAATGGAGAGGAAGTCGGAATACTCATCTGCGGCTGGGGAAACGGCATGGTTATCGCCGCAAACAAGGTCAACGGAGCACGTGCGGCTTTATGCATGTCGCGTGTCCAGTCGGCATACGCGCGATGGCATAACAACGCCAATATCCTCGTCTTGTCCGCGGAAGCCACGGGCTGGGGCATGATGCAGGAGATCATGCAGGCTTTCCTCAGCGAGGATTTTGAAGCCGGACGTCACGAGCGTCGCGTGAACAAGATTCACGACTATGAATGCTCCTGATACTGTCAGATAATATTGCCACCCGATGGATTACGACATTCATATAATCGGTGCCGGACTCGCGGGAAGCGAGGCAGCACTCGTCGCTGCCCGTAACGGACTGAAAGTTCGCCTATCCGAGATGCGTCCCGGCGTTAGTACTCCTGTCCACGATACCGATAATGCTGCCGAAGTTGTCTGCTCGAATTCCCTCGGTAGCATGAAAACAACAACCGCCGGTGGATGCCTTAAGCGCGAACTCGCCGTCCTCGGAAGCCCTTTACTCGAAATCGCGTTCAACAACCATGTTCCCGCAGGGCATGCACTCGCGGTCGATAAAACAAAATTCGCATCCGATGTCACATCAGAGATTGAATCAAACCCGAATATCGATCTTGTTCGCGAGGAGATCACCGGTATCAATCCGAATCCCGACGATGGTAAAATCCCGGTTCTCATCGCCACCGGACCGCTTACATCCGATATTTTCCTGAGAAGCATTGCGTTACTCCTTGGGGATGATAATCTCTATTTCTTCGATGCAATCAGTCCATCGGTAGCGCATTCCAGCATAGATTTCGATCGGGCTTTCTACGGTTCCCGCTATAATCCCGCTGAAAAGGATTACCTTAACTGCCCGTTCACACGAGAGGAATATGAGGTATTTCACAAGGCTCTTACGGAAGCTGAACGCACGGAGATAAAAGATTTCGAGCCGGATAAATTATTCGAGGGATGCCTTCCGGTTGAGATTATCGCCTCAAGAGACATCGACGCACTACGGTTCGGGCCACTGAAACCTGTCGGGCTCGAGATTCCCGGAACCGGAAAAATCGCGTGGGCGGTCGTGCAGCTTCGACGCGAGCAGGCCGATCCCGATTCGTGGAACCTTGTCGGCTTCCAGACGAGGCTCAAATATGGCGAACAGAAGCGTGTGTTCAGGATGATTCCCGGACTTGAAAACGCCGAATTCACACGCCTTGGAAGCATGCATAAAAACGCGTACATCAAATCGCCGTATCTTCTGAATCCCACGCTGCAGGTCGATGAGTTCCCGCACATCCTTGTCGCCGGATGTCTTGCCGGCGTCGAGGGGTATGTCGAGGACATCGCGACCGGACATCTCGCGGGCCTTGCAATGGCCGCGCTTGTTCGCGGGGAACCCATCCCCTCCCCGCCACCGGTGACGCTCCATATGGCCCTCTGCAATACAATCTGCAACCGTAACAACATCCCGTTCCAGCCGGTCGCGGCGACGCTCGGACTTCTCCCGCCGATAGAACCCCGAATCAGGTCTAAAAAGCTCAGAAGGGAAGCATTAACCCGTAGAAGTCTGGATACTATGATGAGATACGCTGAATCATTGAGAGAAAGCGGATACCATCAGCCGGATGAGCTCAGAATCCCTGAAAGATTCGAAAATCCCGTGCGAGAAGGAACTTAGTTCGTTCCTTACCCACATTTCCGCCATCGAGGGAAAGAGCCTTCACACCGTAAGCGCTTACAGAAGAGACCTTACCGATTTCCTTAAATGGCTTCACGAGGAAACGGGACTTCCCGTATCGGCAGGACCGGAGAGAATCCTCCCGCAGGATATCACCTCGTACCTCGAACACATCGGCCGTCGGAAACTCGAACGGAAGAACGGAAAAATCAAATCCGGGAAGTTGTCAGCGAAAACCCTGAACCGGCGCTTAAGCTCAATAAGGTCGTTCTACAAGTTCCTGAATGAGTACGAAATCACGGATCACGACCCGACTTCCGAGATTCGTGGGTCCCGTCAGGAGCAGAAACTCCCGGTTTTTTTGACTATTGAAGAAGTCGATGAACTGATCGGCTCGGTTCCCGGTGACAGCGTCGCGGGACTTCGCGACAGGGCGATAATCGAATGTCTTTATTCAACCGGCCTCAGGGTGTCGGAGCTTGTGAGCCTTGATGTCGGTGATGTCCCCGTAAACGGCGACACGATGAAGGTGCTTGGAAAAAGAAATAAGGAACGTATGGTGTTCCTCGGACGGTACGCGCTGAATGCGATTAATCACTATCTTGAAAACCGGGACCCTCTGCCTGGTAAAAATGATCCGCTCTTTACAAATAAAAACGGCGGACGTCTAACTCAGAGAAGCATTCAGCGGATGCTTGAGTCAAGATCGAAGAAAGCCGGGCTGAGGGTGATCCCCACCCCGCACTCACTCAGGCACTCGTTTGCGACCCATCTTGTTCAGAACGGGGCTGATTTGAGGACCGTACAGGAACTTCTCGGTCATGCGCGGCTAGGGACTGTCCAGATATACACACACCTTTCCCTCGGTGAAATTCGCAGGCGTTACAACGACGCCCATCCACTTGCCAAAAAAGCCTGATTATTACTCGCAGATTGTGAATTTCCTGATGCAATCATCATAATCGCCGTTTAAACTGACGAAATCCATCCCATCGCCTGGATTAAGGTCAAAGGCTGAATAATAGATACGACCTGTAAGGTAAATATCACTATTTTGGTTAAATTCTGCACGACTGGTATAAATATCCTCTTCCGTGGCAACGAAATCAGCATCTATGAAATCACCGGACGTGTTGAACCTCGAAACGTATAGCAAGTAGCTATCATCTTCATCAAGAATGAATTCACCCGGTCCGGGATCAAGATCCGTATACTCGTAACTTAGTCCGACCACAAGGACATTGTCGGAACTATCACAATGAACTGCCCGCGCGTAGTCACGGTTACTCTGGTCCTCGGGTCCCCATACCCCGGCCCAGGAGAAACTGCTGTCAGACAAAATCTTAAACATATAGGCATTATAGTTATTGTATTTTGGTGTAAAAAATTCCGATCCGCCATTCAAGTCTAAATCAATCCCGAGGGTGTAATAACCAACCAGGTAAATATCACCATTACTGTCCAATGCCAGGCCTGTTAACTTGTGCGAGTAATCGTACTCCCAGGGAAATCCCCAGACGTAATTACCATCGGAATCCAGCCTGATTAAAAACGCGGAATTGTAGTCAGCATTCTGGGGAGTATGTTCATCAGTCCCGACACCAGGATTTAAATCAATAACTTCCGACTGTGAGTTTCCCTGGACAAATACTGACCCGGCAGGATCACAGAATATTTTCTGCATGTAATCACGGTCGTCCGCACCCCATCTCCTGGCCCATTGAAACACTCCGCCGGAATCCAGTTTAATCAGGAACGCATCCATATCACCAAGCGATGTGTATTCTTCCACCCCGGTACCGGGATCAAAGTCCACAGTGCCGTAGAAATAACCTCCCAGATAAATATTTCCTGCACTGTCAGTGTCTATTGCGTAGAAACCTGCTGATTCAGCGTTCCAGTGAATTCCCCATTCATAAAGACCATTAGTATCAAGGCTGATTAAAAAAATTCCGTAATCAGTAGTAAAAGAATGGATATCCTCAGTCAGGCCGGGATCCAGGTCGATTTCGGCGGCTGCTCGTCCTGTTAGCAGCACTGAATTATCCGGCATAGTTTTAACACAGTCTATTTCGATTAACTCATTGGTAAAGTTATGCCATGTCCTGGTCCACTGATAACTCCCATCGTTCGCAGTTTTTGAAAGGTACGAATTGTAAACTGTTAATGGCTCTTTCCAGTCAATCCCGGGACCGTGATCGAAGTCTATTCCATCCCAGTAATCTCCACAGACATATGCGTTACCTGTAGAATCAACTGACATATCATTTAATTCTTCATAATCATCATCCGAGCCCCATGCGCCGCCCCACGCATACTGGTAATCCCAGACCGTCACGAGGATCGGTTCGTAGAGCAGTCTCTCTTCACCGCATGCGTCGGTCACCCGAAGCTGAACAAGCCAGTTTCCCTTCTCGTTAAACTGGTGACCCGGATTCTGTTCCTCGCTCTCGACGTTGAATCCCTCCCCGTCAATGTACGAGAAATCCCATTCCCATTTCACTATGTCATCAATTCCGTCGGCATCCTGCGATTCATCATAAAAATATACAGTCTCGCCGGGACAGAGATCGGTAACGGCGGGATCGGTCGAGGCAATCGCTGCCGGAGGGTTGTTATCCGCACAGTCCGATACCGTTAAAACAATGACATTGGTGTCCGTATCGCCGCATTCATCAGTAACACGAAGCATGATCTTGTATTCGCCCTCATCAGGATACGATGTACACGGCTCGAACTCGTAATTCTCGGCCTGGAATCCATCAACCTCAACGTAAGTAAAATCCCACTCGTACGATACGATCGTGTGATTGCCATCGTCATCTTCAGAATTGTTCAGCATGCAGATCACTTCACCCGGCGCTATATCGTAATAGATCCAGTTACCGGTAAAGTAAGCTTCTGGGGGATTATTCTCGTAACAATTGTCAACAACTACTTCTATTGGCTCTTCCAGCATGTCCTGTTCGCCACAGTGATCGGTCACGCGATGCTGGATAAGGTAAGTGCCGTTCTCGTCGTACTGCTGGTATGAATTTTTAACATACAGCTCCGGAATGAAACCAACAGAAGGCTCGTAGCTCAGATCCCACTCATAGAGTAAAACAGGATCATCCGAATCATACGAATCATCATGAAGGTAAAAAGTCTCAAATGGTTTAATCGGCCCCTCAAGATCAGTATACGCACCCGCGAAAGGTTTTAGATTTCCAACACAGTCATCTACCGTGACCTGGAGCGGTTCATCGATGAAATCCGTCTCGCCGCACTTATCCGTTACCCTGAGCATCACAAGGTACTCGCCGGGAATCTGGTATTCATATATAAAATGAGAGGCATTTTTATCGGGTGTGAAACCGACATCGACGTGGTAGTTCAGGTCCCACTCCCAGCTGATAATATCGCTTGCTCCATCTTCGTCGTACGAATCATCAAAGAACTCGAACACTATCCCGGGATCCAGATCCGACGGTTCGATATGTCCCGCAGCTACAGGTGCATGGTTTCCGAGGCAGTCACCAACCGTTATCTTTATGGGTTCATCCAGCTCGTCCGAATTACCCTGCGCATCCGTTACCACAAGCTGCACGTAGAAAATACCTTGCGTATCGTACTTAAACTGAGGATCCTGGTCCTCTGACATTACCTCGAAACCGTCTACTTCGTTGTAGTCGAAATCCCATTTCCACTCAACGATATTCATCTCGCCCTCAGGATCGGTCGATGCGTCGTAGAAATGGACAAAATCTCCCGGTGACACAACCGGCGGATCGGGATCTGTCTCCGCTCCTGCGACCGGGTCGTGTCCGTTGTATATAACTTCAATCTCATAAATCTGGTACGCAATAAAATCGAGCCACTCCGGAGACTGATCGTTGTCCTTATCCTCAACCGACACAAGGAGCCTGTATGTCCCTTCCGGTGCCTGATTTTCATTCTGGATGATTACGGCATAATCTGCGAGATATGCCTGGGCGTTCATGAACACAGCAGTCCTGGTCCCATCGAATAACTCGGGACACTCGATCCTTACATTCTTGATCGTTGTCGCACCCTGCCAGTCGCTGATCCCAATGAAAACCTGGGCCTGCCCTCCAAGTTCGGTAAGCCCCTTGCCTATTGGATCATGCTCAATATTTATATCGAAGGCTTCGCTGCAATTCGCATCCGGCGGAAAGTCAGTCATCGGTTCAGTTACCGGTGAAACAGTCGGGGGAACCCAGCATGCATCGACCGCATAACCAAAATACAGCGGGCCATCGGGCATCCTTATCACATACGAGCGCGTTACCTCGTCACCCGCGTAAAAAGCGTAACGAGTATTGTTAATGTCCTGTGTTCGATAGCGTATAAATGCATTCAAAGTGCCTGTGGGAAGAGCCTGCGTCGCAAGGTCACCCTCCTGGTATCCCTGCAGCCCATCGGGCCCGGAACCGTACGTCTCCGGCCTGTACATGGTCGTGTACCCGTCCGCATTCATCAATTCGGGATTACCAAGCCGGTAATCCGACATGCAGACATCCGTCTCCGGGTAAATATGGTACCCGTTAAACATCACGATCCCGCGAACATCGAATCCGGTAAGGTCCGGGTTATCAAATGGGTGCCTGATAGTGACGTCGATACTTATCTCATCAGGCCCTGTCAGCTGCAGGTTGGACAATTTCAGGCAGTCCCCGCAAGGGGTTTTATCAAGGAACCTCAGGACGTTCCAGTGTCCGGTAATCTGACGAGGTGTTACAACTTCCAGCTTCCCCTCATCCGGATCGATCATAATGTTGTAGTACGCCCAGATATAGCGGGACTGGTCTCCGCTTTCCGAAACGGACTCACCGGTCAACTGAAGGTCGCCCTCGGGTGGAGCGCAGACTTCAGGCTCCAGGGGCGATCCGTTACCCGAACAGCCGGACACGAGAAGAACCAGGATAATTATTGTAAGGATACGAGTTAAGTTCGTCTGCACGATAATCTCCAGTCGGTTTGATTGAAAAGAGATTCGATTAAGAAAGCTTATTGCCGGGCCTTCGGCGATCGCGTTCACCAAAGGCCCGGCATTCTTAGCATGATTTACTGACACCACCCGCCCGGTATTACAAGCCGTGTTACCACAGCCTGATTATTCTTAATCCGTTCACCCAGTCGGCAAGGTATGCGTAATCACCCGACACCTCGACATCCGTGGGTCCCCAGTATCCGGGGAGATATTCAAGCTGGTGCGCGACCTTCTGGGGGAATATATCCATCGTTGTAAGGCCATTCCCTCCGGCCACGTACATGTAGACTCCATTTAGTGCGATTGCATTCAGGGACTCCATGTCGTTGAACATCCGGACGATCGAAATCTCATCGACCGGATCGACATCAAAGATTATGAGACCGTAGGAACCGCACACGTACAGGTAACCATCAACCGCGTACGAGTCCGTCACGCTGTATGGCATGTCGGTGAAGACATATGACTGTGTCACGTAAGCCGATTCCGGCACCGATGCGTCGATGATTCTGAGGTCA
>Ga0272443_10001758_pt1 | contig 30020 bp, 16 predicted proteins | sample SSMAcet12_FD_193581 | JGI IMG/M metagenome (GOLD analysis project Ga0272443, IMG submission 193581) | Marine sediment archaeal communities from Little Sippewissett salt marsh, Falmouth, MA, United States - SSM-Acet-12 | ecosystem: Environmental > Aquatic > Marine > Wetlands > Sediment ... | reverse complement strand
CAATATTCGTTCAGCAACTGGTAGCTTCTATGCTCCATCAGGTAACTTTGTCCAAAACATTTCTACTGATGGATGGAGAGATGGTATTAGTTTCAGAAGAGGATCCGGCGGATATACCATTGGTATGGCTGCTAATGGTGTAGATTTGCAATTTGGTAATGTTTCATCTAACCTTTCTGACGCAAATGTAAAAATGACGATATTAAATGGTGGCAACGTCGGGATTGGGACTACGAGTCCACTTACTTCTCTACAAGTTGGAAACGGAACAGTTACTCCCGCTCATGGTGGTGGTAGCTATGCTTCAGGGACGCAAGATTTAAGTATTAACAAAACTTCTGGCGAAGCAAGCTTGGGATTGATAGTAAGTGACGGTGTGCAAAATAGAAGAGCCAAACTATTCCTTGACGATACAAACGGAATTTGGGGTCTCAGACATGATGCAACTAGCGGAGGAGCTCCATTTGCACTGAATATTGGTGGTACTGAACTATTCAGAGTAACTGTAGCTGGCAACGTCGGGATTGGGACTACGGATCCGCAGCAAAAACTTCATATTTCAGGAACCAATCCTCGTATTCAGATCAATGAAACTGGTGGCAATAATTTCTATATTCAAGCAGAAGGGTCTTCATATATGCAACTGATTGCTGAAGGAGAAGATTCAATCAATTTCTTAATTAATAACAGTCGTGTTTTAAGTCTGACGAAATACGGAGGGTTAGCTTTTGGAAGCAATTACAGCGATTACGATGTTGCAGAAGATACTGCAATCTTTGAAGGCAACGTCGGGATTGGGACTACGAGTCCTAGCAAAAAACTCGAAGTTTATGATGCCAACACAGCGAATACCATTCTCTTAGATCCTACTTCAACTAACTACGGCATACGCATTCAGAGAAAAGGATCGGTCGGTGGATGGGCAAACACCGGATACGCATTTCTAGGAGGCAGCGGTGCTCAACTAGGAGGACTTGGCGCATATGGTAGGGCGGACAGCCTCATTAGATACTTTATTGGAACGTTTAATACAGACGAGAAAGTTTCAATTCTAGCCAACGGAAACGTCGGCATCGGCACCACCGCCCCTGCCTACAAACTAGACGTAGCAGGTGATATTAACTTCACTGGGGAGTTAAGGCTCAGTGGAAGTGCAGGCACAAGTGGGCAGTTTTTGATATCCCAGGGTGATTCCTCCTCCCCCATCTGGCAGGATATGAGTACTACTTTGGATGGGGATTACTTCAAACTCGGAGGGAATAGTTTTGGAGAACTAGCAACACTAGGTACAAATGACAACTACAATCTTGCCTTTGAAACCAATGGCACGACAAGAATGACCATTGATACCTCTGGCAACGTCGGGATTGGGACTACGAGTCCGACAACAAATCTTAACATCGAGGGAGATGGAGCATCGTTAGCAGGAGTAACAGCACAACTAGAAATAAAAGATTCAGCTGCTGTAGCACAAGACGTAGGCGGCGCCCTTGTTTTAACAGGTAACTACTCCGGAGGAAATGCTAGATTTGGTGCAATCAAAGGTTTTAAAGAAAATAGTACGGCTAGTGATTATTCATCTGCTTTATCTTTTTATACTCGAACTCATGGATCCGCCCTGACCGAACAAATGAGAATTGACTCCTCCGGCAACGTCGGGATTGGGACTACCAATCCACTTGCCGCTCTTTGGATAGAAAATGATAATGGGCGCATCATGATTAACTCTACTGGGGCAAATGACCCTCAAATCAATTTACGTCCTGATTCGGGATCTGCTACTCAATGGTCTGTATTAGTAGATGATGATACAAACAATAACCTTAGCTTTGTCTATGGCGCTGCTGCAAACACACCATCCGTAGTTGTTGACCCTTCCGGCAACGTCGGGATTGGGACGACGGATCCAGAAGCCGCATTACATGTGAATGGAGATTTGTACCTAAATGGAAACAGAACAATCTGGGGAGGATATCACAATACCGATTCAGACTACGGCACATTGACCCTCAGAGCTGGAGGAATAACTAGTGGAAGTGCTACGCAAATTGAAATAAGTGGTAATAATGCCGATACTAATCTAGTAGATTCCATCTTATTTAAGACAGGCAACAACAATAGAATGATAATCGATGAATCTGGCAACGTCGGGATTGGGACTACGAGTCCTGGGTATCTTTTAGATGTCGAAGGTTCTGGGAATACTCTTGCAAGTTTTGTCTCCACAACCAACAGAGGAACTATAATTATTGAAGACGACGACACACAGGGGAGATTTGGTGTTGAGGATAATTATCTATATTTAGGAGGAAGCGGTTCTCTTGCGACATCGAATCTTGTTGTTAGCGCAGCCTCAGCTGGAAATGTGGGAATTGGAACAACTTCCCCCGGTGCCAAACTAGATGTCTCCTCAAGTGGCCTTGTGGCAAAACTCGGAACAACAACACATACAGATCAATACCTAGAGTTTAGATCGGGTATTTACGGCTCAAGGTTTGGATACGAAAGCTCTCTGGGAGGAGTTGGAGGGGTACTAATAGAATCTGGACAAAATAAGTTAATAGGTTTCTCTACAGGATCAGATAACAGTGGGGTGTTTGGTGCCAACACAGTGAGGATGCTCATTGATGAAACTGGCAACGTCGGGATTGGAACTACGAGTCCGAGTGAAAAATTAAGCTTGGGTAGTGGCAACATTATTTTAGAATCAGGTGCTTTATATCTAGGAGGAAGTGCCAAGGGAGTGTTTAGTGGGTCAAGTTCTCAAGTGGGGTCTAAATCTGCTAATGACTTAGCATTAAAATCAGGTACAGGAGATATATTTTTCTACAGTGGATCAGCTGGTCAAACAATGACTGTTCTTAACAATGGCAACGTCGGGATTGGGACTACGAGTCCAGGGGCGTTATTACATGTATATGGGACAAGTGACGATGCAGCCATTTTTGAAGGAGCTGACCATACCCGCATACACATCCGTGGCACAGACACTTCAGAAAAATCTATAGTATTCGATGAAGGTTCAACCGTCAAATGGATGCTGGGTATAGACAATGCTCCAACTGGAAATAATAACGATTTTTCAATTAAACAAACAAATAATGGAAATGCAGAATTTCTTATTAATACCGCTGGCAACGTCGGAATTGGGACTACGGATCCTGATGCTCCACTCAGTTTTGCTGGTTCAGTTGGAACTAAGATCAATCTATACGACGGATTAAACTACAACATCGCAGTTCAGAGCGATCTATTACGCTTTGATATACCTTCCAATACAGCAAGGTTTGGATTCAATAGAGTCGGTGGCTCAGAGGTAATGTCCATCTTTGGAAACGGCAACGTCGGGATTGGGACTACGGATCCTGCTTATACGCTTGATGTAAATGGGCCAATATATACAAGCAGCAACCTAACCACAGCAGGACATGTTTATGTTGGTCTTGATGGTGGGGGTGGAGATTTATATGTAGATAGTAATAACGGTCATTTATCTATCCGTGACAATGCATCAGATACTTATAAGTTGAGATTGTCTTCATATTCTGTTGATGGAAATACAATTGATTACTACGGAAATGATTTGCATTTCAGAGATGAAGGCTCAACTTATGCAATGACAATTGAAGATAGCACTGGCAACGTCGGGATTGGAACGACGGATCCGGGGGCGAAGTTACAAGTTGAAAGTACTATTAGACTTTCAAAAAGCGGCCAAAATTCATTCGATCTATTTAACTCAGGCGGAAATCTTTATATAGAACCAGAAGGGTCCTCAAATGGGAGTGTCTATTTCAGAGATAAAGATAATACAAATTTTGCAATGTTTGATCTTGGTAACCAAAGAGTTGGTATCGGCACCACTTCCCCCACTGCCATCACAGATATCTTTGGTACATCCGAGCAGTTGAGGCTCAGCTACGACGCCGACTCCTACGCCAGCTTTACGGTGGATTCAAACGGCGACATGGTGATTGCGCCAAATGGCACCACAGCCCTCACCGTATCCGACAGCAAGATAAGCAGCCATGTCCCCCATGAATTTTTGGCCAGTGGTGATGTGACAATGAACTATGACCTTATCATGGCTAATCAAACTGCCAGCAATATTACCTCGTATGGTCCCCTTTCTATCGTTGCCGGCGAAAGTTACGAAAGCAATGACCTGACTCTCAAAACCTACAACAATGGCGATATTGTGTTTGATACTGCCGGCGGGTTCACCTACCCCAACGCTACGGATTGGGATTTGGCTGATAGCACCACGGCGCTAAATATCGAGTCTGGCCTTTTGAATCTGGATACAACAAACAGCCGGGTTGGCATTGGCACTACAGCTCCGGTTGCTGGATTGGATGTTGCCACAACGGCGTACCTGCGTGGTGATACGGGTGATAATGGGCTGTATGTGGAGGCTGGGGGGAATGTGGGGATTGGGACTACGGACCCGAGTTACAAACTTCATGTTAATGGTAATGGCTATTTTGATCAGGCTTTAGTGTTGAGTAATGGAGGAACGTTTGGTGGTACTTATCTATACACGGGAGCAAACCCACAAATTAAAAGTAACGAGAATATTAGTATCGATATTGATAGCAATGCTAATTCAACGACAAATTACTTTTCTATCTCCCATGATAACGGAACTGAATTATTTAGAATTCAAGAAAACGGCAACGTCGGCATCGGCACCACTGCCCCAGTATCCAAACTTGATGTAGCAGGGACTTCATGGCTACGGGGTGATACTGGTGATAATGGGCTGTATGTTGAGGCTGCCGGCAACGTCGGGATTGGGACTACGGATCCAGATGGCATTCTTCATCTTCGAACATCTTCTGATTCAAACATCGTCTTTTCTGACACTGGGGCATCCGATTCAACTCTTACCTGGAAAGAAGATAGTGGAACCACCATAAAAGCTAACTATAATGCCCTTGAACACCGCTTTAAGATTGCAGATTCAGAAACAATGAGACTTAACAGTAACGGACTTGGCATCGGCACCACCTCCCCCCAAGCTAAACTTGATGTAGCAGGGACTTCATGGCTACGGGGTGATACTGGTGATAATGGGCTTTATGTTGAGGCTGGTGGGAATGTGGGAATTGGGACTACGGATCCGGGGGCTGGATTATCTATTGCCACAGTCTCCATTGATGGAGATCGTTGGCTAGAAATGAAAACTGCTAATGACACTTTGCGTTGGGAACAAGTCACTGGAGGGGCTCAAGCTGATTGGAGTCTGCAAAATGATGTGGGAGAAATTTTGAGAGTTTACGACTCAGCCGATGATTTGGCTGTGACTCATAATTTACTTGTTGGCGCCAGCAACGTACCTACCAATACTCTTGATGTTATTGGTAATGCGGCCATCGGCAGCGGTTATGCGTTGACCTCTGCCCCCAGTGATGGCTTGATTGTGGAGGGTAATGTGGGCATTGGGACTACGGATCCTGGAGCACCATTAAGTGTAAGTTCAAACGTAAATATTCTTGGACGCTTTGAAAGCAACGATCCAGAATCACTTATAGCATTCAGAGATGATACAACTTCAGCCTGGACTCAGGTAAATATTGGGGCCACAGGAAATGACTTGGTCATAAAAGCTGGAGCAGCTGAACGCATGAGAATCAACTCCTCTGGCAACGTCGGGATTGGGACTACGAGTCCTGATACAAAACTTGACGTAAACGGAACCGTTTCCGTCGGTGGCGGAACTGGTGCAAATGCGCTATCGATAGAAACCTCTATTGGAACATACACCTTTAATGATTACGTTTTATCTGCACCTTCTTCCTTCAGCATTGATACTCAAGCTGGCTATCTGAGTTTAGGTGGTACTTCTGAAATTCGCTTTAAAGAAAATGGAACCGAAAGAATGAGAATTGATGGCGGCAACGTCGGGATTGGGACTACGGATCCTTCGTATTTACTTGATGTTACCCGCTCTGACGACGGAGTTGTTGCCCAGTTTACCGATTCCGACGGCTCCTGTACGGTAGACCCCCTCGGGGGCATGAGCTGCAGCTCCGATGCACGGCTCAAAAAAGATATTGAAGAGGTGAACGCCGAGGAGGCCTTGGATACAGTATTGGCCATGCAAGGCATTAAATATCATGGCTTAAGTGAATCCGAGGCCGATTCCAAGCACTTTGGGTTTATCGCGCAAGACGTAGAGGCTATTGCGCCGGAGCTTGTAGTTACTAATGCCGATGGCTACAAAGCCTTAAATTACGACCGCTTTGCTCCCCTTTTGGCCGGAGCCATTCAAACGCTCAACACCAAACACGAAACACTCGAGGCCAGAGTGGATGAGCAGCAGATCCAGATAGACGAGCTTGGAAACCTCATTGCCCCGGAGCCAATGAACGCAGATGAGCAGCTTAATGCCCTTGACCTACGGCTCATGGAAGCCGAGGCTGGCCTTTCTGAACTGCAAACCGCGCAGATGAGCCTGGAGGAACGGGTTGCCGCTTTGGAAACCGCCGGTGAAGCCGACCTGGCGGACAGCATTGTGACCGATGCCGACATGATCCTTTTGGCTGAGCAGTTCGAAGCTACGGATACTGGCATTAAGCTTAATATCGACGAGATTGATGTCACCGATATTAATGTCATCGGCGATGCCACCCTTGGCGACGTCACGGTCACCGGCGACCTGACAGTTGGAACCATGCTTATCGACGGCATGGAAAACAGCATCGACGCCGTCGGGACTCTGAGCCTGCAGCCAATGGCTCTTGGAAGTGTTGAGATCATGGGCGGCCTTGTAACCATCGACACCGAGGGTAATATCACCGCGGTTGAAGTTACAGCCGAGAAATACAATGTTGCCGGAGCCTCCGCAGGCGTGGCCATGATTGAAGCCGGTGAAACGGAAGTATTTATCGAAACCGAATCCATCAGCGAAAACTCACTCGTGTTTGTAACAGCCAAGACACAAACCGACAAGACCTTGGCCGTAACCGAAAAAGAGGTCGAGTCCGGGTTTACAGTCAAGATCGCCAGCGAATCTGAAGCCAATATTGAGTTTGATTGGTGGATTGTTGACAGGGAATAAGTACTCCCCCTTAATCCCCCTCTACCCTAAAGGGGGAAATAAAAAGAAGAGGGAGTATTAAAAATAAGCATGTACAAGCATATTAAATTGAGGTTAAAATGAATATACAGATGAAGATTAAAAAAATATTTAAAAAACTACACCTGCGCACCAAAATTGCCCTTGGCATTATTGCCGTTTTGTTGCCCATTGTCATTGCCGCGGCCATATTGCCGCAATTCGGCAAAGCCGAATGGTTCAACGACGCCTGGGAATATCGCCAGTTAGTTCCGGTGACCAACTCCTCCGGCTCGGCCAAGTCCGATTTTCAAGTTAAAATTACATTAGATACCGCAGCGCTGGTGACTGCCGGCAAGGTACAATCCGACTGTGACGATCTACGTATTACTGATTCAAACGGTAAACTACTGCCTCATTGGGTGGAGCCAAATACTTGTAACACCACTGAAACTCTCATCTGGACCAAAGTTCCAAGTATCAGCACCAGTGGCGCGGATTTATATGTTTACTACGGCGCCCCCTCAGCCAGCTCGGTTTCGGCAACAGAAGATGTGTTTATAAGGGAGATGGCCTCGGCTGCTGCCGCCTGGCCCATGCAGGAGGAAGCCTCAACAACTCTCCCCTACACCGAGGCCAAACATCCTAGTGATGATGAAGGGAGGGATATTGTGATCAATGGTGGGTTTGATGAAGATAGTGATTGGGGTAAGGGAGGATCGATTACAATTAGTGGTGGAGTTGCTAACTTTAGCGGATCTGCTGCAACTTTATATCAAACAATTCCTGTTACTCAAGGAAAAAGTTATCGTGTCTACTATACAATCGCTTCTCGCGCGGGCGGGACTCTCTATTTAAGCACGTCTGGTTTTACTGGCTCAATAGCTCTTAGTACAGATGTTGGAGATCATTATGTTGATGTAACTGCTGATAGTGGAACTTCTATATATTTTGTACCCCAAACTGGAAATGAGTTTGATGGCACCCTTGACAACGTCTCTGTCAAGCAAGTGGACATTCCCGATTCTGGAGACTTTGATGGCACGGAGCTTCTGACCGATGGGGATATGGAAGCAGCGGATACCAGTGCGTGGAGTGCAAGCAATAACGCTACTCTCTCCAAAGAAACATCCGATCCTCAGGAAGGATCGCAAAACTTAAAAATTGCATATAGCGATACCGCAAACCCAAGAGCCACGCAAACGATTCTAACCGTGGGCAGTACATATCATGTCACTGGTTACTCACGCAGTGATGGTTCTCTAGCTCCAAGTATCGTTGACGGTGATAGTGGTACTACTGTCTGGACAGGCGATACATCTACCAGTTGGCAAACGATTGATATTCGATTCACTGCCAAAACTACAAGACTTGATCTCAAGACCGGCGGCTCATCTGGGTATACAGAGTGGGATGACGTCTCCGTCACTGAAATCTCCCCTCTTTCCGGAGAGATACCAACTAACAGCTCTGGCAACAGGCCCACGCTTGGCGCGGATTCGTCATCAGGCCACTTATCAAATGCCTATACATTCGACGGCACAGATGACTACGTCGACATCTACTCCACTGACTTAAACTCTGTCTTTAATCCAGATGAAGGCACGCTCATCGCCTGGGCAAAGGTGAGTGGAAGCGGGGTGTGGACGGATGGTGAGTATCGTTGGATAGTTAATTTGTATGCAGATGCTGATAATCGTTACCGTATTTACAAGCATATCGATAATAATAGGTTAAATTTCAATCTATCAGCAGGAGGAGACAATGCTGTAGTCTATGATGATTCGGTGACAAACACGGATTGGATTATGGTTGCAATGACATGGAACAAGTCGGCTGATGAAATGAAGGCTTTTATCAACGGTTCGCAAACTGGTGCTACGCAAACCGGACTTGGAACATGGGTGGGTAATTTAGATTCAACAAAATCAACTATTGGGGCTGGAAGCACAACGCCCACTTATCCCTGGTCCGGCGACATCAACGACGTCCGCCTCTATCCCCGGGCTTTAAGCGCAGATGAAATCTCAGATTTATACAATGCCAGTGAAGACAGGGAGGCTTACTACACCGATAACTACGAAGGCTATGAGCTAATTCGTAAATATGATGATCCCTCGATTTCACTCGGGACCTTCGGCGACGAGGAAATAGGTCCGGGGGCTGTGGCCATCTGGCACTTTGATGAAGGTACGGATAACTCCTGCCCGGGAGGAGAAGATGTTTGCGACGCCACAGAAAATGGGAATGATGGGACTTTCACTGGTAATCCAGAGTGGCAGTCAGAGGATATGTGCATTAGTGGGAAGTGCTTGGAGTTTGATGGGAGTAGTGATCTTATAGCTGTAGGAACAACCGGAGTTAGTGCTACAAAAGGAACCGTCACTACTTGGGCAAAAAATACAAATACCGAAACTACCAAAAACTATATCTATACCCATTATTCTAGCGGAAATCGAATTTACTTATACAAAGATACTGACAACATTTTAAAAGTAGGTCTTGGCAGTTCAGCCACCATAAATACAGGTTGGACTTTTGATACCAACACTTGGCATAACTTTACCCTCACCTGGGATAGTGGCAATTATTACGTTTACGTTGATGGACAAGAGCAGGCTTCGGGCGCTTATAGCGGCCTGTCGTCCATTACGTCTACCGCATATGTTGGAAGCTGGAATGGAGGAACTCAGTATTGGCAGGGCTTCATTGATGAAGTTAAGGTCTACCCCTACGCCCGATCTGCAGATCAGGTGCAGACGGATTATTTGGCCGGTGTGGCTTCGGCTGGATCTGGCGCTGTACTTGGCGCCTCCGACACTTCATTTCTAAGTGACGGCCTTGTGGGCTATTGGGATATGGACGAGGCTTCAGGCACTACAGTTGCTGATTCTTCCGGCAATGGCAATGACGGGACCCTGACCAATGCCCAGGAAACAGGAACTTCCGATGCCACCTCCTCCACCACTACTCTGGTGGACACAGACGGAAGCCTAAGCAGCACCGATGATGCCTATAACGGCATGGTCTTATCAGTGCCAGCGGCCACTTGCGCGGGGCTTTCTAGCGACGAAGAGCGAATAATCAGTGACTACACCGGAAGCACAAATACGATTACGGTTGCTACCGCCTTCTCCGGAGACTTGGATAGTTGTACCTACACCATCCTCCATCAGGTGGGGGGGAAGTTTGGGAATGGAATGGAGTTTGATGGAGAAAACGATTATGTAGACGTTGGAAACGTAGATGAACTAAAGATAGGTACAAACGATTTTACTATCTCCGGATGGCTTAAACCAGATACTGCGGACAATTGGGATACAATCGTTGGTCAAGGTAATCCTTACAGCACTGATGGGTCAGGTTATGATCTGGAATATAGAGGTGACCAATCTGGCGACGACATTTATCTTCGAGTTAACAACGGCAGTGGCAGCAATCAAACCATAATAGCTCAAGACATCGGTGATATGTCAGGGAGCTGGCATCATTTTGTAGCTACAATCGATCAAGACAATAAAGTAAAAATATACTTAGATGGTGTGGAACAAGTTTCAGAAGATTTCACCCAATCTGGAAACATTCAGGGTACAACTTCATTTAAGATTGGTGCTATGGCAAGCGGAACAGCCAATACAGATAGTAATATTGACGAAGTCCGGGTTTACAACCGTGCGCTTTCCCCTGCTGAAGTCAGCGCGCTTTATAACTGGGCGCCGGGACCAGTAGGACATTGGAATTTTGATGAAAATTCAGGAACTACAGCGTTTGATAGGAGTGGGAATGGGAATGATGGCACACTGACTAATTCTCCTACTTGGAGTAATGGCAAATATGGTGGAGCTTTAGATTTCGATGGAACAAATGACGTAAATATATCAGAATCAGATGAACTAGACCTTAACTCAACAATTACCGTCATGGCTTGGGTGCGTCGCGATAACACCGGTGATCATGATGCTATTTTTTCAAAAAGAAATACTTTTTCTGCCGCTTCTCCAGGATATGGCCTTACTCTTGATAGCAGTGGCCCAGCTAGAGTTGAAGTTAGCGACGGCACCACAGAGTATGATTTTTACAGTACAAAAAATATTGACTCTAATTGGCACCATATTACCGCCATTATTGATAAAAATATTGCTAGCAACAACAAAATTTATGTTGACGGGGTTATGGATTTAGATACTGGGAGTAATTGGGGAAGCGTAACCGGTGGAATTTATTCAAATGCAATTAGCGAAAGAGTCGGTCTTGTGCAAGATGACACTTTTAGAATGGACGGTCTCATCGACGACGTCAAGATCTACAACTACGCCCGCACGCCGGCGCAGATCTTGCAAGACATGAAGACTACTTCATCATCAGTGCTTGGGGCCACAAGTGGTGGTGTTCCCGAGCATATCGCCCACTGGAAGTTTGATGAAGGGCAGGGGCAGATTGCCTTTGATAGTGCGAATGAATATGCAGAAGGTCCAGAACTACTCTCCGATGGCGATATGGAGGCGGCGGATACGAGTGCATTCTATGCTGGAAACAATGCAACACTCAGCAAACAAACTACCAATCCCCACGCAGGTAGCCAACTATTAAGAGTGGCTTACTCTGATAGTGCAACGCCGTATGCCTACATACCTCTTACAACTGGAATACGATACCGAGTCACTGGTTATGCACGTGGAGACGGCACAAATGCTCCATCTGTCTTTGGTAGCAGTTCTGTTTTATGGACTGGAACTTCATCTACAAGTTGGCAAAAATTTGATTTTCAATATACAAACAGTGAAACGAGGATAAGATTACGAGCTGATACATCCTCCTCAGGATATGCAGAATTCGACGACGTATCTGTCAAAGAAATTACTTCAACTGGAAATCCAGGTACGCTTGGAGCACGCGGAGACGCAGGTACAGACGACCCCACTTGGACAGCATCTGGCAAGCGCGGTGGGGCTTTGAGTTTTGATGGTGGAGATTATGTAAGCATTCCTGATGAGGATTCACTGAGTTTTGGAGATGGTTCAACAGACAAACCTTTTTCTCTTTCGGCCTGGGTTTACATGAATGACGCAACCAGCTTCCGAATTATAAACAAAACCGACTCTAGTGGCAGCGCTTCCTGGGAGTATCATTTATCCACTGATCCTTCCGACAAGTTAATATTCTACCTCTACGATGGTGGAACTAATTCAGCCAATCAACTTAATTTCATCAGCACCGACACCGTAACCAACTATCAAAATCAGTGGATTCACGTCACAGCTGCTTATGACGGATTAGGTAATGAAAACAGTATTGAAATGTATATAAACGGTCAAGAAATCTCCGGCACCAGCACCAAAGGGGCTTCATATGTAGCTATGGCAAACGGTAGTATTAGTGTAGAAATTGGCCGCTTAAAATATGGGCCAAGCTATGCCAATGGAAAAATCGACGAAGTCAAAATCTACAACTTCGCCCTCACCCCAGAGCAAGTTAAGGCAGATATGAATGCTGGCTCATCAGTAGTACTTGGGAATAATGAGGAGGCGGCGGATCTCTCCGACGGCGCGGGAGACCCCCCTATTGCCGAGTGGCTATTTGATGAAAAAAGCGGCACTGTTGTGCGCGATATCTCCGGCAATGGCAATGATGGGGATATTACTGGTGCAAGTTGGACAAGTGGGTGTAAGCAGGGAGCATGTTTGAGTTTTGATGGAAACGACGACGTCGTTAACGTATACAGCAGTAGCCTAAATTCTAATTTCAACGGCTCAGAAGGAACAGTTGAGGTGTGGATAAAGCCAAACGCATCTGCTTGGAGTGATAATACTGAAGAAAATATTTTAAGAATAGGTGCAAATTCTTCGAATAGAATTAGATTAATGATTAATGGCATTAATGAACTGGCTTGGAATTACGCGGCAGGTGGAACTAATGAGAGTTACAGCAAATCAGGACTTAGTGGATCAGAGTGGATTCACATGTCAATGACCTGGAGTAGCACAGACGATGAGGTTAAATATTATTATAATGGCTCTTTACAAGAAACCGATACAGGACTAGGAGTCTACGCTGGAAGCTTGGCCTCAACAATTAATATTATTGGAAATGAAGGTAGTACTGGTACGGCTGGATGGCTAGGGCAGATTGATCAGGTGAGGGTTTATGATTATGCCAGGACGCCGGCACAGATTGCCTACGACCATAACCGCGGCAAGCCCATCGCCCACTACCGGTTTGATGAGTGTGAGGGCAGTACTATCCACGACGCCTCCGGCAATGGCAATGATGGGACATTGACAGTGACTACAACTGGTGGAAATACGGCAGGTGTTGGAACCTGCCAAACCAGCGATAGCGCCTGGGGCAATGGAGCAAGTGGCAAATACTCCTCTTCCGTGAGCTTTGATGGCGATGGGGATTATGTGGATATTTATAGTAGCGATTTTAACTCTACATTTAATGGCGATCACGGCACTATTTCCCTATGGGCAAAAGTTAGTGGGTCTGATGTTTGGAATGATGATACAGTTAGGCGATTGATATATCTTCAAGTAGATAGTGACAACCTGTTTGTATTTCAAAAATTAGGAGACAACAACATAGAACTTCGACGCGAAGCTGGAACAGTCAGGAGCGGAGAAACTATTACTATTACAGACACCGGTTGGGTCATGTATACACTTACTTGGGACTCAGACTCAGACGAAGTCAAAGTCTACATAAACGGTTCTCAACAAGGAACAACAGACAACAGTTTAGGAACTTGGTCGGGAAATCTGAGTTCTTCTACTACTGTTATAGGTGCTGGTAGCACTTCTGGCAGTAATGTTTGGGATGGACAGATTGATGAAGTGCAGATTTATAATTATGCCCTTTCGGCCTCGCAGGTGAAGAAACTATATAACCAGAATAGTGCGATTAGGTTTGAGTGATACTATCCTTGATAGTTTTGTAGCCAAACAACATAATCCACCCCGTCCACCTTACCATCGGAGTTGAAGTCTCCCTCGGAAGATCCAGCTGAAGTATTTTGGTTGTAATGCGAAAGCCAGATGACATAGTCAATGCCATCCACGCGACCGTCGCCATTGGCATCTCCGGATTCGGACTCTTTCCAAACCCGGACATAATCAACCTCCACTGTAGCGGGAACATTTATGCCGTATCTGTCGTTGATGCCGTTGTTCAAAATCAAAAAATGAACTGCATTCACCACCCCTTCGGTAATTGCTCCAACCTGCTGCCCATTATAATAATAAGTAATCTTACCCGGCTCCCATTTGGCCGCGTAAATATTCCAACCCGTAGGATCACTCCAACTTACACAACCCCCTGGCCCCTGATGATTGCCACTGGCATCTTCATAATGATAATGCCAACAAGGCTGGTGCCCGCTTAAGCTTTCCATCACATCAATCTCGCCGGTTTTGGGCCAATCACCTGTTCCATCCGACCAAAAGGCGGGCCAGTTCCAAATGTCTCCCCCGCTTCCGGGAAGATACATTCTAGCTTCCATATAACCGTAAGCATAGGTAAAACTTTTGCGTGTATTTACAAGGCCCGAGGCATAATAAGCCCGCGAACCATCGCGCTTGGTGCAATTAGGATTTGTGGTGGAGGCAGCCGTAAGTTTTAGGGTTCCCCCGCTCACACTAACCTGCGCCGGGTCGTAGCAGCCGTCTTCATCGCTATTAACGGGGTTACTAATGCTTGCTCCGCCAAACCAGCTGGGTTCCCAAACTGAAGTATTCAAAGTAGAGTTATTAAATTCGTCGCTAAAGATTAGCTCCCAGTTTCCAGATTGGCCGTACGGAGTTTGAGCCGAAGCTTGCGAACTAGAAATAAAAAATAAAATCGCCAAAAAAAACAATGTTTTGATTTTTATATTCACTGGCTACTTTGATCTTTCTTCCTGGCTGTAGATCAAACACTCCGAAGCACTCTCATAATCAAACAGCTCATCGTCAGCAAAAAGCAAACTCACTTCTTTCGCGGAGGCTTCCGGCGAATCACTGGCGTGAATCAGGTTTTGCTGGCCACTCATACCAAAGTCGCCGCGAATCGAGCCTGCCTCGGCTTCGTATCCTTTGGTGGTACCCACGGTTTTGCGGACTGCAGAAATGGCCTCCTGCCCTTCCCAAACCATAGCGATAATCGGTGTCCACATCATAAAACTTTTAAGATCAGCAAAAAAGCTTTTGTCTTTGTGATGGGCGTACCACTCGTCCAGGATCTCGTCCGTCAAGGTCATCATTTTAAGGCCTACAAGCTTCATGCCTTTGCGCTCAAAACGATTTAAAATTTCGCCAACAAGTCCGCGCTGAAAAGCATCGGGCTTAATTAGTACCGCTGTGCGCTCTATATTTGCCATATTATATTTTATATTCTATCTTCACGTTCAAAAAATTCCTGTTTTGTTGGAAGATTTTTGATTTTCTCTTCCAGTTCTAGCCTGATTTCCTCCATCCTTCCTCCAAACTGATCAATCATCGCTTGGAATTTTTCATCAAACATTTTCTCTAGTCTGGTTTCTGTATCTTTCAGATCCTTTTTTGACAATGCCATGGTTTTATTTTACAACAGTTTTTTAAATTTTTCCTCTGACTCAAACGGTCCGATGACCGCCAAAGCCAGCCTGTCTTTTTGGAAATGATGTCGGGCCACTTCAGCGATTTGCTCCAAAGTAACACTGTCAACACCTTTGATCATCATGCTCGGCGTCATCATTTCCCCTGCCAACACTTCTTCGATGCCGTGGATCTCGCCCACCTCCGAAGTATCTTCCAATGCCAAATTCAAATGCCCTTTTAAATACTCCTTAGCCTTTTTAAACTCTGCTTCACTGATTTTTGCAGTAGCTATATCAGTCAGCTTTGCATACTCCTCTAAAACCAGTTTCACGGCATCAGGAGCTTTTTTGGGAGTCGTGCCCACGTACGTCTGAAAAGATCCGTCATGCGTATAGTTATGATTGCCAGTTTTAACAGCGTAGGCCAGCCCCCGTTTTTCGCGAACCTCGGTAAATATGCGGCTACTCATCCCCCCGCCTAAAATCGCGCGCAGCAGATCTTCCGCCCAACGCAGCTTATTATCTACAAACCCAAACCCCCGGTAGCCAACAATCAAATGTGCCTGATCGGTTTTTCTGCTTTCAACCCGTACCTGTGGTGACAACTTAAGCGGTTTCCGAGCATCAGCAGCCGAGCGGATGGCTGGCCGATGACTATCGGCCCCTCGAAGGAGCGAGGACCGGATATCAGAAATCGCTGCTTCGGCATCAGCAACGCTTACTCCCCCCGCAATCGTAATCACGATATTTTCCGGCACATAAAACTTTTTCTGATAATCAATAAAGTCCTGTCGGGTGATACTATCGACTGTTTTTTTCGTACCAATGACCTGGTGTTCAAGCGGCGAATTTTTAAAAACCTCCTCACCAAAGATGTCGTAAACATGGCGCGTCGGCGTATCGGCGTACATATCAATCTCGGATTTGATCACTCCTTTTTCTTTTTCAATATCATCAGAAGGTATCAAAGGGTTAAACACCATATCAGTCACCACTTCAAAACCATCTTTGAATCGTGACACCGGAGCCTTGACATAAAAGCCGGTCAACTCTTTCCCTGTAAAAGCGTTTTGCTCGCCGCCAAAACTATCAATTGCCTCGGACAATGCTTTGGCACTCGGAAATTTTTGACTCCCCTTAAATACGATGTGCTCAAAAAAATGCGCAATGCCGGCTTTGCTCCTGTTCTCCTTGCTGCTGCCTACCCCAGCCCAGACGGTCGTAGTTACACTGGGGGTATCGGGCATCGGAATAGTGATCAGCCGAAGGCCACTGTCGAAGGTTTTTTTAATAGCTTTCATGAGTGTAAGTATAGCACTTTGCTATTATGCTATATTTAAATTATGTCGCTGACAAAAAAAGATTTACAGGCAATAGCTGAACTTGTTGATAATAGCATTTCTAAAAACAATCTAAAATTAGATAAAAAATTTAGAGCTTTAGAAATAAAAAACCAAATCGGTATTGAAAATATTGTTGATGAAATATCTCAGCAGATGCAAGATTGGCGCAGCGATTTCTACGATAAAATCGATCCCGTCTTAAAAGAAGTCCAATCTAGTTTTGAAGAAAGAGCAATAAATGCACATCGCATTTCTGAGCACGAAGACAAGCTGGAAAATCATGAAAAACGGATATCAAACTTAGAAATATAATATGGCAAAAAAAACCCACCAGATCATCAGAAGTTTCGAGGCCAAGGAAAATCGTAAACGGCCGATGAGTATTCGCATCGCCGACAAACTTACCCATTACTTTGGCTCGCTGGGTTTTTTGCTTATTAATTTTTTGATTTTTATTTTCTGGGTTCTTATTAATACAGGCAAAATTGCTGGCTTGCCGATATTTGACCCGTACCCTTTTGTACTTCTGATTACGTTTGTCTCGCTTGAAGCTATCATTTTAACGGTCATTGTTCTCATGAGCCAAAACCGCCAAAACTACATCGCCACCCGCCGCGACGAACTCCAGCTTCAGGTTGAGCTTATTGCCGAGCGGGAAATCAGCAAGTCTCTTCAAATGCTTCAGCTTATTTTAAAGAAAAAAGGAATCGAGCTTAAAGATGAAGAACTCTCCGAGATGCTCGAAGCTGTCAACACCAGTTATCTCACCAAAAAACTGGAAGAACAGCTAGATAACTAATCTCACATCTTCTCTGGAGTTTCTATTCCCAATATTTCAAGACCCTGCTTAAGAAGAATTCCTGTTGCAGCAGTTAGTGCAATTCTAAATTCTTGATTCTCAGAATCAATAATTTTGTGAGCATTGTAAAAAGTGTTGAACTTTTGGGCTAAATCGTACAAGTAATTCGCCAGTGTGTTAGGTGAGTAATTTTTAGCTGCATCGATGATTATGCCTTCGTATTGGGAAAAAAATCTTAATAATATTTTTTCTTCAGCATTAATATTTAAATTATTTGTAAATTGAAAATTAGAAATTGTAAATTCCCCGCGCTGCAAAATAGAGTTTATGCGCGCATTTGTGTATTGCAAGTACGGCCCACTATTGCCTTGCATGCTCAAAGCATCCTCCCAGTTAAAATCAATGTTTGAGTTTGGAGCATGCTTTAAATCAAAATATTTTATTGCTCCGATTCCTACCTGCTGAGATATCTCTCTTTTTTCTGTATCATCTAAATCTTTGGCAACCTGTGCCGCATCTATGGCCTCAGAAGCTTTCTCAACCGCCTTGTCCAAAAGCTCGGAAAGTTTAATATTTGTCCCCTTACGCGTCGACATCTTTTTGCCATTTAAAAGAAATAGGCCGTGAGCAACATGCTTAAGCTCAACCCCTTCTACCCAACCCAAGGCTTTGGCTGCCGCAAAAACCTGCCGGAAATGAAGCGTCTGCTCTGCCCCCACCTCGTATATTATGATGTTTGGGTTCCAAGTTTGCATTCTAAAATAAATCGCAGCCAAATCTCGCGTAAAATAAGTGGTTGTACCGTCAGATTTTAGAAGCATTGCCGGCGGTATAGCCTCAAATTTAAAAATTAAAGCACCCTCAGATTCGTGCGCTAGATTTTTAGACTTGGCTTCATCTATCACCAAGCTCATCTTGTCTTGGTAATAGCTTTCGCCGTAAGCATGATCAAGTTTTACACCTAATTTCTGATAAATCTTGTCAAACTCAGATATCGAAACATCAACTGCCTTTTGCCAAAGATCCGTAGCCTCGGGGTCGCTCTCTTCTAGTTTCTTAAACCAGGTCTTAGCTTTTTCGCGTAAATCCGGATTTTCTTTAGCTTCGGAGCTATATTTAACATACAGATTCTCCAGATCTTCGACACTAAGCTTGTTGATATCAAGCTCGTACTTTTCAAGCCCTGCCAAAATCATCCCGAACTGCGTTCCCCAATCCCCCAAATGGTTATCTCCTACTGTATCAAAACCTAAACTAGTGTATAAATTGTAAATGGCCTGTCCTATCACGGTGCTGCGCAAATGCCCCACTGAAAATCTTTTGGCAATATTTGGTGCCGAATAGTCAATGACTACTTTTTTGTTTTTACCAATATTTTTATTTAAAATATTTTTATTTAAAATATTTTCTAAATTTTGCAGCAGTACTTCCTGCGAAGCCCAAAAATTCAAAAATCCCGGTCCGGCGATTTCTATTTTTGATATTGTTTTTTGCACTTCCTCATAGTTTGACAGCTTTTCTTTGATCGTTTCTGCGAGATCACGAGGGTTGCCATCAGCAATTTGCATTGCGATATTGCTGGCAAAGTCTCCGTGATCAGAAAGCGTCGGAGTTTCCAGATGAATTTCTTTCGGAGGTTTTATCTCAAGCTCTGCTAACGCCTGTTTGATGGCTGATTTAATTATTTTTTGATACTGCATTTTCTAAACCATTATAGCAGCTGCTTAATTATAATTCTGAAGCCAGATGACGTAATCTATTCCATCAACAGTATTATCACTGTTAAAATCGCCGTCTGAAGCAGCGTTGGCAGTATTTTGATTGTAGTGTGAAAGCCAGATGACATAATCAATACCATCTACTTTTCCATCAGCATTGGCATCGCCAGGTCTATTGGCGCTCCCGTACTCAAACGCGCCAATATCTACTCCAGCGCCCTGCGGACGGGCATTGCCATCAAAATCAGTGTCCGGCGCAAATTGCAGGCTGCCTGCATCAATCGCAGGCGAACCAGGTTGCAAACGAAAATTGGCCGAAGAAGCATCTATAAATAAGGCGTCGGTAAGCAGATTATAATCAATCGTAAATTCATTCTCGGTACCAGAATAAAGATTTATTGCCGGCGCACTTCTAATTTGGTTGAAAATATTATTACGGATAACAACATTGCTAACGTTGGCATGTCTTGACCAAAAACCATACCGACAGTCGTAGGCAACATTATTTATGTAATAAACTTTATCAACCGGGCCAGCTATCCCCCATTCCGGAAGCGCATACCCCGCCTCATCAATGTTGTATGCCAGATTATTATAAACCCAGAGATCCTCTGCCAAACCTCCCTGCTCGGATTCCAAAATAAAACCCCACCGGGCGTTATATGCAATATTGTTATATATTTCGATATTGTAAGTATGCTTCTGCCAAGCATCGACACCAAAGGCAAGCTTGGGGATATCATGCACCACATTGCCAAAAACTTTGGTATTTGTCGTACCATTTTTCATATTTATGCCTTCACCGCCGTAAGGACTGTTGAACCCGTGGTGAACATTATTGTTGCTAATAATTATATTGTCGCTGCCATCAACCGAAAGGTTCTCATTGTGCCCTCCGTTGTTAGCAAACTCGATTTCATTTCCGTCAACAATCACATTTGTACTGCTCCAAACTCCAATCCCCGATTGATAAGTATCGTAAGTGTAGTTATCGCGGATCTCGACATGATCTGCATTTTTAACATAAATACCATCATCAGTGGAATTGATTACACGCAAACCAACAACTTTAATATAACTGACATCCTGAACGTCGATAAGCCCCTGCCACTGAAGTGCGATTCCTGTTCCATCAATAGTCACCTCTTCGTTGTTATAATTTACAAAAGTAATATAAGCATTGGCCGTTCCTGAATTTTGCGGGTGAAGCATTTCGTTATAAACTCCTTCCCGAATATAAACAGTGTCACCAGCTTCCGCGCCGGCTCCGGCCTTTTCCAAGGTCCGCCACGGCGAACTAAGAGAACCAGAGTTACTATCAGAACCACTGGGAGAAATATAATAATCTGCAGCTGATATTTCAGGGGCAAATAATAAAAAAACAAAAATAAAAATACTAAGAGTAAAAAATTTTTTCAACATCTCTACTAATTAAAATTAGCATAAATCTGGGCATAAAAAAACTCCCGGGCGTGGATTTTGGTTTTCGATCTCCAAAATTAATTCCACACCACTGGGAGTTTCTGTTGCAGCTAAGGTTCACTCGGCCGCAACTGGTTCTGCATTGGCCGCGGTTTGTTCGCGACTACGGTTTTTACGAGAATCAGACTTTTTCTCACCAAAGTTCGGCTTGGGCAAGTTCTGGGTCAGGCGCTTGACATCCACGTCTTTAAGTTTCCGAGGAACGTGGATCTTTGAACCAACCTTACGAGCATCACGCGCGCTGCGAATCAGACCTTCGGCAACAAGCTCGTAAACGCCGATGTAGACCCACATGTTGACTGCCGCAAGCAAAATGCTACGGTAAAGCCGCATTGGATCAAGCACAACCGGCTCGTTCCAGCTGCTCACGCCCACGTAAGCCAGGCTTACAAAACCGAGCCAAAAGTGAAGCATCAGGTCTTCCGACCAGTGGCTTTGCCGTTCAGCAAAGCGCAGAAGCAAATGGTGGAAAACGATCGCCCCGATGAAGCTGAACCAAACAAAATTGAACAGGCTGGCCTGCTTCATGACGATGGCGTACACAGAAATTCCAAACGGTGCGATCCAAATCAGGATCTGGAACGAATCAACAAAATTTTCTTTTGCCTTCGCCCAGCGGGTCAAGTCTTTGTTCGAGACATCTGGAGTTTCCTCAACTCCTTTAAGCTGGCGAAAAACTGCTACTGCGATAAGCAGAGCAGTAAAGGCGAAACCGACCACACACATGTGATCGCCGAAAACGTACTCGTAGATAGTGTCAAAGTTCATTGTTGTCCTCCTAGACAACTAAAATTAACCGAGGCCAATTATACCACGAAAAGTATCCTATAGCAATATAAATGGGTGCCCTTGGGAGGAGTCGAACCTCCGGCTACGGTTCCGGAAACCGTTGTTTTATCCACTAAACTACAAGGGCCAATAGCTTTCCCCATCAGTAACAACATGCACATCTCCCATTTCATCTGTACGAAAAACTTTTATATTATACGCTTTAAGCATATCCAAAATCTCCTGGTGCGGATGCCCAAAGCTATTTTTGCCCACTGAAATAACAGCCATTTTCGGATTTGTTGCTTTCAACAAATCTTCAGTTAAACCATTGCGTGAACCATGGTGAGGTATTTTGATATAGTCAACATCGTCTAAATCTTGGGTAAGCAATAATTTCTGAATCCCCCTTGGAGAAATATCACCTGTGAAAAGAGCCTCAAAATTTTGGTAAGTCAGCTCAAAGACAACCGAGTTTTCATTTCGGTTATCCGCATCCCAATAATCAGCGTAATCAGCGTCAGGATAAACTATATCTAAATATATCATTCCCATTTTATAGTCCGTATCATCATCAGCTTGAAGCATCTGATCCACCTCAAACTTCATTTTCTCTTTTAGCACTTGGAAATCTTGACTGCTATTTTCAAGGCTAGAATATGCAAAGTTTTGAATTTCATAAGAATCAGAAATACTTAAAAATCCACTGTAGTGATCAGAGTCTGGATGCGTTAGAATTGCCAACTCTATTGTTCTATCCCAAAATGGAATATATTTTGACAAACAATCCACAACCGAAGCGTCTGGACCACTATCAATTAAAATCTGGGTTTGATCTTTGTATATCAAAATGGCATCCCCTTGCCCAACATCACAAACAACAACATGCAGGTTTTTATCTGGCAGCTTTGTTAAAACCAAAAATAGCGTGGCAACAATTAGAAGTAAGAGCAGGATCGTATTTTTCCAAAGTTTCATATCACTAATACAAAATATTCTGTCAACGGATATATAACAAGTAGTATTAGTTTACCAATCGGCAGTAAAATCAAACCTGTTAATCCTGCCAAAACTCCGATTATCGTTATATAAGGAATTGTCCAAAGTAAAAGTGCGTTAATAAGCGGGCTCAGTAAATTAAACTCACCAAAACTATAATATAAAATAGGCGCTACACCAATCTGAGCTGCTAGCGACGTACTCAAACCTTCTCGAAAAATATGTGGCACAAAATGTATCAAACGACTAATTTGAGATTCAAACAACATCAAAGAAGCTGTTGCTGTAAAACTTAAAATAAAACCTAAATTGCTTAAATAACTAGGATTAAGCATGAGCATGATAAACGCGCTTATAAGCAATCCCCGCCAAGCCAAATATGCTCGCCCGAGCTTAAGCGCCGAAAAAGCAATACTCCCCATAATCGCTGCCCTAACCAAAGGGGCATCAAACCCAGCAAGAGCAACATAAATCCAAATTCCCAAGATTGCTACAACAACCGCTCGCCTCCGATTAATAAACAACACCAAGCTTTCAAGCAGAAATCCGGCAACAAGCGTTACGTTCATGCCGCTGGCAACAACTATATGTAGCGTCCCCGACTGCTTCAAGCTCTCATAGAATTGTTGGGAGACTCCTGCTTTTGATCCTAAAACCACGCCAGCAACAAGCCCTGAGTGCGGACTTGGCAAACCGTGTTGGTAAAAATCTAGCAACTTTCGTCTGATTTTATAAATAATAAAATCTGATTTAGAAAATGAAATTAAATCTGCATTTTTTATATAATTATCCTTAACTTCACCTTGTATGATTATTTTATCTCCCAAGCTGATCTCTGGATAAGGTGGAAGTTTTGCTCGTACACCACGAAGATTTATAACCTGAGCATACTCATAATAATTAGGCTCAGAATAAACACGCCCGCTGATTTTGATTAAATTACCGTTTTCAAATGCGTTTTGGGATAACAAAATCCTGGCAATAATTACTAATAGTAATACTAAATACAATCTAATAGATGGAAAGCATGCTGGCATTTCTTTCATAAACGTTGGATTTTAAAATACCTTTTTGCAGCAGTTCCTCAACAGATGAGTAAGGTCTTTGCTCAATGATGTTTTGGGCAGTAACAGGGCCAATTCCCCACAACTCCTCAAGCTCTTTTTGGCTTGCTGTGTTTATATTTACCCTTTGAGAAGAAACAGATAAAACAGTATCAGAGCCACCAGACCCCCCGGCCATATTTGTAGCACTCACGGCTTCCGACTGCTCACCAATTCTTGGAATATAAAGCTTTTGCCCATCTTGCAACAGAGCTGCTCGATTTAAATTTTTTTCCAACCAAGCAGCATCTGCGCCATCCGAGACTCCACCTGCCCGATCTAGCGCATCCGCAACCCGGGCCTGAGAATCAAATTCATAAACACCCGGAGAATTCACCGCTCCAGAAACTTCTGCAATTTTTAATGTTTGAGCTTCCGCCTCCTCGGAAATGATTTCTACCGCAGGAGAAGATTTTCCCCAAAATCCTGTCATGATTAAACCTGTTATTGAAAAAATGAGGCCAACAAGAAGTAGGCTTAATTGCCATCGGTACTTATATATAACTTCCCAATTCATGGCAGGTGACAGAATATTTTCATTGTAGTACAATATTCCTTAGTTATGAAAAAATATTTACTTGGCGCGATGCTTACTCTAGCGCTTTTTTTTGGCACTCTAGACAACGCCAAGGCTTCAGAAGGCATAATTGAGCTTGAAAACAAAGAGGGTACAAGTGCCCGCTGCTACGCTCTTTCTGTTATTATGACTGAGCTTAACTACAATGTTCTTATGACTTGTCGTGATATTATTTATCCCGGAGGGACGGACGTTTTTCATTATGTAGTCTGGGCAAATCGAGTTGATTCTGACAATTCATTCAAACTTGGCACTCTGGGGCTTGGTAAAATACTTTTTGAATCACAAAAACCTTTTACAGGTTTATTTGTAACAAAAGAAAAAAGCAGCAAAGTAAGCTCTCCTACTGGCCCGGTTGTTATGCAAGGACAGGTTCGTTCGATTCCATTGTTTTCTAATTTCGTGCCTAGCGAGCTTGATGGGGCTAATCTTCCAGAACTTACCCCAACCCCCGCTCCTCCTCCCGGTGGAATTACCAACCTTTTTCGTGTTGGCGGAGCTTTAGCAATTGTTGCTATTGCTGGAATAATTCTTCTGGTTTTGTTTTTAACAAGACCTTAAATAATAATGCTTATTATTTTCTGAGGAACAAATATTATTTTCTTGATTTCTTTGTTTTTGATATATTTTGAAATCTTTTGATCTTCTTTTATAACTTCCAAAATTTGTTTTTCGTTTTCAGCAACATCAGCATCCACATCTAGAACTCCCCTTGTTTTACCATTAACCTGAACCGCTATAGATATTTGCTGTTGAGAAATAAGTTCGGAATCATACTTAGGCCAGCTTGATGTGTGAACACTAAAAGGCTGATGTAACTTTTCAACCCAAATTTCTTCGCTAAGATGCGGCATAAATGGAGCCATAAGCTGACACAAAACCATAAGTGATTTTTTAGTAACTAGATTTGAATTTTGCTTCATTTCGTTGATTAGCTCCATCATGGCAGCGATAGCAGTATTGTAGCTATATCGTTCAATATCCTCAGTAACCTTTTTAATAGTTTGGTGCAGTTTGATATGTTTTACATTTTGGTTTGAGTCAGAACTACCCATATCAAAATCAACATAAAGGCTCCAAAACCGCTCAACAAACCGACGAGTGCCTTCAATACCCTCGTCACGAAAGTCAGGACTTCCATCCATTGGCCCCATAAACATAAGGTAGAGTCTCAAAGTATCGGCCCCGTATTTTTCGACATACTCATCGGGGTTAACCACATTGCCTTTTGACTTGCTCATTTTAGCTCCATCTTTGATCATTAGGCCATGCGCAAAAAAATTAGGAAAGGGCTCCTTACTCTCAACATATCCACGGTCATATAAAAATTGATTAATAAAACGCGCATACATAAGGTGCAAAACCGAATGCTCAGCACCACCAAAATACAAGTCCACCGGATGCCACTTTTCGGTAATGTTTTTATTAAACGGGCTCTTAGCACTCTTATCTTTAGACTGCTCATCTTGAGGCTGAGGATTATTACGGAACTCCTGTGTCTTCTGGTTTGGATAGGCCAAAAAGTACCACGAACTATCTAAAAACGTATCAGAAACATCAGTTTCGCGTTTCGCGCTCGAACCACAATGCGGACATTTAACCTTATAAAAATCGGGGTGGCTAGCCAGCGGCCCCTGACCTTCCCCTGCCGGCTTGTAATCATCAATTTCTGGTAATTCAACCGGCAAATTCTCCTCCGGCCACCAACCCTCACTTTGCCAATCAGAATTTTTAATAAATCCTCTGCCAGATTTAGCACAAGCCTCACAATAAATCATCGGGATTGGCGGACCCCAATAACGTTGACGACTTATCAGCCAGTCACGCAAATGATAATTAGACTCACGCTTCCCCCAGCCTTTCTCTTCCAAGTAATCTATTATCTTCTCTGTAGCTTTGTGAATATCAAGGCCGTTTAGAAATTCGGAATTAATCATCTTTCCTCCTTGCTCCTGAACTTGATCAAGCTCAGTGATTTCAGATTCATCTCCGTCCGCAGTAACGACTACGCGCCGGATTGGCAGTTCATATTTTTTAGCAAATTCAAAATCGCGCCTATCGTGTCCGGGGACACCAACAACAGCCCCTGTTCCCACCTCTCCTAAAACAAAGTCAGAGATATAAATTGGCAATTTTTCACCATTTAAGCGATTGATTCCGTAGCTTCCAGTAAATACGCCTGTTTTCTCCCTACCTTCAGCAATTCTTTCCTCTTTTCCCATTTTTTCTGCCTTTTGGATATAGGCATCGACATCTTTTTTGTGCTCAGGAAGCGCTAAGACAGTAGCTAAGGCATGCTCTGGCGCTAAAACGATAAACGTAGCACCAAAATTTGTATCTGGACGACTAGTCCAACAGACGATTTCTTCTTCTCTGTTTAAAACAGGATATACAATATTAATCCCCACTTTCTTGCCAATCCAGTTGCATTGCGCAGTTTTAATTTTTTGAGGCCAATTAATATTTTCCAAATTATCAAGTAAGCGATCTGCATATTCAGTAATACGCAAAAACCACTGTTTTAAGGGTTTTTGTATGACGGTAGTACCACAGCGCTCACAGGTTCCGTCTGCTAAAACCTGCTCATCAGCAATAACAGTTTTACATGACGGGCACCAATTTACAGGGTACTGACGCCTATAAGCAAGACCAGACTTAAAAAGCTCAACAAACAACCACTGTGTCCATTTATAGTAATCTATATCAGAAGTAGTCACAGTACGGGTCCAGTCATATCCATGACCTAGCGCCTTAAGTTGCCTTGCATAGTTCTCAGTAGTACGGTTAAGCATGTTTTGAGGTGTGTCACCAACCTTAATAGCATAGTTTTCGCTGTGAATCCCAAACGAATCATAACCAATCGGCTGAAATACACTATATCCCTGCATACGTTTAAACCTCCCTATCACGTCGCTTCCAGTTGAGGCAAAAGCGTGCCCAGCATGCAAACCTTCTGCAGATGGATATGGAAACATCCAAAGGTTGTAAAACGGTTTCCTGGGGTCAATCATACTCTCAGGCTCGTTAAGAGATTCTTTTAGCCAACGCTCTTGCCATTTAGACTCAATCTCCCTATGATTAAGTTTGATTTTTTTATTCATAGATAAGGCTCATTTTACCGCCTATACCCCTCGATAGGCAAGCAAAAAATATTAATGCCAAGAATAAGGCTCTTTATAAGTATTATTAGGAGCTGGCAAACAAGAGTTCAAACTGCCATTTAGAACCCTTCATCAAAAATAAAAGAAAACAAGCAAAAACAGATATTTACTGCAGATTGTGCGTTAATAATTTAATTACTTAAAATACGCATTTACGGACAGATTATTAAACGCAAATGTGCGTTACTTATAATATTAACAATAACCGAGCCTCAAAGAATATGCATTAATTATAAAAGTTATATTCTTTAGGATGTTAAGTATTTCTTGCATCTGAGCTTAAAATATATGCGGAAATTGATTTATAAGGATATATGAAAAATATTTCGTACTCAAATTATTGAATATCTTACACTTGACATGCCTGAAATTTTTGCATATAAATAATAGTAGATATGTCTAATCTGTCTAATTCACCCTCGAACAAAGATCTTTTTTATTTGCATTTAAAATCGTTAGATTTAAGCAATAAAACACTCCGAAACTATAAATCTGACTTTAATCATTTTTTAGATTGGCTGAAACAAAACAATATTTATAGTTTTAACACTAAAGATATTAAAAATTATTTAAAGCACTTAAGAAGTCTTGACACTCCAACAAAAACCATTAATCGCCGTTTAACAACTCTGCGTCACTACGCGAAATTTTTACAACAAAACAATATTGTTAATCAGGACTTAACAGAAAACATTCAGAATATAGGAACAGCTAGATCTTATCCAAAACAAAAACAAACAATGCCAATTCTTATTACTACAGCTATTGCCATACTATTAATATTGCAAGTAGTCGTTGCAGACCAACCTCCTTCTCCATGGGATCCTGTTTTGGCAAATAGTTCAGACCATCAAATTTCTGAGAATATTAAAATTGCTGACCAACCATCGTTTGAAAACACAAAAGAAGTGACTATCTATTTAAAAGATGAGACAACAGGTAAACCAATCAAACTTAGCGAGATTGACAAAAAAATGCTTTTAAATTCAGATACTCAAATGAAAAAAACAGGCAAAGCAATTTTACCTAAAAATCAAGACAGTACTATTATATATACAAAAGCTGCTACCTCTGACTGCTTAATTCATTTAACACCAACCAGCTCCACCAATAACCAAACACTATATTTAGAAACACAAGACAGCGGGTACTTTATTGTTAAGACAGATCAACCAGTAAACAGTGATGTTAGTTTTAATTGGTGGATTACGAACTATTAATCAATATATCTATATCATATTATATATTTTTATATAGAGAATAATATTTTGAATTATTCACCTCTTGACAAACATTATTCGATAAGATTACAAATAATAAAGATGTTAAAAACAATAGAAAAAGCAGAAAATTACTTAGTCTATACTATTTTGTTCTTGCTTCCGTTGGCATTTGTTTCCTTGTTTGCTAACCCCTTTACTACTACCAAGATCGTTGTTTTGGCTGGTGGAGCACTTATGCTTGTTTTTGTTAAAATTATTAAGACTTTCGTTTCTGGACAAATTAAGTTCAATGTTGGTAATTTTGATTTTCCAGTCATACTCCTAATGGTTGCTTATTTTGCATCTGCCTGGCTCAATACTCCAAATCGACTTGAAGCGTTTTTTCTGCCAGGACCTGCATCAATAGTTTTAGCTTCAGGAGTTTTATATTTTGTTATAAATCAACAATCTGAAGCTAGCCGCAAAACCATTCCGCTAGTACTTTATTTATCCGGACTAGTTTCAGCGCTTATTACTCTCTTATCTGCATCTGGAATTTTTTCTAATCTCCAGGCTTTGCCTGCCTATATGCGTGTTGAAGGGTTTACCCCACTCGGAGGCGTATTACCCAACATTTTGTTTTTTGTAATTCTTATGCCATTTGGCTTTAAATTTATTGTTTCTGAAAAACAAATAACCAAAAAAGTATTCTGGGGAGTTTCTCTTGCTCTTGTTGTCTTTGGTCTAATTATTAATATTTTTATGGCTCTACCAGGAAAAACAACGGCTGTTCGTCTTCCAGATCTTAATACTTCATGGACAATTGCTATTGATACCTTAAAAGTAAGCCCTCTTTTGGGTTCAGGTGCTGGCAACTATCTTACAGCTTTTAACCAATTTCGACCTTTAGAGTACAACCAAACTGATCTTTGGTCGGTTCGGTTTAACACTGCACGTAATTTTTACTTCACTGCTTTAACCGAAACAGGTTTAGTTGGACTAGCCGCTTTAGTACTCCTTATTGTTTCTGCAAGCAAATTATTTAAAGTCTCAGAAGCCTTGCAAAACACCAACACAACCGCACTATTCTTAAGTTTGGTTCTTCTTGCTCTGTTCCCTGCCAATATTGTTATTCTTGCAATCTTACTGGTGCTGTTTGCTCTTAATGCTAATCGCCAAACCATTGATCTGGGTGCAATTACAAAACCGTATGGAACTGAAGCAAGTGAGCAGTTTGCAGCAAAGCTACCTGTTCTT
>Ga0272443_10001756_pt1 | contig 30068 bp, 29 predicted proteins | sample SSMAcet12_FD_193581 | JGI IMG/M metagenome (GOLD analysis project Ga0272443, IMG submission 193581) | Marine sediment archaeal communities from Little Sippewissett salt marsh, Falmouth, MA, United States - SSM-Acet-12 | ecosystem: Environmental > Aquatic > Marine > Wetlands > Sediment ... | reverse complement strand
CTTGGATTTTGTGGCGGTGTACAGCGACACTTTGACCAATGAGCAGTGGACTGGAACAGATGGATATGATCGCGAACACAGGCCTCTCAATCTGAAGATTACGCAACGGAGTTATTCCTGGAGGGCTAATTACGCCCAGGATTTTATCATGATAGACTATGACATAGCGAACGAAGGGAGTGCCGATCTGCGAGACGTATATCTCGGTATTTACGTCGACGCCGAGGCGGGACATATCTCGCGCTACATCTCTTGCTATCTTGACGATCTGTGCGGTTTCAGGGAGACCTACCCGTCGAGAGCCGGGCACGGTTATCTCGACACGATTAACCTCGCATATATCATGGATGATGACGGTGATCCGAATCTCAACGGCGTGTATGATGCCGCAAGCGTCCAGAGCGCAACAGGGGTAAGGATACTCAGGAAACCGGATGAGAACCTGAAGGTGTCATTCAACTGGTGGGTTTCCAATACCAGCCCATCGTTCGATTGGGGACCAATGCGGGAATCGTCGAAGCGAGACTACGGAACAGGCGGGCAGGGAACGCCGGTAGGCAATCGGAATAAGTACTACCTTATGGCGAACGGCGAGCATGACTACGACCAGATCTATGCGGCAAGATCGTACTTCGACGAGGGATGGCTCCCACCCAACCCGGCGGTGGCTAATCAGCTCGCGAGGGGAGGAGATACGCGTTTCGTTCTCTCCATGGGACCTTTTAATCTTCCGGCATCTTCCTCACTGCCGTTTACGATAGCTTACGTCGGTGGAGAGAGATTTCATCGATCACCTGATTACTTCGACCAGTACATGAACAATGATTACATGCCCGATGAGTTTTACAATACGTTTGACTTCAGGGACCTTGCCGAGAACGCCGTATGGGCAAGCTGGGTGTATGACAATCCCGGTGTCGATACCGATGGAGATGGAGACGCGGGGCCTTTCTGGGAAATAGAGGACACGCTTGTGAACGGGCGGATCGTTTTGGATTCTTTCTACTATGCCGGTGACGGTGTGCCGGACTTTAGGGCAGCTTCAGCACCTCCGCCACCGATTATAAGAGTCACAACCGAGCAGGAGATTGTTCAGCTTCGATGGAATGGGCTGGTCACAGAGTCAGTCGTGGATCCTTTCACCAAGAAGAGAGATTTTGAGGGATACAGGGTCTACATGGGGAGGCTCAACAGGCTGGACAAACTTGCCATGATCGCGTCACACGACTTTGTCGATTTCACCCGTTACTATTGGAACGATGAATTCGAGATGTGGGAAACGGCTGAGAGCCCGTTGAAGCTTGATTCACTGCAATTGCTTTACGGAGAAGACTTCGACCCGATTCAGTTTCCATGTGCAGAATCCGGCTATGGATTCAACGACGGTGTCCGAACTGCCTGTTTCGAACCAGTCGACTGGAATCAATCAATCGAAGGCTGGATCGACGGAGGAGCCGGTAAAGGACGAACCATGATACGCAAGGTTTTCCTCGAACAGATACTTGCTGGTGAAATTACTCCCCTGATTGATGTTGAAGATACTCTTACGAGCCCGAACTGGTTCCGGGATCTGGACCCGACCACGGGAGACTCGGCCTACTATCACAAGTTCTATGAGTACGAATGCGTGATTGATAATCTACTGCCTTCAGTTCCGTGGTACTTCGCAGTGACCGCATTCGACTTCGGGGATTCCTTCTATAAGCTGGAGGAGCTCGAGAGCTCACCACTTGCAAACTCCGTGGAAGCCTGGCCGATCAACGATGCGGTTAGTGTCCTGGAGCGAGGTCTGCAGGTGCGAACATACCCGAACCCGTACTACGGCGACGGCCGGTATGCTGCCGCAGGCTACGAGGACCCACAGAAATCCGGTTTTGTGGATCATGAACGGCGCATTCACTTCCTCAATCTTCCTCCCCGTTGCACCGTGAGAATCTACACCCTTGACGGGGACCTTGTAAGAACGCTCGATCATCCGGGATCATACACGAGCGCTGACTCAAAGCTGCAGTGGAATCTTAGATCAAAGAACAATGAACTGGTTGCCAGCGGTATATATCTCTACGTAGTAGAATCGGAATGGGGCAAGCAGATTGGGAAGATAATAGTTGTTCTCTGAATACGTCAGGTGTCGTACTCAGTTCTCGGGTCAAGCGGCCATGTCCAGAATGTTCTTGCACGTTGACCGCCTATTTCTTATCAAGTTTCCGTAGCTCTGTTCTCAACAACAAAAGAATCTTCTAAGTCAGGAGTCACACTATGGCCGATGGCACATTTGCGACTGTGGTTAACTGTATGGACGGCAGGACTCAACTACCTGCAATAGACTGGATGAAGCGAGAATACGGAGTCGACTTTGTTGACCAGATAACCGAACCGGGTCCGGACGGCATCATGTCATCGGGCGACGAAGCCGGCATTGCCAGCATAAAGAAGCGTGTACTCATCTCTGTCGAAAAGCACGGGTCGAAAGTTGTTGCAATCGTCGGTCACCATGACTGTGCAGGCAACCCGGTATCGAAGTCCGAACATGAACGTCATGTGGGCGATGCTGTGAGCCTCGTCAAGTCCTGGAATCTTCCGGTTCAGGTTATAGGGCTCTGGATAGGGGAGAGCTGGCAAGCTGAGCGAATCCTGTAATCAGGACTGTGCGTTAGAGTTGCGGCTGTTGTCGTTAAGACTTCCCGATTCTCGAAAAGTGTCAAGAGAGGCCAAATGTCGAAGAAGCCCCCTTGACGAAATGCCAATAAAACTGCAGATTAATATTGGACAAAGGTGGGGCGCATACGTCTTGACATCGAAGAGTCCAAAAGTGGAACAAGCAATCAACTTAGCGAGGTAGGTGATGAGTAAGAAGGTAATTCTCTCCGTTCTGGCCTGTGTCATTACGCTTGCTATCTGTTGTTCCGAGAAATCAACGACTCCTTCGAACAGCTTCAATGATGACTTCTCGCAGAAGGTTCACAAGTTCACAAATGCTAACGGGCCGATAGGCTTCGAGGTTATCAAGAAAGGTTATGGAAATCAGGATATCCCTGAGCTATCCGAAGATGCCAGGGAAATCGCTTCACTTGTCAACCAGTTCGCATTCGATCTGTTTACTTCGGTCGTGGATGACAATCCTGATTCGAATGTTTTCTTCTCGCCATTGTCCATTTCGATGGCACTCGGAATGCAACTGAACGGGGCGGACGGCAACACTCGTACCGATATGCTCAGTTCGATGCACCTGACAGGCCTTGAGGCGGAACAGATTAACCAGGGTTTTCGCAATCTAATGGGGTATATCAACACCCACGATCCTGAGATCGAACTTAGCACGGTCAATTCGATTTGGCTGAATAATGGGGTTGTGATCAAGAGGGACTTTGTCTCCCGGAACCAGTACTTCTTTGATGCCTCGGTAGCAAACGTTGATTTTCAGAGTGCCGGCACGGTAGATCTGATCAACCAGTGGATCAGTTCATACACTGGAGGCAAAATCACTGATGTACTCGACATGATCCCGGCGGAGGCATTCATGTACCTTGTAAATGCAATCTACATGGATGCGCCATGGACAGTACCATTTGATACGCTCAAAACAACGCAAAGAGTCTTCTCAATGAGCGATGGGGCACAGATCCCGTGCCACTTCATGATTGACTACAGAGGCATCTCGTTTGTAGATGCGGACATCTTCGAGGCTGTGGAACTGCAGTACGGTAACGGTGATTTCAGCATGGTACTCATTCTCCCGAGAGAGGACCTCCAAATTAATGATGTGGTCGGGCTTGTGGGGTCCGAATGGGAGTTCAGGTCAGACTCGTTTCAGAAGACCAATCTGCATATTGCGGTACCTAAGTTCAGATTCACATACGATATCGACCTCGAGCCGGTCTTGACCAGCCTGGGAATGAGTGTGATCTTTGACCCGATCAATGCGAATTTCACGGGAATAACTGACGATCCCGGAGTATATGTAAGTAGAGCGCTTCACAAAGCGTATGTAGGCGTGAGCGAGTCAGGTACCGAAGCCACAGCGGCAACGGTCATCGAAACGAGCTTCACTGGTGAACCTCCTGAGCCTGATGTGAATTTCAATAGACCGTTCCTGTTCCTTATCAAGGAAGCGCACTCGGGTCTGATATTGTTCATGGGGAAGGTAGTGAACCCAGTTGTTGATGAAATGTGATTCTGAGGAGAATCAACCATGCTAAGAAAATTTTGTATACTGATTGTGTGTGTGCCATTTGCGCTCGCACTTGCCTGTTCTGAGAAAGCGGACTCTCCAAAAGAGATTGACATTCGACAGTTGTCTCAGGCGGAGTTGAGTCTGGCAACGAGCAGCAACGAATTCGGAATTAACCTGTTCCAGAAGCTGGTCGAGCAGAATCCGGATTCGAGTATCTTCATATCGCCGCTATCCGTGTCGATGGCTTTCGGTATGGCGCTGAACGGCGCTTCCGGGGCTACGCGAGACTCGCTTGAACAGACGCTGCGGCTATCGGGTCTGTCGCCAACTGAGATAAACGAATCGTATCGAAGCCTGATCGATTTTCTCGCGACGCTGGACCAGAAAGTGACCTTCGAACTCGCAAACTCGATGTGGCCGAGACTCGGCTTTGCGATAAACGATGAATTCGTGGCTATGAACAGGTCGTTCTTCGATGCGGAAGTTAGAGCACTCGATTTCGATGACCCGGGATCTGTTGATATCATAAATGAATGGATCGAAGAAAAGACCCATGACAAGATAACCGACATGCTCGATTACATTCCAGGTGATGCTGTGCTCTATCTCATCAACGCGATCTACTTCAACGGGTTCTGGACAACCCAGTTCGATAAGGAAAACACGATAGATGGCGTTTTCCGACTCCAGGATGGCTCATCGAAGATCTGCAAGATGATGAATCTGGAGACTACAATTTCGTATCTCGATGCCGATGGGTTCAGCGCTGTCGAGCTGCCATACGGGAGCGGCGATTACTCGATGGTGATCCTCCTGCCTGATGAAGACAGGACAGTTGACGAGGTCATCGGGGCGATAACTGATGAGAACTGGAACGCCTGGATGGGGTCTTTCACGGAAGTGGAGGAAGCGCTATTGAGCCTTCCGAAGTTTGAATTCGAATACTTCATCAAGTTGAACGATGCGCTGAAAGCCCTGGGTATGAGTATAGCGTTTAGCGGTCTCGCTGACTTCAGCAATATCTGTGCGCCTGGCGCACTATGCGACCTTTACATCAGCCGAGTTCTTCACAAGGCTTTCATCAGGGTCGATGAGGAAGGTACCGAAGCTGCCGCCGCTACGATAATCGAGTTCCGGGAGACAAGCGTTGGGCCATCGGTCTCATTCGTAGTCGATAGGCCGTTTGCTTTCGTGATCAGGGAAGCGAGATCAGGTAGTATGCTGTTTATGGGCAAGATGTTGAATCCTGAATTCTCGAAGTAGTGTCTTTGGCGTGGAAGAGGACAGCGAAGCGAGCGCTATTCGATTCTGCTGCCTCCTGAGTCAAATAGATGAATACAACCCGGGGTGGGGTGAACCTGAAGTACCGCCCCGGGACTTACCTCAAAGTCCGGTTTCGTCTCAAGGATTATTTCCTCCGAGCCGTATTCACCGTGTACGTACTTGCTATTGCCAACGTACTCTATGGATTTAACGGCCACGGTAATGCCCTGATCTGCCGCAATTTCGCATTCATCTGGTCTGAATCCGATGTGGATTCCCTGACTCTCCCGTTGAGAAGCAGCAGAGCCGTCGACAATTACTGTCCCATCGTTGAATCGAATCTCACCGTTATCCAATGTCGCCGGGATCAGGTTCATCCTTGGCGAACCGATGAATCGGGCTATAAACTCATTCGCAGGCTTCGAATATATCTGTTCCGGTTCGCCGACCTGCTGGATGATACCTTCATTAAGGACCGCGATTCGGTCACCCATAGTCAGGGCCTCTTCCTGATCGTGAGTGACATATATTACTGTAGCGCCGAGCGAATGCATCAGGCCGAGAATCTCGGTTCTCATCGAAACACGCAGCTTGGCATCGAGATTCGACAGTGGTTCGTCGAACAGGAAAAGCTTGGGATCGCGGACGATAGCCCTGCCGACAGCGACACGCTGCCTCTGACCTCCCGAGAGGGTTCTTGGCTTACGATTAAGCATCTCGGAAAGCCCTAACATCTCTGCGGTTGATTCAACTTTAGCCCTGATTTCTGAACCGGGAGTCTTCTTCATCTTGAGAGGAAAAGCAATGTTGTCGTGGACGGTCATGTGAGGGTACAATGCGTAATTCTGGAACACCATTGCTATGTCGCGTTGCCTCGGGTCGGAACCGGTCACATCCTCTCCGTCGATCAGGATGCTTCCTATGTCGGCCTGCTCAAGACCGGCGATCATTCTCAGCAGGGTAGACTTTCCACAGCCGGAGGGGCCCAATAGAACCAGAAATTCGCCCGGAGAAACCGACAAACTGAAGTTGCTTATGACAGCGGTTTCGTCGAACTTCTTGGATACATCTTTGATTTCGAGCTTTGCCATATCGTAGCGATCAAAATATCATCAGCCTTGCGCCTTTGCAAGGCTTAATGAAGTCCAAATGATTTAGTTTAATCTTGAATGGTCCTGTGCATACCATATATTTGGTGAGAACCAACCAATGTGGAGATAAACATGATAGAATTCCCTGATTCGATATTTAAGGCTTATGATGTGAGGGGCATATACGGAGAAGACTACGATGATGAGTTCGCTTACCTGTTCGGGCGGGGTTTGGCTCGTTATCTCAATTGCAGGAATGCCGTTGTTGGCCGAGACATGAGGGTTTCATCCCCGCAGTTGTCCAGAGAGGTCATGCGCGGGTTGATGGATGAAGGATCCAATGTCACGGATATCGGAATGGTATCGACTGACGGGCTTTATTTCGCGGTTGGGAAGTTCGGGCATGACTGCGGCGTTATGGTAACAGCTTCGCATAATCCCCCGCAGTATAACGGTTTCAAAGTCTGCAAGACGGAAGCTGTACCGTTATCAGGCGATGAAGGCCTTGGAGACATTAGAGACATGATCCGAAAGGATCTTGGGTCGCCGTCGGGCGGTGGTAAGCTGACTAAGAAAGACTATTCTTCCGCATACAGTGACCATGTTCTTTCTTTCATCGACAAGAAGAAGATAAAGCCTTTCAAGATAGTAATCGATGCCGGCAACGGAATGGCTGGACTCACTACGCCTGACGTATTTCGGGAATTGCCGTGCGAAGTTACACCGCTCTACTTCGATCTGGACGGATCGTTTCCGAATCATCCGGCATCGCCGATTGAACCTGAGAACATCGTGGATCTTCAGGAGAAGGTGAAAGAAACCGGTGCGGATCTGGGTGCCGCTTTCGATGGTGACGCTGACCGGGTCTTCCTGATTGATGAGAATGCCAAACCGCTTGGCGGAGATATGCTGACAGCCATTGTGGCAAAGAGCCTTCTCGCAAAGGAGCCGGGGGCAACGATCCTGTATAACCTCATCTGCTCGAAAACAGTACCGGAAACGATTACGAAGCATGGCGGAAAGGCACTGCGTACAAGAGTGGGTCATGCCCTGATCAAGCCGCTTATGAAAAAGCACAACGCCGTCTTCGGAGGTGAGCACTCGGGTCACTTCTACTTCCGAAACAACTGGTTCGCCGACTCCGGCCTGATTGCGTGCCTTGTCTGTCTTGAACTGCTGTCTGAGGAGAACAAGAAGCTCTCTAAGGTAGTAGGAGAGATAGACTTATACGTTCGCTCCGGAGAAATCAACTCCACAGTAGAGGACATCCCATCCAAATTGAAGCAGATTCAGGAGCATTACTCCAGCGGGCAGGTGGACACACTTGATGGTGTTACGATTGATTTTGGAGACTGGTGGTTCAACGTACGCCCGTCAAACACAGAGCCGCTCATTCGGCTGAATCTGGAGGCAAATAGTCGGGAATTGCTTGAAAGCAAACTTCCTGAGGTGCTTAAAGTTATAAGAGAAGGCTAAAGTATTCCGCATTTCTTTCGAAAATATAAAGGGAGGGTGAAAGGACAACTATGAACGGGCGAGCCAAGGTAATGGTCGTCGATGACGACCCGATGCTTCTGTCGCTTCTCACCGACACGCTTGATTCTATTGGGTACGATTCGGTGTCTGTGCCCAATGCTGAATCCGCTCTTGACAGCTATGTTAACGAGAGAATCGACGTCATCGTAGCTGACATCAATCTTCCGGGCATTGATGGGCTTGAGTTAGTGCGAAGAGTCAAAAAGCTGTCTCCCGATGTGCCGGTGATCCTTATAACCGGGGTTAGCTTAAAGAATGTGAAGACACGTGCATTTCAGGCTGGCGCCGATGGATTCCTCGACAAGCCGTTTCGAATCGCTGTCATCGAATCTATGCTCCAGAGACTTCTGAAGAAACGTGGTTTCGGGATATCCACGGTACTGGTGATTGATGACAACAAGGACTACCGAGAAGTCTTGACGGAGCAGCTTACGCATTCGGGTTTCAATGTATTATGTGCAGACGGTGGAGAAGATGCCTTAAGACAGCTTCAGGACTCCCCCGTTGATGTTGTGATCACGGATTTCTTCATGCCGGGGATGGATGGTTTGGAAATCGCGAAGCGAATCAAGGAAATCAGCCCCACAACAAATGTTGTTGTCTACACTGGGTATATTCCGGATGAAGAACAAGAGTGTGATATTATGACTACTGCGGATGTTTTTCTGTCCAAACCCTTCAGTCTTGAAAAAGTGTCGAAGATCTTATCAGAGTTCTAAACTCGTTTACGTTCTTTCAGCCTTTCGCAATTCCAGAAGTACTCGACGCATCTCTTTGATCAGTCTTCCATTAGCACAAACGAGTTCTTTGTCGGAGAACTCATACGGTTTCCCGGAGAAGTCCGTGACAGCAGCACCGGCCTCCTCGGCGATAAGCTTCCCGGCGGCGGTGTCCCAGGGGGAAAGTTTCAACTCCCAGAAACCGTCGAATATTCCCGCAGCAGTGTAGGCAAGATCCATGGCTGCGGAACCGCCACGGCGAACCGCGCGAGCCACCTTGTAGAATCGTGCGAAATTATCCAGATTGTCCACTGTAGTCTCTCTAATGTCATAGGGAAACCCAGTAGCAAGGAAAGCGTCAGAAAGCTTTCTCCTTCTGCCTGCATGAATTCTGCGTTTGTTCAGGAATGCCCCTTTACCGGCGGAAGCATAGAAGAGCTCATCGAGATTAGGATTGTATATCACCCCGACGATGATTTCACCTTTGTATTCCAGACCGATAGAAACGCACCAAACCGGGTATCCATGAGCATAGTTGGTTGTGCCGTCAAGTGGATCGACGATCCATCGGTAGGGAGAGTCGGTGTCCAGTGAATGCCCCTCCTCTGCGAGTATCGAGTGGTCGGGGAATTCTCTCCTGATAGCGGCATGAATCATCTTCTCGGACTTCAAATCCATCTCCGTCACGAGATTTACGACTCCTTTTCGACTTACGGTGTGTTTGTTGTGGAATCCCTTCAGTAGCATCCTGCCCGCATCGAATGCAAGCTGTCTGGCGAAACGGAGGTGTTTTTGACTCACAATCAATGACTCCATTCAGTAGTCTATTAAACGGGGCATGCCCGGTTTTGCCTGTCGTGTCTCAGACACTCTCCCGGGTGGCAGCCTTGCTGTTCTGCAGTTGATACTGAAGCTGATAAAGCTTCCAGTATATTCCTTTCTTTTCGAGCAACTCGTCGTGCGTACCCGATTCTCGCAGGCACCCTTTGTGCAGGACGAGAATGCGGTCTACCTTCTTGATAGTTGATAGTCTGTGAGCGATCACTATGGAGGTTCTTCCTTCCATTAGCCGATCAAGAGCCTGTTGTATGAGCATTTCGGTCTCGGTGTCCACCGACGACGTAGCCTCATCGAGAATCAGGATTTTCGGATCGTAGGCGAGCGCTCGCGCGAACGAAAGCAGTTGCTTCTGACCGACTGAGAGCGATACGCCTCGTTCCCCGATCTCAAAGTCCAGGCCATTTGGAAGCGTCTTCGTGAATCTTTCGAGGTTGACATCCCGAACCGCCGCCTCGAGAGCTTCGTCCGTGATGTTCTCGTTTCCAAGTCTGACATTCTTCTTGATCGCACCGGAAAAGAGGAACACATCCTGGAGAACCAGACCTGTGTTACGCCTGATGTCGTGAAGCGGTATTTTCTTGATGTCTATTCCGTCAAGGAGTATGTTGCCCTTCTGGTGGTCGTAGAAGCGCATCAGCAATCCCGAAATCGTGGTCTTACCCGCTCCAGTAGCACCTACCAGTGCCACCTTCTCGCCCGGCTTGATCTGAAACGAGACATCATTGAGAACCCAGTCAGAGTCGTTATATGCGAACGATACGTTTTTGAATTCCACCTGCCCCTTGCAGTCATCCCATGCGACCGGATTCTTCGGGGTGCTGAAATCCGGCGTCGTGTCCAGCAATCTGAACACTCTCTCCGCAGAAGCCATAGCAGATTGAAGTATGTTGTACTTCTCAGACAGATCCATTATGGGACGATAGAACCTCTCGACGTATTGAGTGAATGCCACCAATGTTCCGAATGTCAGGGTTCCGCTGATAACATCACCTCCGCCATACCAGATTATCAGCGCGAGTGAGACAGCGCTCAGGACTCGCACGACAGGGAAGAAGATGGCGTAATAGAGGACAGAGCGATGATGCTGCTTCATCAGCTTGTAGTTGATGCCAGTGAATTTGTCGTAGGCAGCCTTTTCCCGTCCGAATATCTGCACTACGGACATGCCGGAGATGTGTTCCTGTATGAACGCGTTGAGCTTCGCGATGTACCTTCGGATTTCGCGATATGTCTTCCTGACTCTTGACCTGAAAACGAATGCGGCGACTGTCAAGACCGGCAGTACTATCAGGGTCACTAACGCGAGTCGGAAGTTGATAACCATCATGAAGCCTATAATCCCGAGCAGTGTGACTACATCGCCTATGATTGTCACCACGCCCGCAGAGAGCAGTTCATTGAGAGCGTTGATGTCGGTAGTCACGCGAGTAAGTATTCGCCCGACAGGATTGCGATCATAGAATCGAAGATTGAGCGTCTGAAGGTGAGAGAACAGCTCCATGCGAAGCCGATAGACCGCCATCTGACCGACCCACTGCATGGTGTAAATCTGCGCCCATGTTACTCCGAATCCCACGATCAGTAGTGCTACATATACGAGGCTAATGATCCCGAGTCCGTGGATGTCTGAATTGACAATATAGTTGTCGATAGCATGCATGATTGCGACTGGGCCGACAAGCTGTAAAGCCGAACCTATCAGGAGCAGAACCGCTGCGAGAGCCACGAACCTGGCGTGCGGCCGCAAATAGACGAGGAGCCTCTTCATGAGGCGGGAATCATACGCCTTGCCGGTCAGCTCATCTTCATGGAAGAAATCGGCCACTACAATCGCTCCAGCTGTTCTTCGAGTTCCTGCCTGTTGACTATGTCAGCGTAAAGTTCACACTTCTCAAGCAGGTGAGCATGTGTGCCCCTGTCAATTACCTGACCGTCATCGATTACGTAGATTAAATCCGCCCTGCGTACCGTGGAAATACGGTGAGACACGAGAATAGTCGTTCTGCTCTTCATCACATCGTCAATGTCGTCCAGGATCAACTCTTCGGTAGCGGTATCCACCGCCGAGAATGCATCGTCGAGTATCAGAATTTTCGGATTCCTTGCGATAGCCCTTGCTAAAGCTGTTCTCTGTTTCTGGCCGCCCGAAAGTGTCACGCCTCGCTCGCCCACGACTGTCTCGTATCTATCCGGGAAGTCTTCGACATCAGGACTCAACTGAGCCAGTAGTGCGGCGCGTTCAGCAGCTTCCCTGTCGACCTCAGGAAGCCCGAATGATATGTTTTCGTAGATACTGTCCGAGAACAGGAAGGACTCCTGTGGGACGTAGCCTATGAGCTTCCGGAGCTGAGTCAACTTGATGCTGTTTATGTCATGACCGCCGATCAGTATCTTGTTGTCTTCAACCTGATACGTTCTCACCATCAATTCGATTATCGTCGATTTGCCGGATCCGGTCCGGCCGACAAAGGCAGTAGTCTTGCCTGACGGGATTTTGATGTTTACGTTGTCGAGGACGACGCGATCCGTTCCCGGGTATCGAAATGTTACATTATCGAGTACTATCTCCGGCTCGATTGACTCATGCTTCTTAGCCCTCGGGGTGTCCTTGATCTCGGGGACAATTTCAAGGATTGACTGAATTCGCTTGAGCGATGCCATTCCTCTCTGGTAGAGGGTGACAGTCCACCCGATTGCCATGACCGGCCATACGAGCATCATCAGGTAGAGCATGAAGGCAACAAGCACGCCCAGGGTCAGTGATTCCGAGATGACGAGACGTCCGCCGAAGTAGAGGACGATGGTCAGGATGATACCCACTTCAAGAGCCACTACCGGCTGAAACAGCCCCTGTAATCGGGCGAGCTTCAGGTTCAATCCTATGTAATCCTTGTTCAGGTCATCGAACTCAGCTTCCTGACTTCGTTCCTGATTGTAGGCTTTCACCACCCTGACGCCGGAGATGTTCTCCTGCACGAAGGCGGACATGGCCGAGAAATGGACCTGTATCTTGTATGAAAGCGCATAGACGAGCGCAGCGACCTTCTTGAAGGTAAACGCAAGTATCGGGAACGGGAGAAGCGCGACAAGCGTTAGCTTGGGGCTCAATGTTGCCATAACGGCAATCGCAATCGATCCCGCTACGATTGTGTTGCTGAAATGCATCACCCCCGGGCCGATCATCATTCGGATTGCCTCGATATCATTCGAGAGTCGGGATATTATGTCACCGGTGCGCGTGGTGTTGTAGAAGGACTTGGGCAGTTTGAAAAGCTGCGCTACAAGCTCGTTTTTCAGATCGAATTCGATAATGCGTGAGGCCCAGATAATTGTCCGACGCAGGAAGAACATGAAGAATCCGCCAAGGGACGCGGCACCAACGATGGCAGCGGAGTGTATCAGGAGGCTTTGACTGGTTGCCCGTCCCGCTTCCAGACTTTCAATCGCGTCCTTAATCAGCCATGGCGTCAGCATGCTGAAAGCGTTGGTGAGCAGAATGGCGATCCCGCCCGCGTACAGGTAGCGCCGATACTTCTTCAGGTAGCTGAAGATTCTTTTTAAATCTCTATCGTTGTTTTTCTTAGCTGGCATCTCGAATGGTCTTTGAAGCCCGTTGCGGCGTTAATCCGATTAGCGCGACTATTTCGAACCATCTTGCGCTACATTGAATTAGACAGTATATATCCATATAGCAATTATGTCAAACAGTCACGTAGAACAAAGGTTCCTGTGCGACCCAACTGTGGGAAAGTTGTGCAGGTACATGAGGATGCTGGGATTCGATACGGCCATGTCCGATAGTCACATGGCACGGGAAGTCCTGTCAATTGCCCTCGAGGAGAAACGGACGATAATCACGAGAAACACGGTTCTGGCAAACATGAAAATGGCCAGAGATGTGGTACTTCTCACTGAAGATGATCCGTGGGAACAGCTCAGGACGGTTCTGGAAGCCAAGGGGCTTGAGATCGATCGCAAGAGAGTTCTGACTCGCTGTCTCGAAGACAATGAACCACTGGTGGAGATAGACAAGTATGATATTCGTGGAGAAGTCTGGCCCTACGTTTGGGAAACTCAGGACTATTTCACGACCTGCCCTCGATGCGGAAGAATATTCTGGCCTGCAAGTCACGTAGAAGCTATGCTCGAGAAACTCAGGTCTCTGGGATTGCTTAAGGAGGAAGACAATGAGTGACTACTCGTGCCTTGTAGTTTGTCTGGATACGGAGAAGGACTGAACGTATGAACTTTCTCGGACTGTCGGATGAAGAAGCCAACTTCGAATCGGCGAAATACGCGGTTCTGCCGGTGGGCTATGAGCGAACGACAACTTATGGACACGGGACCGCAAATGGGCCGAAGGCTATAATTGCCGCCTCACAGGAAGTAGAGCTGTACGACGAGGAGTTGAAGTCCGAACCGTATCTCGCAGGTGTCTGCACCGTAGAGGGATTCAATGACTGCGAGGCAAGCTCAGAGTCGATGATCGCACAGGTTACCGATAAGGTCGCAGATCTCCTTGATTCTGACAAATTCGTGATCACGCTGGGAGGGGAGCACTCGATCTCAGTCGCTCCCGTGACAGCCTACGCGAAACGTTTTTCCAACCTGTCGATACTTCAAGTCGATGCACATGCAGATCTGCGCCAGTCTTACTTAGATGATAAGCACTCCCACGCGTGCGCTATGAGACGGATCAGAGAAGTAGTCTCGTCGACCGTCGGTGTGGGAATTCGCAACATGAGCAGGGAAGAGGCAGATGTCATAGAGTCGGAGCGAATTCCGACATTTCTCGCTAAAGATATCGCCGGGAAGGCAGGCTGGGAACAGGATGTCGTGGACAACCTCTCGGAGAATGTCTATGTGACTATTGATCTCGATGGATTCGATCCCTCTGTCATGCCGGGCGTCGGCACTCCCGAGCCGGGAGGTTTACTGTGGCATGAAGCTCTCTCGCTATTCAGAGTTGTCTGCGGCAGTCGAAACGTTGTCGGATTCGATGTCGTAGAGCTGATGCCCATCCCCGGAAGTCTGGTTTCCGAATTTACCGCTGCAAAACTCATCTACAAAATAATTGGATGTATTCAATCCTTTAGGTCATAATTAATTGGCTTGTACAAGGGTTGTGCATAGATATATTAGTACCTTCAAGGAACAAGTTGGATTGATCATCCTGACGAGAGTATGCATCTTACATCGGAGGCGATATGACGAAACCCCTAAGATACTTGATCCAACTGTATTTCCTCGGATCCATAATCTACTTAGCCCTCGGTTTCGGTTCGAACAAATTCGAAGCGTTCTGTCCGTTCGGCGGAGTTGAGGCGCTGTACGGCCTATTCACGACCGGGAACTTCACATGTGCTCTGGCCCCCTTGAATCTCTCGATTTTCCTTGCCGTTTTGGTGCTGACGATTCTCTCGAAACGGACTTTCTGCGGATGGGTTTGCCCACTGGGCACAATCTCAGAATGGATTGGACGATTCGGCGACAAAGTATGGCCCAAACGCCCCCGCTTCCCGAAGTCTGCCGACAAGTATCTGAGGTTGATTCGCTACCCGGTGCTTGCAGTCATACTGTACTACACCTATACGATTGGTGATCTCGTATTTCGCGCATATGATCCGTTCTATATACCATTCTCCGGACTTGGACACGAAACGATGGGTATGACCAGTGTAGCCGTTATGGTGGTATTCGTTGTTGGAGCATTCTTTCAACCGATGTTTTTTTGTCGGTACTTCTGTCCTCTGGCAGCGGTTCTTGATCCATTTTCCAAGGTTGGTTTGATTGCTATAAAACGCAATACCGAGACATGCACTGACTGCGCGCTTTGTAACCAGAAGTGCCATTTCGGAATCGAGCCGATGGCCCTGAATCGCGTGTCTCACAGGGACTGCGTGAACTGCCTCGAATGCGTTGAGGTATGCCCGGTCGAGGGATGTCTCGAACTCAAGGTTTTGTAGGAGGCTGTGATGAGAATACCAAAGATAATCCTTCCGATACTCGTATTAATCTTTGTGGCCGGTGGCTACTTCCTTCAGAGCACATTTTTCTTCCCGACAACCGAGACGGTCTTCGGGGCAGTTGGTGATTCCGAGGTGGAATTCACGGTTGACGGTGTCAGATGTCGAGGAACCGCAAGCTTTTTCGAAAGCCTTTTTCAGAAAACTCCGGGTATTGAGAGCATCACGACGTATGCCGCCAATGGGAGAGCTATCTTCAAGTACAACTCGGCAGAAATCACCCCTGATCGAATCAAGTCAATATTCGAGAAGGAAATCCGAATGAGGGACGGTTCGTTCCGCAGGGTCTTTAAGGAAATTGATAGAACGGAGCGATGACTTTCACTTCGCTGATATGACGTGGTACCAGTCGTCATATCGCGGGTTCTTGGCATGAATGAGTTTCCAGTAGACTTCGAATAGTCTCTTTGTGATCTTTCCGCCCTTGCCGTTGCCTATCCTCCTTCCGTCCACGGAAACAATGGAGTTGATCCCCCCGCCGGTTCCACACAGGAAGACCTCGTCAGCAGTGTAGAGCGATCTCGGTGTATACAACTTCTCTTCTACTTTGATTCCAAGATCGTTTCTGCACAGCTCAATGAGAGTACGCCGGGTAATGCCGTCCAGTACTCCCACGGATACGGGTGAGGTGACCAAACGACCTTTCTTAATCATGCAGAGATTCATGCCAAATGCCTCTGTAACGTAACCATTCACGTCCTTCAACAGAGCGATCTGACCTCCCCGTTCGACTACGTCCCTCTGAGCGATGTATGAATTGATATACATCCCCGTGATTTTGCCGTATGAAGGAACCGCCTTCGGGGGAATTCGAACCGTCGATGAGAACATGGCAGTGAACTCGCGGCGCTTTATTTTGTTGACCGGCATGCAGTAGATTGCCAACTCAGCGGGGGAATGGCGACCCAGCCCAAGTCCCTCGTGGCTCGTGTATATCATCGGCCTGATGTATGTGTCCCCGGGATTTCCGTTCTTGATCACGAGTCTTTCTATAATCGAAACGAGCTGCTCGTGATCTACGGGCGGGTCAATGTAGATTCGTTTGCAGGTTTCGAGAAGCCTGTTGGCATGGTCATGAACTCGATACAGGTTCCAGCTTCGTTTACCGAGGTAGAAAGCCTTCATTCCTTCGAATGCGCAGGTTCCATAATTGAATGCATGCGTTCTTATGGATATCCGTGCCCTTTCCTCCGGAACGATGCGATTGCTCATGTAGGCGTACATTCTATTCCCCATCGAGGTGTTCTTTCATTGCTCGCAGGGCGAGGTGATAACTGTTGCTGCCGAATCCGGAAATTACGCCAATGGCACCTGCAGCGGTGACTGAGTGGCGACGAAACTCCTCGCGGCCGTATATGTTCGTGATGTGAACCTCGATTACAGGGACAGAGATCGACGCTACAGCATCGAGTATGGCTACGGAGGTGTGCGTGTATCCGGCAGGGTTCAGGATTACGCCGTCAAACTCTCTGTCAGCTTCATGGAGATGATCGACAATATCTCCCTCGGAATTGGTTTGCGAAAAGAAGACGGATATGCCGAGCTCATTCGCAAGAGAGGAAATCGAAGTGTTGATCTTCTCGAGGGTTTCATCGCCGTAAATCTCCGGTTCTCTCTTGCCGAGAAGATTGAGATTCGGACCGTTGAGAATCATGATTTTCTTCATGATTGACTACTCCATTCTGAAGCTGCTCTCTGGTACGCACGCACGAAGTCTCTTTTGGTAACTGTTTCAATTATCGGACTTCCGAGCGTTTCAAGAAGCACAAATTGCACTTTGTTTTCGAGCCTCTTCTTATCACGCATCACCGCATTCCAGAATTCGTCCATTCCGACATTCGGAAGGTTGAAACTCCTATACAGATGACGAATCCTTCCATTGGCCCACTTGACAGAATCTTCGTCCAGACCAGGCTTAGTGCGAGAAAGCTCGATCGCAACAAGCATCCCGAAGGCAACCGCCTTACCATGAGAAATTCTTCTATACTTGGAAAGTGTCTCCAGAGCGTGCGCCGTGGTGTGACCGAAATTCAGTATCTTTCGTAACCCGCTCTCGAACTGGTCTTTCCTGACCACTGCCAGCTTCGCCTTGATTGCCTCGGTAATCAGCATCTGAATGAGCTTCCGCCGCTCTTCGATGTCGGCATTCTCATAAACCTCATACTGCTTCCTCAGCATTCGTGATCCAATCAGTGCCATCTTCAGCAGTTCCGACAGGCCTTCTTTGAAATGTACCGGCTTCAATGTGTTGAGGAATAGCGTGTCGGCGATAACTGCCGAGGGTTGTCTGATGGTACCTACTATGTTCTTGGCCGAACTCAAGTTGATTCCGTTCTTACCGCCAATCGCGGCATCGATCTGGGCCAGTAAAGTGGTCGGAACGAGTATACAGGATACGCCTCTCATGAAAGTCGCCGCAGCGAATCCCGCCGTATCGCACACAACACCGCCTCCGACTCCGACTACGCAGGACTTCCGGTCGGCGCCATTTTCGAGCAGCCACTGGTGAATCTTGATCTGATACTTGTAGCTCTTGACCCGTTCACCGGCAGGTAATACGAGCAGTCTTGAGGAAGAATTCTTTCCTTTGATAAGCTTGGTCAGTGTCCTTTTGTGTAGCCTGAAGACATTGGCATCGGTGATGACGAAAGCAGACTGTGGCGCGCATTCACTGAGGTTATCGCGCAATGTTGAAATGGCATTCTCCCCAATAACGAATCCGCATTTGCTTTGCGGTTTTGAGAAGCTGATGCTGAATTCAATCATTATCAACTTGGGATTTATATATTTCGATTACTCGATCAGCCACCTGCTCGGCGGACAACCCGGTTGTGTCAACGCTGAACGGAATTGCGTCGTATGCCGATCGCCTTTGATCAAGTATCTGACTTATTCTTGATTTCAGGTCATTACCCTTCAGCAGAGGACGCCCCTGATTGTCGCTGAGTCGTCGGAATAGTTCGTTCTCCGTTGCCCTCAGACAGATCACGATTCCGCGTTCGGAGAGATCGGCAAGGTTTATCTCCGGCACGGTAGTGCCGCCACCGACTGCAACAACGAGATTTCGCCTTTTGGCGACAAGCTTGACAATCTGGCGCTCCAGCGATCTGAAAAACGCCTCGCTTCTTTCAGAGAATATCCTGGCGATTGTCAGTCCGGTTGCCTTCTCGATCATGTGGTCCGTGTCTTCGAACTCGCGTTTCATTCGGTTGGCAATGATCTTTCCGACGGACGTCTTACCTGACCCCATAGGTCCCGCGAGTATTATGTTCGCGTCTCGAAGCATATTCTGGTCTCTACTGACATCGTACTCTGTTGGCGGACGAAAGACACCGGTCGGCGAACTACCGACCTGTCACTCACTTAGTGAGTAACTTGCGCCTGATTGATCGCTTCATCTTCGAGTAGTCACCGACTCTCTCACCCGTCATGATCTCGAAGGATCTCAAAGCTTGATATATAAGCATATCGTATCCGCCGTGTATTGTCAAGCTGCGCACACTTTGCCGATTTGAAAAGCTATAAGCGGCTTCGAAGATATATGTTCCCGAATCAATCTCTTTTGAGGACACGATCTTCTCGGTGGGAACAGGAGTTGCGTTCAGGATCACATCCCAGCGGAAGTCCTCGAGCGATGTCTTGATGCAAGCTGCATGAAATGAGTGCAGTTTGCGAGATCCCATCGTCACTCCCAAGTCGTTCAGCATCAGTTCCAGTCGCTTCCTGTTCCTGTTTATGACTGTTATATCGGTCGCTTTCTTCTTCTGAAAGTATGTTAGCGCGGTCCTTCCAGTCCCGCCTGCACCGATTACGAGAATTCGTTTCTGCGAGAACGAAGTAATGCCGGAATCTCTGAATACGCTGTCAATTCCGAATATGTCAGTATTGTAGCCCTTGAGACCGTTTCGCCTCGAGATCACGAGATTCACCGATTGGCATGTGTCGGATTCTCGATCAAGGCTGTTTAGATGGCGGATGATGCTGTTCTTGAATGGCATGGTTACGTTGAATCCGGATACTCCCAACAGCTTCGCAGAGTCAACGAATCGCTTGAGATTCTTCTTCTCACAGTCAAAAACGAAGTAACCGTCATTAAGTTTGAATTTCCTGAAGAGCAGACTGAATATCGCAGGGGAGAGCGTGTAAGAGATACCGGACCCTAAAATGCCGTAAATGTGCGATTTCTCTTTCATCGGCCCTCAATGAGGTGTTTCATAACGCTGTAATATTCCGGGAATGAGATGGATATTTCCTCCTCGAACGTTCCCAGGAACCTCTCCTCTGAAATGAGGCTTATGGTTTCAGTCAACATCGCCAGCCGATGATCCTTTCGCGTGTCGACCAGAGGTGGGAACAATCGAGTCGGCCCGAAAATGACAAGGTCATTTTCTTCGATGTGTATTTTGGCACCCGCAGCGGCAAGTATAGAAAGAATGCCCGAAAGTCTGTCGGATTCCTTCACCCTGAGTTCTCCGAGGTTGGAGAGTCTAGTTACCCCTTCGGCCTGGGTTGCAGCCAGTGCCAGCACCGGAACCTCATCAATGAAGGTCGCGACAGGTATGTCATCACATCTCGATGAGTGCAGGTCGGAAAACTTGACAACCAACTTCCCTACCGGTTCACCCCGACGAATCTCCACGCCGTCAGTTGATATGTCCGCTCCCATTCGTCTCAGTATCTGAAGGTAGCCGCAACGAGTCGGGTTCAGGCATACGTTATCGATCACCACCTCGGAGTCGCTGAGAAGAAGCGCGGCCACGACTATGAATGCTGCCGATGAAATGTCTCCGGGAATTTCAATATCGAATGCCGGAATGTGATCTATGGGGCCTGTGCAGACTTTGCAGTCAGATGTCGTTAGAGGTACGCCGAGAGAAATTAGCATCCGCTCGGTGTGATCCCGGGTTGGGGTTGGTTCGATGATCTCGGTCTCGCCTTCCGCGGACAGCGCGGCAAGCAGGATCGCCGATTTGACCTGTGCTGATGCGACCGGTAATGCGTATCCGATACCGCTCAATTTTGTGCCCTTGATCTGAACGGGGCATGTACCACGGTCAGTGGTTTCGATTGCCGCACCCATCTGGCGAAGCGGGATGGCGACCCTGTTGATGGGTCTTCGTCTGAGTGAATCGTCGCCATCAAGTACCGCAGAAACGTTAGAACCTGCCAGCAGACCGAGCAACAGTCGCAATGAAGTCCCGGCGTTCCCGCAATCGAGGCGATTGTGCGGCTGCTGAAAGTTGTTCATGCCCAATCCGGATATCTGCAAAACCCCTGACGAAGTTTCTGTGATATCGACTCCCAACTGGCGCATGGATTCAATAGTCGATCGGAGATCTCGTCCTGTGGATAGATTGCTGATGCTGCAAAGGCCATCTGAGATGGCGGATAGGAGAACCGCCCTGTGTGATATAGACTTATCTCCGGGGAGTCTTGTGCTTCCGCGTAATGATTGAGCCATCTTGTCGCTCCAGCTTGTCCTTGATTCCCTTCAAGGCATTAAGCTCTTTGATTAAACTGTCTATCGAGTTCGAATGCAAGTAACTATCGATTTCATCGAGTTTCCGTTTGAAAGTGGCCAGTTCCTTACGAAGCTCCTTGCGATTCTGCCAGAGGAACTCCGCTACCGTGCCCGGGTTCGATTTCGCGACTCTCGTACTTGATGCAAAACTATGCGCAAGAAACTGCTCGTCGACTGGCACACGACGACGCCTGTCTGCCTGCGAGGCAACCAACGCGTATGCGATCACGTGAGGCAAACCTGATGCGAAAGCGAACATCCTGTCGTGCTGCGTAGGACCTATCCACTGGGGCACAGCGCCCAATGACTCTACGAATGACCTTGCCAATTGTTTGGAGTGAAGCTTCCCATTCGGCACTTCAGTAAGGAAGAATGTCTGATTCATAAACAGATCGGAAGCCCACGCTTCGGGGGCGGACTTCTCAGATCCGGCATATGGATGGCCGCCGACAAGATTGGTCAACTTGAGTTTCTCTGCGACAGACATTACATCCTGCTTAGTGCTTCCCGTATCGATTATCAGAGACTTTCGTAATAGCGCGTTCGCATTCGACCTCAGAAAAGACAGAATCGCGAACATGGGTACTGACACGACAATTATATCAGCATTTTCTATCAAATCAACATTTGTTTGACATACTTCATCTATTAACCGCTTCTCCTTCGCCATATCGGAGAGTTTGGAGTCGATGTCGAATCCGATTATTCTGGGATGTCTTTCACTGGACTTCAGGGAGGCGGCAATCGAACCGCCGATTTGCCCGAGACCGACAATGCCGACGGTGAGTTGATCCACGAGACTATATCCTCTTGCCTACGGCTGAAGCGACCCCGGAAAGACACGTCATCATTTCCTCGAAAACGGGCAATGGAAGACTCTGGTAGCCATCGCATAGCGCATTGTCGGGATCCGGGTGTATCTCGACCATAAGGCCATCCGCGCCGGAGGCAATAGCGCCCAAAGACAGGGGTGTGATCAGGTACCGCTCGCCGGTTGCGTGAGAGGGATCGACAATCACCGGGAGGTGTGACAAATTCTGTATTACCGGCACGCATGACATGTCGAGCGTATTTCGGGTGTATTTCTCGAAGGTTCTTATGCCGCGTTCGCATAGAATCACGTTTCGGTTACCGTTAGCCATTATGTACTCAGCCGACATCAGCAACTCCTCGATCGTTGACATCATGCCGCGCTTGAGGAGAACAGGCTTCGATAGTCTGCCGACTTTCTCGAGCAGAGCGAAATTCTGCATATTGCGAGCTCCTACCTGCAATATGTCGGCGTAATCGGCTACGAGCTCCGCAAGTTCGGGTGTCATTATCTCCGTAATGACTGAAAGCCCCAGCTTGTCTCCAACGGAACGGAGTATCTTGAGACCTTCCTCGCCGAGCCCCTGAAAGCTGTACGGTGACGTCCTTGGTTTGAATGCTCCTCCGCGAAGTATCTGGGCTCCTGATTTCTTTGCACACTCCGCAGCCTCCAGAACCTGATCATAGGTTTCGACAGCGCATGGCCCGGCTATCACCGCTATCCTGTCTCCGCCAATCTCAGTTTCATTGAACCGAATCACTGTCTTCTCCGGCTTGAACTCACGCGAGGCCAGCTTGAATGGTTTCAGGATCGGAACGATGCTCTCAACGCCGGGCATTCCGCTCAGCTTTTCTTCGGTGAGTTTCTTCTTGTCTCCGACAACACCAATGATAGTCTTGTCTGCTCCCTCGGACATATGTGGTTTGAAACCGAGTTCTTCGATTCTCTTAATCACACCGCCGATCTGCTTCAGGGAAGCGTCTTTTCTCATTACGACAATAATCATTCGGTCACTCTCCGAACAGATCCGGCCTCAGCTTCGCAGTTCCACCGAGGTAAACGTGATTGACCTGCTCCTGAGGTTTATCTGAATTGACATGAATCAGTATCCTGATTAATGACTTCATCGCCCCCTTGACATTGATCTCGCTCGCGCAAAGCAGGGGGACGGTGCTGAAGCCAATATCGCGAACAGCATAGGCCGGGAAATCGGCGTCCAGATCAGGTGTTGCTGTCAGGAAGATGGAAGCTATGTCAACCGGGTTAATCTCGTTCTGCTTGACGATTTCGAGGATCAACTCACGAGTGGCCTCGTATATTGATTCGCGGGTGTTCAATTCCACCACGTTGGCGCCTCTTATGCCGCGTACACTCATGTGTCCAGCCCCTTTCGAAGTTGTTTCATGAATGAAGCAACGGAGCGAACTGAATCTCCGTTATTCCGAGCTTTTCGTATGCGATCCAGAATGGCGCTCCCCACTATGACACCGTCGGAGATACTACCCATTCGGTTAGCCAATTCGCCGCTTGATACTCCGAAACCAACGCACATCGGGATCGGAGCCAATGTTCGAGCTTTACGTATAAATCTCTCGGTTTCCGTCGGTAAAATTTTCCTGGCCCCCGTGATACCGGTGACGGATACGAGATACAGGAAACCGGAACTTGCGGAGGCGATCTGCCTGAGCCTGTTTTGCGGTGTGGTAGGTGCGGCGAGGAAAACCAAGTCTATGTGTTTTCGCTTGAGTGATCTGAGAATACTCTGGCGTTCCTCGTAGATCAGATCCGGGACTATTACACCGGAGATCCCGGAGTCCTCGCAGTCTTTGGCGAAACGGTCGATACCTCTTTTCAGTATCGTGTTGACATAACACATCGCGATCAGAGGAATGGATGTCTTGTCGGCTACACGACGTATTGACTCGAATGCCCGCTCCAGGTTCAATCCATGTGAGAGAGCCTGGTGTGAAGTGTATCTGATAGTCGGACCGTCAGCCATCGGGTCAGAGTGGGGGAGACCGATTTCCAACAGGTTGGCGCCAGAGTCCTCAACCACCTGAGCGAAATCCACAAATCTCCTTATCGAGGGATAGCCGCAGGTAAGGTACGGTATGAGGGCTTTGCTTCCTGATGCCCTCAGTTCATTGAATTTAGCGCTTATGCTTCTTTTCATAAGAAATCACGTTGTCGAGATCCTTGTCGCCTCGTCCGGACAGGTTCACCACTACAATTTCATCCTTTGGGAGCTTTCGACATAGCTTCTTCGTATATGCAAGTGCAAAACTTGATTCGAGAGCGGGAATGATACCTTCGCACTCGCAAAGAGTTTTGAATGCCTCCACCGCCTGCTTGTCGGTAACCGATACATAATCGACTCGTCCGCTATCCCTGAGCCTGCTATGCACAGGTCCGACGCCCGGATAATCCAGACCTGCTGAGACAGTCTCAGTGAGCAGGATTTGCCCATCATCATCCTGAAGCAGGTAGCTGTAAGAACCATGCAGAACTCCCGGGCTGCCTTTTGACAATGTCGCGGCATGTTTTCCCGTCTTCAACCCGTAACCGGCAGACTCAACGCCGATAAGGGAGACGGCCTCATCTTTGATGAAGGAGTCGAAAATGCCTATAGCGTTCGATCCTCCTCCTACGCATGCAACCACGTGATCGGGCAAACGCCCTGCCTTGCTAAGAATCTGTTTTCTGGTTTCTCTGCCTATCACCGATTGGAAGTGCCTTACCATCTCTGGGAACGGGTGTGGTCCAACCGTTGAACCTATGATGTAGTGGGTGCTTCGAACATTCGTCACCCAGTCCTGAATAGCTGCGGTAGTGGCATCTTTGAGCGTACCGGTTCCATCGGATATTTCCACGACATCGGCTCCGAGCATTCTCATTCTCATCACATTGGGATGCTGTCTACGGGCGTCTGTCACTCCCATGTAAACCGTGCAGTTCATGCCGAGAAGCGCGCATGCCGCCGCGGTGGCTGTGCCATGCTGACCGGCCCCTGTCTCTGCGATTATTCTCTTCTTGCCGAGGTGCTTCGCGAGCAAAGCCTGCCCAATGGTGTTGTTTATTTTGTGGGCTCCGGTGTGATTCAAATCTTCTCTCTTGAGATAGACCTTCGCGCCCCATTTCGCCGACAGGTTCGAGGCGAAGTAGAGGGGCGTGGGCCTTCCGCTGTAGTCCTTAAGGAGTGACTCGTGTTCTTTCCTGAAATCTGCGTTTCTCGACAGTCGTTTGAATGCAACCTCAAGGTCCAGCAGAGCGGGCATGAGGGTTTCCGGAACGAATCTCCCACCGTAATTGCCGTAGTAGCCTTTCTTGTTCACCTTGAGCACGACTTGACAATCTCCATTAGCCTTTGAATTTTCCCATGATCCTTCACTCCGGGCTCGACCTCTGTGCCTCGTGCGCAGTCTATCCCGAACGGCTTGTAAGTCTCGATCAGTTCGGCCGCATTATCAGGGCCGATTCCTCCAGCGAGAAATACATCGTGATTCTCTGCGACTCGGCTCCACTTGTCGAGGCTCAATCCCTGCGGACCGCCGACTTTCTTGAAGTCAAGCAACAGGTAATCGCAGGGATACGGGGGCACCGCGAAATCGCTGTCTTCGATCCATACCGATGAAAAGAGCGGAAGCGGTGGATTCCCCATATTTGTATTGCCGGGGCGGTAGTATGTTTGAAGGAAGTCAAACTGCACTTCATTCAGCAGTCGAGTAACTTCAGCCCTGTCGAACTGATCGAATACAGCCACGATTGGTATCTGACCTTTCACTTCTCTCGCAATACTCTTTGCCTGTGATACGGTCGCTCTTCGGGGTGATTCGGCGAAGATCATCCCGACGAAGTCCACGCCGTGTTCGACGCAGAAGACAGCATCTTCGACGTTTCTTATGCCGCAAACTTTCACTTTTGTAGACATGCCGTAAGCTCCTTGAGCTTTTCCTCGATAGACTCAGCCGTCGAAAAGGCGCTTCCGATAAGAACACCATCTACACCGAGCACTCGCATGGCGTCAATAGCCTTTGCCGACGACATACCCGACTCTGAAATAACCAGATGTCCGGGTGGGATGTCCGGAAAGAGTGTTGCGGTTGTATTCAGATTGATTTCCAGAGTGTCCAGATTTCGATTGTTTATGCCGATTATCTTCGCTTCGCTCTCGAGTGCGATTGCCAACTCCTCGGAGTTGTGTACTTCAACCAGCGCATCCATTCCGTAGTCAGTACAGAGTTTCAGGAATTGACTCGTCTTCTTTCCCAGCAACCGTACTATCAGCAACATGGCATCGGCGCCATATGCCCTCGATTCAGGGATTTGCATTTCATCGACGATGAAGTCTTTCCTGAGCACCGGTATCGAAACCGACCCCGAAACCGTTTTGAGATCTTCGAGACTTCCACCGAAGTGTGTATGGTCGGTCAGAACGGAGACAGCGGTTGCGCCGTACTTCTCATAGAGCCGCGCCGTCTCGATTGAGTTCATCTCAGGATTCAGGTTGCCTGCGGAGGGCGATTTCCGCTTGATCTCCATGATGAAAGACAATCGATCGTCTGATTCGATTGGCCTGATCAGTGACCGCGGAGCCTCACGCATCGAAATCATTGTCTCAAACCTGTGAGCAAGGAGCTTCTTGTCTGCAGATTCCCAATACTTGATCGTATTTTCTGCCAGTTCTTCAATCATCAGTTCATATCCGAAGTTAGTTCAATCACCGCTTTCAATGTACCAAGGACAGCACCGGAATCGATTGCATCTTCGCATGCGTGTCTTGCTTCTTCAAGCGTGTTGAAACGCGCCAATTCGACCATGCCCATTGCGGCATTCAAAACGACTGTATTCCTGCGGGGAGACTTCTCTCCTTCAAATACGTTCATGAGAATCCGGGCGTTCGTATTCGAATCGCCTCCGCGAAGGTCGCTTAGTTCGACTGGTCCGCCGTTTTCGATCCAGATTTTCTGGAGCCGTGTACCGCCTTTACCGGTCCTGTGCAGGCAACACTCGGTGCCGTCAATCAACTCATCGACCTTCAAGTCATTGTGGAACGAAGTGATATTGTGCAGGCCAATCTGCTGACCGACCTCCGCAAGTATCCCTGCTTTCTCGCAGTCCGGCGTGCCTATGATCTGGTGCGTGCACCTCGCCGGATTCAACAGCGGCCCAAGCAGGTTGAAGAGAGTTGGTATCCCCAGTTCCTTACGCACCGGAGCGACATGTTTCATAGCCGGGTGAAAATGCGGTGCGAACAGAAAGCAGAAATTCGTCGTGCGAAGGCACTGGGCGGCGTTCTCGGGACTGACAACTATGTTCACTCCCAAAGCCTCAAGCACATCCGCGCTTCCTGACTTCGATGAAACCGCACGATTTCCATGTTTGGCAGTCGGGACACCCATTGCAGCAGTGATGAATGCGGCGCCTGTTGATATATTGAACGTGTTCGCGCCGTCACCGCCTGTCCCGCAACAATCGAACACGTCGCCTTCGATGTCATGTGGTACCTCGATAGCAAGCTCCCTGAAGGCAGACGCACATCCGGCAATCTCAGTGACGGTTTCACCTTTGATCTTCAATCCGGTCAGGATCGACGAGACGTGCACGGGCGAGTACTCTCCTGTGCCGACTCGCAACATCATCTGGTGAGACTCATCGAAGCTGAGATCTATGCCTTTGACAATTTTGTCAAGATACTCGTCAGCCATGGTTCACTTCCAGTTAAGAAAGTTGGAAACTATCTGTTTTCCTTCTGTAGTCAGTATCGATTCCGGGTGAAACTGTAGACCGAAAACAGGATAGTCCACATGCCTCAACCCCATTATTTCTCCATCAGATGTATACGCCGTTGCTTCAAGCACCTCCGGCATTGTTTCTTCTATCACCGCGAGCGAGTGATAGCGCGTCGCCACGAAGGGGTTCGGAAGTCCCCTGAGGATTCCACGGCCCCGGTGATAGATGGGCGAGGTCTTACCGTGAAGTAACCGGTCGGCCGAATCGACCTTACCCCCGAAGCAGTGTCCTATCGCCTGATGACCGAGACAGATGCCGAGTATCGGCACTTTGTCGTGGAAGTGTTTAATGATATCCAGCGAGACACCGGCCTCTGACGGATGACCCGGTCCCGGTGAGATCACAATACGACCGGGATTCAGCTCTTCGGCCTCCTCAACTGTGATCTGGTCATTGCGGGCAACCTCAAGGTCGGGATCTACCTCGCCGATGTACTGCACCAGGTTATATACGAAAGAGTCGTAGTTGTCTATGAAGAGGATCATCTGAGGCCCTCCTCTGCAAGGCGAATTGCCTCTTTTATCGCCGCTATCTTGTTGAGTGTTTCCTTGTATTCGAGTTCAGGTATCGAATCCGCAACAATCCCCGCACCAGCCTGCAGGAAAGCTCTCTGGCCCTTTTTCACGATGGTCCTGATGGCAATGCACATGTCCATATTACCCGATAGTGAGAAATATCCGATAGCGCCCGCGTAGGGCCCCCTTCGTGTTGGCTCGAACTCATCAATAAGTTCCATCGCCTTGACTTTAGGTGCTCCCGAGACCGTTCCGGCAGGGAAGACTGCTCTGAACAGGTCGAATTGATCTGCGCCGTCCCGAAGTTGCCCGGTTACTGTCGATGTCAAGTGCATTACGTGAGAGTAGTATTCGAGGCGCATGAAATCCTGTACGCTGACTGATCCGTATTTGCAGATCCTGCCAAGATCATTTCTGCCGAGGTCCACCAGCATTACATGTTCGGCCCTTTCCTTCTCATCACGGCACAACTCGTCAGCGAGCCCGTTGTCTTCATCGTCGGAGTGTCCGCGGCGTCTGGTGCCCGCAATCGGTCGAAGAATCGCCTTCCGGTCATTCAACTTCACAAGCGCTTCGGGAGATGATCCGATCAACTCCATCGAACCGAAATCGAGATAGAACATGTACGGCGAAGGATTCAACATCCTCAAGGCGCGATATATCTGGAAGCTGTCAGCATTTGTATCACCGGAGAGAACCTGCGATGGGACAATCTGGAAGACGTTACCAGAGTAGATGTTCTTTCGAGATTCCTCGACTATCTTCTCGAATTCGTCTTGACGGAGATTCGATTCGAATTCAGTGTTCGAATCAATGACCAGTGTCTGGGGGATCCTCACCGGGCCGTGCAGCGCAGCCCTGATTCTCTCGAGCAGGTCGTTTGTCCTCGTGACCGAGGAAGCGTCATCCTTTTCACCAACATTTATAATCTTGATCTTTCTCTGAAAGTGATCAAAGACGAGAAGAGTATCTACGAGGTAGAAAGATCCCAGTGGTTCATCACCGTTCTCTGGAAACGGAATCCGGGATTCGAAGAACGGGACACAGTCATATCCAAGATACCCGACAATGCCACCGAGAAGACTTAGATGGGGCACGTCCCCGGACAGTGAGATACCCCTTAGAATCTTCTTCAGGGCAGTGAAAGGAGCATCCTCTGAGTCGTGAGGAATATCCACAACTCCATCTGAACCCGATACCTTGGAATGGTGCCGGTGAATGTCGATTCGGTGTGTGGGTGATATTCCGATGAAGGTATAGCGCCCGACGGACTTCGGGCCTTCGGCGCTTTCGAGGAGAAACCTTGCGCCCACGGACTCAAGCTTCAAGTATGCGGATACCGGCGTCTCAAGATCGCCGGGCAATTCCACGATAGTCGGATCGAGCACAGTAGGCCCATTAGACTCGGACCTCTGCAGAATCTTCAGCAGGTTCATAGTACCTTTCCATTAATGAAAAAAGCTCACTATCTTTGTCGGATAGTGAGCTTAAAACTTTATCTTCTTTTGAGTTACACGGTCAGCTATACACCATCCGATCCGATATTATGACTGAGCCACCACCACTTGTGGAGAGCGAAGTGAGCTTCGGAATTGTTGATCGGTGTATTTGCCGCGTAATTGCTGATCATTACATCAATATACTATGGAGAGAGAATTTGTCAACGTTAATGATAGATGGATAGTGTATCTTATCTTGTGTACTTTGAGGAGTAGATATAATAAAGGGCTTAACCCGAGTTTTGCAAGCTGGAGGTCAAGCCCATATGGTAAACGTTTGGTT
>Ga0272443_10001754_pt1 | contig 30106 bp, 25 predicted proteins | sample SSMAcet12_FD_193581 | JGI IMG/M metagenome (GOLD analysis project Ga0272443, IMG submission 193581) | Marine sediment archaeal communities from Little Sippewissett salt marsh, Falmouth, MA, United States - SSM-Acet-12 | ecosystem: Environmental > Aquatic > Marine > Wetlands > Sediment ... | reverse complement strand
TTCAATTTTCATTTCCAATTCTTCACTTAGCAGGGAGGAGGACGTAATATCTCCGGGTGTAGAAAGGGGTAGCATATTCTCAAAGTTGTCAGCCAGATTATCCTTATTTTTCAAATGATGCTTCTCGCTATTCAGGTAATTCAGACTGGTATTGTAAACAGACCTATACAGATAGGATTTAAGAGAGACTGTAACTTCCAGAGACTTTCTTTTTTCCCAGATTTTGCAGAACACATCCTCAACTATCTCCTCGGCGACTTCATTCTTTTTAACGAATTCACAAGCATATATACACAGACCTGTATAATATTTCCTGAAGAGTTCTTCAAAAGCTGATTCATCACCTTTCTTGATCCTTCTGAATATTGCTATGTCTGTCTTTCGGGCCATTTGAATAACTGTCAAATTTGTCAAAAATAATGCTCAATAGCAATTATTTTCATAACAGGCATCCGGGCTATTTGCCTGGCTTTTTCCAATGTATAGAGCCATCAGTCTTTTGCAGAGGCCAATGAGTTTTGTGACATGAAACTCTAAAAGCATAGTAAGGGTACTTAGGAAATTATATGTCTTAGATATATAGAAATATCTATTAACAATACTATTGAAATTATGACACACAGCGTAAGAGCATTATTGATCCTTGTCCTTATATCGGGCATAAGTTTAAATGCACAGGAAATTACTTCTCCCCAGGGAGTTAGAGTGCTTGAAAACAAATCTTTTGATGACAGCCCGACGGCCAGACAGGAAATACTGGAGCTTTATGAGGACCTGAGAGTTGCTGATGTAATGGACGGGATGGACTTAGTGGGACTCCAGGACATGGGGCTTTTCTATAATAATATACGTCCCTATTGGGTTGATGCTGAGAATTTCACTCATCGCATTGTCGGTTTTGCACTAACAGTACGATTTGTACCAAATGACCGAAGAATTGGTGAAGGTTCATTTGACACTATCGAAGGATATCAGAAGTGGTATAAAGACCAGTATGCCCGAGCTCCCCATGCATGGACTTCAGCTGCAAAGGACGGTGATATTCTGGTGATCTCATCTGACGGAACAGGGGAGGCTGCCAACATTGGATCCAATAATACCCTTTGGTGGTATACTTTGGGGATCAGAGGAGTAGTCACCAATGCCAGTGCGCGTGACCAGGACGAGATAGTCGCAGAAAAAGTCATGCCGGTGTATGGACAGGAGGACCGGGCCTTGCGAAGCGTTCGCGCTGGAAGATGTATTCTTGAATCATACAATTTTCCGGTGGTTTGCGCGGGCGTATTGGTCTTTCCGGGCGATCTGGTAGTTGCTGATATGGATGGTGTACTCGTTGTACCAAGGGAAAAGGCGATGGAAGTAGGCAAAGCCGCACGTGGTATTATGAAGGATGACCAGGCTTCACGGGAGAAACAGCTTAAAGAAATACGTGCAAAGCAAGCTGCTGAGCGAAAGAAGAAATTAGACTCAACATTTTAAGTTTAATCAATCTGACAGGAAGGACTTGGCTCCAGTTACAGATTGGATGCCTATCTCTTTTCGGATATGGATCAAGTTAAAATGTTAACCTGAGCCCCAGCTGAAACTTCCTGCCGGTATACCTTTCATAGCTGGTTGTTTCTCCTTTGTTGGGATAAATGCGATATCGCGTTTTCGGAACATTGGTGAAGTTCATTGCATTTGCGAACACTTCAAACTCGCAAAATTTCAGCGGTATATCCTGCTTTATTACAAAATCATATGCATAAATATCGCTAGTGTCATGTCAAGACGATATTGTCGGATAGAGTCTTTTCAACTTTATCCGAGCAACATCGGTTCTAAATTGCCAATTTATCTTGGCTCTCTTGTTGTTTCTGTCTTTTTCCCAAGCTTTCACTTCTTTCCTGATGGTAGCAGTGTTGTCAATTCTTCGATTTAAGCACTGACCCATCAATACATTCAGTTCTATTTCAGCCATATTTAGCCAACTGCCATGCTTCGGAGTATATATAAATTCAAACCGGTCCCATATCCGCTTGGCCTCCTCTGGAGGGAAAGTCTCATACAACGCTGATGACTTATGGGTATTCAGGTTATCCATGATCAATCGGATTTTCTCCGCCCTGGGATACAGCTGATCTGCTATATATCGAACAAAATAAGCCCAGTCTTTCTTAGTCTTTGTTTATTTAATCCTGATATAGCGTTTCCCTTTCAAAGGTTCATTGGCCATGAAGATATTTGCTACTCCTTGCCTTGAATATTCATAATCCTGTTTTTCATCCTGGCCTGGTTTCCTGGAAATAGGAATACGTGTTTGCTTAATCAATTGCTTCGGCGATTCATCCATACATATAACAGGATATTTTTTATCGTATGGGGTTTTATATACGTCCAGAACAGATTCCATATGTGCAACAAAGTCACTATTCCCAAGCGGCGGGATCACCCAACCTTTGACCCGCCACGGTTTGATTTCGTTTTTTTTAACACCTGACGAACAGTTTCATGTGAGATGCTATCGGTGTATTTCAATTCTACCATCTTGTCTGCCAATAACCGTAAGGACCATCGAGCATATCCTTCCGGGGCTTCGCTACAACTCAATGCAACCAAATGTGCTTCAAAGTCGCCGTCAGTTTTTATCAGACCTTTCTTTGGATAGGGTTTACGATCCATGCATGCGTCAAAGCCTTCTTTAACAAAACGTTGCTTCACCCGCTCAACGGTCTTTGAATTTATCTGCAGCACTTGGGCGATTTGTTCGTTTGACAATTTCTGGCCGTGGGGACCCTCATCTGTATTAATCAAAATGCAGGCATTTCGATATTGCTGGGAACTGTGCTTCCCTCTGCCCAATACAGCAATTAACTGTTCATGTTCTTCCTTGGTTAGGGTGACCTTATAGCGTACCATCGTTTTTGATGGCAAGATATGAAATAAGACAGACATATTCAAGTTGACATGACACTAGTATTTTCATTTTCTTCCGGACGTGTACCTATTCTACTGATAACATTACCCTGGAAACGGAAGGATAGACGTGCTGAAAAACCTTTCCAATCATAACCCAGGGATACGTTGGCGATATCATTCGCCTGGTGAAGCAGCCTGTTCACATAAAATGTGTCTGCCTCCACAGCCACAGGTACAAAAGCTACGGGAGGGCGCTCATACCTGATCCGATGCTGCATGTATTTTGTTTTCGACCAGACATGCGTATAGTTTGCGTTTAGCACAATACCGTTAAAAAGTTCAGGTAACCAGGAAAAATTCGATTGCCATTCAACTTCCAGGCCCCGAACATAAGCAGTATATGGACTATTCACATAAAAATCTGAAGCATTCGATAGAAGTGTGGGAATCGCATCTGTAGGGAATTCGGCAATAATAGTGGTATCTGGAATATTCCTCAGTAGCGTAGGCTGTATAAAGAAGATGTCATCTATTCTTTTCAGATACCCGCCAATGGTAAACACTCCCATCTTCTTGGAATAGAACGTGAAATTAGCATCAAAATTCTCTGATCTGGCGGGACGTATGTATGGATTACCCTGGGATTAAATTTGCTCTCACAGTTTTCAATGGTGAATTCCTATCTCAGGGAAACTCTCCCTGTCTGGGCAACTGCCAGCAACGAGATCAGCATAAGAATTACAGCCAGTGAATGTTTCATATCTCTATTGGTTAATCTAATAGTTTAATCCGCCTGCCTTCTTCAGCCGACAGGTAAGCCGAGTAAATGACATTGACACAATCCACTGCCAGATCGATTCCTGCCTGTGGTTCACGGTCGTCCCTGATGGCCTCTGCGAAATCCGTGATCTCCTGAAAGAAGCCCCTGAACCAGTCCTCATCTACGCTTGGACGGTTCCAGCCGGCCTTTGTCTCAAGTTTTTCCGTGAAGTATTCACTTTCAAAGGTTGAGGGTGCCACTGCATAGGTTTCGACCGAATCATTGGCGGTCATGTTGGCCCGGATCACCCCATCGGTCATAAAGGCAGTTACTCGGGTATTCAATCCCCCGAGGCCCACATCGCTGATCAGCACGGTTGCCCTGGAACCATCCTCGAAGCGGATCACAAGGTTGGCCCAGTCCTCCACATCAATTGGGTCAGAGCTGATCCAACGGTGGGCGTTTGCCTGCCTTGCACGCTCCGAGGCATCTGTGTGGATGAGGTCTGCAGTATCAGCCATCACTGAAACCGGTCGTATTCCCCGGCCAAGGCGATACTCTCCTTCCCATTGCTTCAGGCTCAGACAGGCCCCCACCGAGTGGGAGCCCATGCGCAACAGGGCGCCTCCTCCGGTAGCTTTCCATTCCCGGGAGTAAACCGAATTGGACCCTGAATGATTTTCCTCCGCGCGCAGTTCCAGGACTGAGCCTTTGGACGCAGAAATAAGCCTGCGCATTTTTACAATGGGTGGGGAGTAAACCCAGTTTTCCGCATAACAGAAGCGTACGCCGTTCCGGTGGACGACCTCACGAACAGCCTCCGCATTCTGCATCGCTCCTTCCAGCATGCGGGAACGGGGAACATGAAGCCCAATGGGTTCCGGATCCCCCGGTTCACCAAAGTAGCCGGTAAGGGGCTTTTCCATAATGATATGCTTGCCGGCATCGGCAGCCCTGATCGCGATCTCATGGTGTGTGGCTGGCGGTGTGCAGATATCAATCACGTCTATGTCCTTCCGCTCAAGGAGCTCTTCCAGGTTGGTTGTAGTAAAGGCAGTTCCTGTGTCCTTGGCAAAGGACTCTGCGCTTTCCTTGGTGTGGGAGCATACTCCGCGTATTTCAACACATCCTCCTGGCAGCTTCTGAAAGTTTGCATGGTGCATGCGTGCACCGTAGCGCGCTCCCACCATACCAATGCCTATAGTTTTCATAGATTAGCTTGAAAATTTGTATTCAAATCGTATTCAATATAGCCATATTCCGGCCTCTGTCTATTCATACTTCAGGGCCTCAGCTATGGACATGCTTTTTAATCCTTTTGAATCTCCATATTGATCAAAACGTGGTACATTCATATGAATTGAATCTTGCTTCCGGCAGTGGCACCTTGAACACAAGCATTGACCATTCCGGTCTTTACTCCACTCTCCGATACAATGAGTTCTACTTGTCGGATAGTATCATACAAACCGTTATGTGCCGCTGTTTCGATCTGAATGGTTCTCTGCATTTTCAGTATCGATTTCGATTGAATTAAGATTGTGGTTTGAGCACTTTATCCCTCATTATTCTTATCAGTAGACAGCTCTCACCTGTCAGTCGCCTCAAAATGAATGTTCAGTTCCGGTTTTGTTATGAGCATGGACAGTTCAAATAGCGCCAGGGCAATGGTATCGCCGCAGGTGATAGCCTCAAAGTGATCCACTCCGGTACTGGCCCTGGGTAGTGAGGAGCCTTTATTCCAGAACAGAGAAATGGCGAAGTTTGCCATTTCATAGGCCTTTAAAAGTATATCCGTTTGCCCGCTGAGCCGATAGCCATTCAGAAGAGTCATAATTGCCTGGCCGAAGGCCTTGGGCTGCAGATAAGTACTGTCCGGGTCGGGTAAATCCACCGCAGTGAAGCGGAGGGCGCTTTTCACCACCAGATCTTTCAACCTTTCATCGCCGGTTCGGAGATACAGTTCATAGCTTGTGTTTGCATATTGAGCGTCTCCGCTGCTGCCGTAACCACCGGGCCAAAGGCCGGTGTAGCCCGTAATCTCCAGTGTTGTGATGTCTGCACCAGATGCGAATCCGCCGCTTCCACCCTCCGCCAGATTGTGGTCGAGGCTGCAAAAGATTTCAATAATGCCGTCTGCCATCTTGAGCATCTTTTCAGACAGTTCCGCCGGCACCATGCCGGCGCCGATGATAAGGTCCAGGGCAAGACTTAAGTTGCTGCTTGCCGACAATTTCTGGTACCCATCACGGTCGGCATGGGGAATGGCCCCGCTTGTCTCATCTTTTCGGTTTTCAAAATAATCCACCATTGTTTCAATAGCCACAAGCAATGTATCATTGCCTGTCCGTTTAAAGACCTCTGACCATGTGCGGATATAAAACCCGCCATGTCGCGGAAATTCCCAGCAGCATTCTGTTTTGCGGTCGATTATTCCTGCATGCCGGCTGAAAGTCCCTGTTTCTTTATCATGTATCTGGTTGTCCCAGAGACCAAGGGCAAACTTTTCCATCTCATCCGGGGCGAGCCGGTACCACTCGTCCCATAATACCCACGGCCGGAAGAACTCGTGGGTGTTATAGCCGTCCCCTCCGCCTTCATCGTCTTTAAAGTGCCAGTAAGCATGTTCGCCCCACCAGTAAAGACCGGTAGTGCTGCTTTGGGTTTTAAAGAAAAACTGCAGGGCGTCGTCTGCGGCCGTGGCGTACCTGTCGTCACCTGAAACTTCCGACATGGCGTAGAGCATCAGGTAAAAGTTTTCATCATGGTGGGGGTTCCCTCCCCATTGTGAACGGTCGTTCCAGCGTATACCGGCTATGTCGGGCGGATTACCCGGCAGGTCCAGCGAATTGCGGTCCAGGGCACTGGCAAAGAGCGGGCTGTGTTCGTCACCATACCGGTCCCTGCCTTTTTCCATGCGGATGTCCACGAACTTGTGGATTGTTTCCATGAATTTATCCACAGACAGTTTCGAAGCGGAATACACGGTGATGGTCCCCGTATCTGCGGCAGTGCCTGCAACTTCAATTGTTACTGTAAGTATTGCAATCGTAGCAATGATGTAAGTTCTTTTCACTATAAAGTCCTCCCTAGTAATTATTAATGGATTTATGAATAAAGGCTATCTTATTTGCAATACTTTGTTTAAAACAGTCTCCATAATAAATATCAAAATGACCGATTGGATAAGTAACAAAATGAACATTATTCCCTTGTACCATTTCAATTTTTTATGCGAACCTTTTGCAATATTCACATCCTGCTCACAGATGTGATACAATACTGGGCAATGAACCTTTTTCGCCGACTCAAATAGGTCAGGTCCATGGGAATTCAGCATTAATCGTTCACAGACCTCATTCTTAAACGTTTTTGAGTCACTGGCAATTCTCTGGTATCCCTCAGCAAATCCTGGTGCAATATGCATAGCTGTTGTACCGGGTATACCAATTGCCGGAAATGTCTGCGCTGATAGCCCAAACCTTGAACGACCTATATCCCATAAAGCATGAACAATCAATTAAAAAGCCAGCCCAAACCATCTTGTTCAAATATCCATTTCCCATCTGTTTGATGATCAAGGGATGGACATTGCCAATCGCGCATACAATTTTATTATCCTTTTCGGCTGCCAATAAATCGTCATACTGTTTCAAAGCAGAATAAACCTGCCTGGGCTCACCTTCACTTTCTCCAAAATGTCTATAGTCATAACTGAGTGCTGCAAAGCCAGCTTCAACAAAATGGAGTGCATATTTTTTGAAGGAGCATATCTTTTGTACCGCAAAAACCCTGATTAAGCACAATACACGGCTCTGGATTGATTGAATCTTTTGGTAAATATAGTCAGCCTTGAATCGCACTTCCAGATACTGTGAATGTAACGTCCTGCCTGTAGTAAGGTGGATCGCTTTCGATAATGCTGAATTTGAAGGGTTGTTATTCTATATTTAATATTGGCAAGAAAATAATAATGCATAGATAGAAAATTATCAAACCTATAATCATGACAATATATTTGAAAGCTACCCTTAACTAGCAACTCTTATAAGTATATATTTTTGATAATTCTGTGATTTTTATTCTCATTACGATATCTATTTCCAAGATCTTTTTTTATACACATAACGGCAGTCTGTCTAAAAACTCCTGCCTTATACTGTTATATGAATTAAAGATAGCCGACTTGCGGGGAGCATAGAATTGGACTCCCAAAATACCGTCTTGCTTTTTCACGCTGCATGACTTACAGGCCCTGGTGGCGTATCGTTTGAAGCGATAAGCCGATGCCTTGTGCCATTTTCCTGTAGTTGTCAGGTGCTGACCTTGAGGGCATATGTAATAATCTCCCTCAGGGATATAGCTGAACTTCTCTGCACCGTATGTCGGATCAGGTGCATGTACAGTCTGGTTGGGGATAGCAACCAGAGTTTCAATTTGCATAACCTGGGCAATCTTAAATTCAGATCCGGTATGATACCCTTTGCCATAAAGGGCAGTAAACTGGTTGGTGCGCAATATGCTCTTGGCCCTTTGCAGCATATTGCCCATAGCTTTGCTGTCGTTGCTGTTGGTCACCTTGTAGTCGATCGCTAGTTTGTTCTTCGCATCAACTGAACTTGGTACTGTCCCCAGCAATCAGCTTGCCACCAATGAGATTAAAGTGCTTGGCTATCTTTACGGTCTCCCGAAAAACTCTCTTGATCGCTTTGGGATTATCCCGCCGGAAGTTGGAGATGGTGTTGTGATCAAGATGAAGGTTACCCAATAGCCACATCACCTCAATGTTCCGTTTGCACTCTTTTTCAAGACGGCGTGATGAACGGATCTTGTCCATGTAGCCATAAATAAAAAGCTTGAGCAAATCTCCCGGATGGTACGCTGGTCGTCCGTTTTCACCATGATCTATCTGAAAACCGAAACGCTCCAATGCTAGACTATCGACAAGAACATCAATCAGCCGAACTTCATTGTCCGCACTTATGGCATCATCTTAAGAAACCGGGAAAAGATAGGTCTGCGATCTGTTTTGTCCTTGAATGTACTTCATGCTAGAAGTTACAAATATTGAGAAACTTAGGAAAAATCAAACATGCCGTGTTATAAACAAATTATCAGGTTTTTAGACAGTCTGACGGTGTAACTAAGCTGCCTGCGCCAGCTGGAATGTCTTTTTGCACAAAAGTAAAAGGCTTCACTAGAAACAGATATAAAATATGAGGAATAAGACGGGGCGGCATCCCCCCGGACCATCTGCCGCCCCGCCTGCCCTGCGGAGCAGGGCGGAGAAAAGATTCGCGATCGAATAAACCCTCTCTCTGGTGCGAAGTATCAGGTGAAAGAAATAAAGGCTTACCGCCATAAGCATCAATACCGGCCCAATCCACTAAGATTGATGGTTTTGACAGTATCGGGCAGAAACAGCCAAAGGCTGTTGAGTAATCCTGCGCTAAAAGCTTGCTTTTATAAGCGATAAAAAAGAGAAGACCGGGAGGCGAAGCCTCAGGCCTTTTTCTCTTTTAGGTCACCCCTTTATGGGATCGCGAGCCTGTTTTACAGGCGAGCAATCCTGTATCAGATGCTAGCATCTTCGGCGATCACAAAGCAACCGCAGGTTGTTGAGCAATCCCGCGTTAATCCGACTCACCTACCAGCAAAGCGATATCTTTCAAGCGGTAAACGGACCGTTTATCCTGATAAATGGATAATACAATATTCTGAGTAGTGTTTCGGAAACTGTACATCCTATTAATTCGTATGTCTAGTTCACAACCATACAAAATGATCATTAATATTTCCGCAGATACGTTATTTCTTCCCGACGAAATGATGATTCCTTATCTTTCGCAGGATATTCAAAAGAAATAACATTATTGCTGTATTGTCAAAAAACCTTACCTGATGCAAACATGTAAGACAATCATCTTTTTCATCCTGATGACCGTCCTTATCTCATGCAAAACCGGCGATGACGGCGTGGTGATCTTTTCGGACGATTACAGCGGGATGCGCAGGGGACCCCTGGGGGGCAATGCAGGTGCGCATACGGAGTACCATTATCTTTCTTCGGCTGCACCCAGGGGCAACTGGGCCATTTCGACCTTCCGGTACAACCTGCCCGAATCGTGGTATGTACGAGAATCTGACGGGAAGCGGTATCTGTGCCAGGACGGGATCAACAAGGACGGGCACTGGCATCCCATGGTGATCACCGGGGATACCCTGTGGCGTGATTATTCGGTCCGGGTCATCATTCGTCCGGAAACCCTTGTCCCCCGCTGCGGTGTCGTCTTCCGGTACCGAAGCGACCGTTGTTATTATTTTTTCGGAATCGAAGATCAAATGGTCAGGTTGATGGTGGTCAACCACGGGAAGGCATTCAGGGTACCCGATGAACGGATCCTGGCCGAACAGGAACTGAACAGCAGTGAAACGGAGGAAATCGCGTTGCGGATCTCGGTTTCCGGAAACCGGATCGCGGCATGGATGAATGAAAAAGCACTGTTCACCTGCGGGGACAGCACCTATGACGCCGGGAAGACCGGATTCCTGGCGGACGGGCCCGCCCGCTTCGGGGCGGTGCGGGTCACCGCCGGCAGAGAGGCTGCCCGGCAGTTTGAGCGCAGCAGGCTGGAGCGTGAGAGGATCGAAACAGCCCTGCAGCAGGGCCTCCCGGAGATGAGGATCTGGAAAAAGATCCAGACGGGTGATGCGGGGACCGCGCGGAACCTGAGGTTCGGGGACCTGGACGGGGACGGGACCCCGGATGTGCTCATGGGACAGGTGGTGCACCACGGGCCGAAGGACCGCAACAGTGAGCTGAGCTGCCTCACGGCCATGACCTTCGACGGGGAGGTGCTGTGGCAGGTGGGCTCCCCTGATCCCTGGAAGGCCAGCCTGACCAACGATGTGGCCTTCCAGATCCACGACCTGGACAATGACGGGCGGGGCGAGGTGGTCTATTGCATGGGACAGGAGCTCATCGTGGCCGAGGGACATACCGGGAAAACAATGTACAGCCGACCCACTCCGCTCTCTCCGGGAGGAAAGCCACTGCCCTCGGGCCATAACATCTTCCCGCGGATCCTGGGCGACTGCATTTTCTTCTGCGACCTGGAAGGCAGGGGACATGACGGGAACATCATCCTGAAAGACCGCTACCGGTACGTGTGGGCCTACGACCGGGATCTGAACCTGTTGTGGGAGAATGAATGTGTCACCGGGCATTACCCTTACGCCTATGATACGGACAAGGACGGGAAGGATGAACTGCTGATGGGCTACACCCTGTTTGACGACAACGGGAAGAAACTGTGGAGCCTGGATACGGTCCTGGAGGATCATGCGGACGGGGTGGCCGTGGTGGATCTGGAAGGAGACGGCAAACCCGTCTACCTATGTGCGGCCAGTGACGAAGGGATGTTCTTCGCCACCGTGGAAGGGGAGATCTTCAAGCACCATTTCGTGGGACATGTGCAGAACCCGGCGGTGGCCAATTTCAGGAATGACCTGCCCGGACTGGAAACTGTCTCGGTCAATTTCTGGGGGAATCAGGGGATCATCCACCTGTACGATGCAAAGGGCAACATCTATCATGATTTCGAGCCCAACCAGTACGGGAGCATGTGTCTCCCGCTGAACTGGACCGGCGAAGGGGAGGAGTTTTTCGTACTGAACGCCAATGTGGAGGAGGGCGGGGCGTGGGATGGCCGTGGCCGCCGGGTGCTTGAGTTCCCCGATGACGGTCACCCCGATATGTGCTACGCGGTGCTGGACATCACGGGCGACTGCCGCGACGAGATCGTGGTCTGGGACCCGGGAGCGATCTGGGTCTATACACAGGAGGACAATCCCAGGAAAGGGGACCTGTACCGGCCTGTGCGCAACCCTCTGTACAACAGCTCCAACTACCAGGCCACCGTATCTCTGCCGGGACGGATCAATCACAAAAAAGAAACCGCCTTACATTGACGGTTCAGGCGGTTTCCTTAAATGACAGTGTTCTCCCGGAGAACTACCCGGTGTTATCAGAACCGGTAACCCAGGGAGAGGCCGAACCCCACGTTGTTCGCCCTGGACTCCGAATGCGATTTTTTGCCCCTCCTGTGCGAAAACTGTCAGGCCGGAAATCAGCAGAACAACCATGGATAGTATCAGTGATCTTGTTTTCATCTCTTATGGTTTTAAGGGTAAATAATCAATGATCTTCTAGCCGAACGGCGACCCTTATTTATTGGCTTCTTCGGCGGCTTCCGAGATCATTTTCTCATTGGCCGTGATCAGAAAATCAACCCTGCGGTTCTGTGCACGCCCCTCTTCTGTTTCATTGTCGTACCGGGGTGTGGTTTCCCCGAAGCCGACTGTGCTGAGTCGTTCGTCCTTCACACCCTGGACAGCCAGGTAGCCGGCGACCGAAAGGGCACGGAGCTCCGATAATGCCTGGTTATAATCTTCAGGTCCCGTGCTGTCGGTATGCCCCTGGATCTCGATGTTGGTGTCCGGGTATTTATCCAGGACCACCACCAGTTTGTCCAGGTTCTCTTTTGCTGCATCGGTCAGTTCCGAACTGTCAAATCCGAAAAGGATGTTGCTGTCGAATTCCACCACAATCCCCTCACCGACCCTTTCAACCCTTGCATCGGGGACGGAATTCTCAATTTCTTCGGCCTGCTTGTCCATCTGATGGCCGATGATCGCACCGGTAGCCCCGCCGACGGTGGCCCCGATAATCGTCCCCAGGGCAGGATTTCCGGTGGCTTCACCGATGATAGCACCCATGGCGGCACCGGAAGCGGTTCCGACCACGGCTCCCTTCTGGGTCCTGTTCATGGAAGATACTATCTTCCAAGCAGTTTGAAGGCGGCAAAGAGGCTGGAAACGCCATATATCACGGCAAAAATTCCCACAATGATGGCCACGGCTTTGGCACCTTCGAACGGATTGAAAAGCAGAAGGATCCCGATGATCAGGGAAAGGATCGCTGTAAACAGTACCACCTGTGAAGAATACCCTGACTTCTTCAGGTTGATGTAGGTCAAGATCTGTATAATGCTGATGGCGATGATCAACAGGCTGACCAGAATGATCACCATGTTGATGGCCAGCTTCGGAAAAGAAACCAGTAACACTCCGATAACCAGGCTGAAGATCCCTTCGGCAATCCAGAACTCCCAGTTGGCCTGTTTTTTTGCCAGGGATACAATCACAACGGTCAGTCCGGCCAGGATGGCGAGGATGCCCAGGTAGATGGCTGTGGCTGCGAGTGCGCTGGCCGGATTGACAAGGCAGATGATCCCGAGGATCAGCACCAGTATCCCCTTGAGGCCTTCAATCCACCAGCTGTTTTTCTGAAAGTAATTCATTGCAAAAAGTTATGGGCTCAAAGGATAAGACATGATTCATCAGGTAAATGTTCATCCTTCGGGATGGAACCCTGATTTCCGTTCTTGTTCTGTCTTTACCAGCCTTCAGCTTTTACTCTGCCCGAAGGTTCCCCTTCACCCTGATATCGGCTGAAGAGGCTCCGATTTCCAGGTTGACGGGGCCTTTTTCGAGTACAAAATCGTGTTTCTTCGGATCCCAGTAACAGAGTTCCTCCGCCTCCAGGGGGATGGTGACTTTCCTGCTTTCACCGGCAGGGATGTGGATGCGTCGAAAGCCCTTCAGTGCCTTCCGGGGTCGCTCAACTTTCGAATCGGGGTAGCTCACATACAGCTGCACCACTTCATCACTGTCCATGCTGCCCGTGTTTTCCACGGTCAGGGTGATATCGACCACCGCCCCCCGGCGGATGGTCTCCCCACCGGTTACAAGGTCCCTGTATTCGAAAGTCGTGTATGTGAGCCCGTGCCCGAAAGGGAACAGGGGCTCATGGGGATTATACATGTAGGTTCTTCCGTTGCGGATGTTGTAATCCAGGATGGGCGGCAGCTGGTCGATGGAGGCCGGCCAGGTCTGGACCAGACGGCCGGCAGGGCTCTCTTTGCCGAAAAGAATGTCCGCCACCCCGTTCCCCAGTTCCTGGCTGGACTGGGTGACGTGCAAAATGGAAGGCACATGTTCCTTTGACCAGGAAATGGCGTAGGGGAAACTGGAAACAAGTACAAGCACCGTATTGGGATTGGCCGCCATGACCAGCCTGACCAGATCCTCCTGTTCCAGGGAGATGGCCTGGCGGTCCACGTCCTCCCGGCCGTCGCTGGGCACATGGTTCTGTCCCCAGCCAAGGCCGTAGCTGAGGGGATGATTGCCCACGCAGACCACAGCCACATCGGCCCTTCCGGCGGCGATGACCGCCGAATCGGCTTTGTTGCTGGCTGCATAAAGGACCTCCACCCCTTCCCCGAGGGCATTCCGGATCCCGTCCAGCACCGATACCGCATAGGGCGGGGTTCCCGCATACCAGTCAGAGATCACCTGGTGGGCGCGGGGACCGATCACGGCAATGGACTTCAGTTCCCCGGCATGCAGCGGGAGCAGTCCCTCGTTTTTCATCAGGACCACGGATTTTACGGTGGCCTTTCTGGCCAGTTCCGCGGCTTCGGGTCTGGTCCAGGGCCTGATGGTATCTTCGATCCCGATGGAAGCATACGGATTGCCGGCCCCGTCATCCAGCAGTCCAAGTTTAAGCATGACCCGCAGCGTGCCCCTGAGGGCCATGTCAATCTCAGATTCTTTGACCAGTCCCCGCTACAGTGCTTCCATGAGGGCCGGCTTATACCGGTCCAGGAACATGTTGATCCCCGCTTTGATGCATCCCGCCGCAGCTTCCGGAAGACCGGGGTAATAATGGTGGCTGTCCACCAGCCGGGTGAACCCGCCGCCGTCGGTGCAGATGATCCCGTTCTGTCCCCACTCCTCCACGGTCACCTCCTTCAACACCGGATGCACCGTACAGGGAATCCCGTTGGACTTGTTGTAGGCAGCCATATATGCCCTGGAACCGCCTTCGACGATCCCTTTATAAAAAGCATACCCGTAATATTCCCGGAAAAGCCGTTCATCAAAGTCCGAAGAGTTGATGAGCCGGTTGTTCTCGTTGCTGTTGGCCAGGAAATGCTTCATCAGGGAAGCTGTTTTCCAGTAACGGGGATGGTCTCCCTGCAGGCCCTTTACATAGGCGGTGGTCATGACCCCGGCCAGGTAGGGATCCTCTCCGTAGCATTCCTCGGTGCGTCCCCACCGGATGTCCCTTCCCAGGTCCGCATTGGGTGCCAGCACGATCAGTCCGGCACTTTTAAAGCCGGGATTCTGGGTCAGGTACCTGGTTTCGTAGGCCTCCCACGAAGCCAGCTCCCGATGCAGCTCCGGGTCCCACATCTGCGCCAGTCCGATCGCCTGCGGGAAGGTGGTGGTGGGAGCCGCTCCCTTTCCCCTGACCGCCCAGTTGGCCGGTCCGCTCAGAGCCAGTCCGTGAAGCCCCTCCACGATCCGGGTACTTTTTACTCCCATGCAGGATATGCCCGGGAGACGGGATCCCAGGTGGTCCACCTTCTCTTCCAGGGTCATCAGCGAGATCAGGTTGTCGATGCGTTGGTCATCGGAGAGAGTGGTGTCCTGAAACGGAAATGGCTGGGCCATGACCTGACCCATGATAAAAATAGTACTGGTCATCGTTAAGAATCTGATGATCTTTTTAAGATTCATGATTGAATGGTTAGTTTGATGTTTATTTAATACAATTTATAATTTTCCCCGATTCTATCCACCTTCTTCTTTTATTCCGTATTACTTGACTTAAAACATTTGTTTGTTGTAAATTGATATATCCTAACCCAAAAAGTAATCTAATGAAAAAATTTTTGATTGTTACAGTCTTCGTTTTGATTGCAGGTATTGCATTCGGACAGACCCTGAAGAAGGGCGGTATCCTAGCCTTACGACCCTATACTGTTACCCTGCAGCCTGATGTGACCATGAACCAGTACCTGGATTTTATGCTCAATGAATATCGTTCGGAAGTTGAAGAAGCTTTCTCAGGTTCAAAGGTTTTCTTTCTGAAGGGCGACAGAGGTGCTCACCAGCATGGCCTTGCCTGGATCTGGTATTTTGATTCTCCCGGTGTGCGGGCTCAGTACTGGGATGAGGAAGGAAATTTTACCCAGGCAGGTGCTGCTGCTACCGAGAAATTGAGTGCTGTTATGGAAAGGAGCAATCGATTGGTGGTAGCAACGGAATCCGATTATACAGACTGGATCATACTACCACAAAGCACAGACCAGGAAATGGACCTGAAAAAAGGAACGGTCATTGGATTCCATCATATGAACATGAACCTGGATCCGGATGTAACAATGAACCAGTATCTAGATTTTTTAGCAGAGAAATATATCCCGGAACTGGAAAAAATCATGCAGGGATGGACGGTTTATATAATGAAAGGGGACAGGGGACAGCAGGAGAATGATTACGCATGGATGTACTGGATCGAATCGCTGGAAGCGAGAGATAAATACGTACCTGAAGAATCCAGAAGAAGTGAAGAGGGAAATAAAGCTTTTGAAAAAATAATGCCTTTCTATGAAGAGCTGCAGAAACTGGGGACCTGGACAAGCGAATACACAGACTGGGTGATCCTGTAACTCAATATTTACAGGGGATTGGGTGGCCACCCGGTTTTTCAGGGAAATGGACTGGCAGGGGAAGCGAATAAAATTCGAAGCGATGCAATTTAAAAGATTTGAGGACGGGAAGATTGCGGAGATTTGGGAGTACGGAGATATCCGACTGGTTTCTGAGGAGGAGTAATACAGAATCCAGCAGGGATTTGATCGCCCTGGCCACCGCGACATGGTTCGAAATCAATTTTATCATACATAAATGTGTTATAAAAAGATAAATATTTGCGTTACGCAAATACGGATATGTTACTGGCTGGTCGGGGAGAGGTATTTCACGTAGACGATCTTGTCATCGCCCCGGTCGTAGAAATCCTCGAACCGGGCTTTAAGCAGGTAGCCGTTTTTTTCATAGAAAGCCCGGGTGGGGGTGTAGAGGGGTTTGGAGGAGGTTTCCACGTAGACGCCGTTCCCGCCACCGTCGCGTATCACCGATTCGGTCTCCTCCAGCAGCCTTCGTCCGATCCCCCGGTTCATGAAATCGCTGTGGGTGGCGATCCAGTACAGGTCGAAGCTGTGAAGGGTGCAGGGGATCAGGCCAAAGCAGCTGTATCCCACCGTCCTGTTGCCCGTCTCCGCAAAAATGAATTCATACCCGCTTTCCCCCCCTTTGTCCAGGCGCTCCTGCACCAGTTCCACGGCAACGGTTACTTCGTCCTCCCGGAAGAAGTCGGTGGAACGGACGATCTCTTTCACAATCGCCGGGTCACCCCCCCGCACATCTCTTCTGAGAAAGACGGTTCCTGCCTGCCGGGCTTGTTTTCCGGTTTCCATATGCTAACGATTTGCATCCATGAGGATCCGATCGATCATGGCATTGTAATCCACTCCCCCTTTTGCGCAGGCGGCCACAAATCCCGCATCGGGTGAGATGCACGGATTGGCGTTCACCTCCAGCACGAAAGGTTGGTTGTTCCGGTCCACCCGGAAATCCACCCGGGCGTACCCTTTCATTTCAAAAACATCCCAGCATTGCAGGCTGATCTCCTTCATGCGGGATACAAGGTCGCTGTCCGCCTCCGGCAGATCGAAGGTCCGGACGGTCTTCGCATATTCAAACGAGCCCTCGTCCCACTTGGAGGCGAAGTTGAGGATCCGGGGTTTCCCCTCCGGGTAATCCACATACCGCATCTCGGCCACGGGCATCACTTCAGGTCCGCCGCTTCCGGCCAGCAGGGTAATGTTGAATTCCCTTCCGTCGATGTATTCCTCCAGGAATTGATCCATGGATGCAGGATCAGCTGCGTATGCCTCGAAATCAAATTTTCCTCCTTCCACCACCGAGGCGTCCGTGATCCCGGCCGAGCCGTCCTCCCGGACGGGCTTCAGGATGTATTTTTTGCCGGATTCGGGTCCGGGGACTCCGGCCGGCCGGATCCATTCCGGCGTGGGGATCCCCTGCTCCCTGAGGATGATCTTGGTGCGGACTTTGTCCGTTGTGATCATCAGGGCATGGGCGGGGGATCCGGTGAACGGGATCCCGGATGTTTCCAGCAGCCAGGCAGGAAGATGGATCAGGGAGCCTTTCCCATCAAGGCTTTCCACCAGGTTGAAGACCAGGTCCGGTATCCTGCTCTCCAGGAGCACCCTGACATACTCCAGGTTCAGCCCGCAGTAAGCCCTGGAACAACCGTAGCCCATCTCTTCAAGCGCCTTTTCGACCGCTTCGGCCTGCACCAGCACATCCAGCTCATCCCCGGAGGGTTGCTCAGAGAGCGTATTGATCAACAGGAGTACCTGTTTCATGGACGGGTTTCCGGATTTTAAGAAGCGCTGAATCCATGATCATTGTCATCAGGTCCCTGTAAGGGATCCCGTGAAGCGTGGCCAGGATGGGCAGGTCCGAATGCTCCGGGTGCATCCCGGCCAGGGGATTGACCTCCAGGAAAAACGGGTTCCCGTGTTCGTCAAAACGGATATCCACCCGTCCCGCATCCTCGCATCGGAGCGTCTTCCAGACTTTCAGGGCCATGCCGGCGCACGCTTCCGATGCCGCCGGGTCTGTCAGGCTGTAGATGATCCTGTCCTCGCACTCCTCCTTATTCACATAGGAATAAACCCCCTCTTCCGCATTGTCCTTCAGGATGATCTCGATCACCCCGACACACCTGGCCCGGTCGCCCGTCCCCACAATACCCGCGGTAAACTCCCGTCCGCTCAGGTAAGTTTCCACAAGCACGGGCTGGTTGTATTTCGCGAGCAGGTCATTGCATACTTCGGATAGCTGTTGCGGGGTGCGGATGACCGACCGGGGATCAATCCCCTTGCCGGTCCCCTCGGCCAGCGGCTTTGCAAAAAGCGGGAACGGCAGGTTGATATCCGCGATATCCCGCGGGTGATAGACCACGCGGTGCTCCGGGGTGGCGATCCCGGCATCTTTCACGATCACCTTTGTCATGGCCTTGTCAAGGGTCAGCGCCATGATGAGGGGACCTGAAAATACGTAAGGGATCCGGTAGGCATCCAGCAGCGCAGGCACCTGGGCCTCCCTGCCGGCACCGTACATCCCTTCGGCGATATTGAATACCAGGTCCCACCGGTCGCCCCGCTCCAGGCGGCGGACAAGGTTCCAGATGTTCCCGATACGGTCGGTTTTGTATCCGAGGCTGTCCAGTGTGGTCTCGATGGCCAAAATGGTCCCTTCCCTGTCAAACTCCGCCGTCTCTTCTTCCGAAAAGCCCAGGGCCAGGTATTCGTCCCTCAGGTCATAGGTGAGCCCGATGGTCATATATTTTTTTCTGTTGTGTTTCATCTTTTATTTTCGTTGAAGAATGCAGCGTGAAAGCCCTGAAAAAAGTGTCGTGCATTCACACCCAGCACCCTGTTCTTGTATCCTCCCTCCTGGACAAACAGTGTCGGGAATCTGTATTTCCCGATGATCCTGCCGTTCAGGCTGAAATCCGATGCGCTCAGGCTCCAGGTCCCCGTCGGGTCGCCCTTCGAAGGATCCAGTCCCAGGGGGACCACCAGGTAATCCGGTCTGAACCGGCGGATCCGTTCCATGGCCTTTTCAAGCACCGTCCTGTATTCCCCGCCGCTCAGCTGCTCTTTCAGGGGATAATTCACATTGTAGCCCAGTCCTTCCCCCTCTCCCTTTTCTTCGGCATAGCCGCTGAAATAAGGGTAGGCAAAGGAAGGATGCCCGTGGATGGAGATGGTCAGCACATCCTTCCGGTGGTAGAAGATATCCTGCTGTCCGTTCCCGTGGTGGTAATCCACATCCAGCATGGCCACCTTTCCGTAGTGGGAGAGGTAATGGGCGGCAATGGCCGCCGAGTTGAAGTAGCAGAAACCGCCGAACACCTTTTTTTCGGCATGGTGACCGGGGGGACGGACCAGGGCATATGCCGCCCGGCCCCCGCCAAGGAGGTGCACCGCACAGGTGAGTGCACAGTCCACCGCCCTTTTGGCCGCCAGGTAGGCATTCCTGTTCAGCGGGGTGAAGGTGTCAATGCAGTAATAGCCGGCCAGCACCGAATCGTCCGACGGGGCCCTGTGTTTGTTCCTGACGGGAAAGACATAGGGATAGATCGATTTGCCCGCGGGCAGACTGGCGCAGACCCGCTTGAAATAGCGGATGTATCCAGCATCGTGGACCGCCTGGATGTGTTTTTCCGAGAAGGTGCGGACGGGAAGTTCCCTGAACAGGCCGGATGGGTTCAGCTCTGCCGCAATGGTGGAGATCCGGACCGGCGATTCCACGTAACCCCTGTCGCGGACATGGTGGATGGAGTGCCGGTCGTTAATGGCCAGATGGATCAATCCGGATCCCGGCTGTTCCGGGGCGGAAGCGGTCGGGGTTTTCCTGGGCCTGGTGTACATGGGTTGCCGGAGCCTGACGGGATCGTCCCCGATGGAGCGGACCACATCATCGATATATTCCTCTGTCACCAGGTCCTCATATTTCCTTTCCAGGATCGCCCTGACGATCTTCCTGGCCGCTTTTTTGCCGACCGGGGGCTGTCCCAGGAAATCACAGACCAGGTATGGCGGACAGTCGTCTTTTTCCGGATTCACGGGGGTTTCATACCGGGTGTTGATCAGGGGGAATGCACCGAAGCGCTCGTAGAACTTCAGCCTTGCCCTGTTCTCCTCCATAAGCGCCTCGTTTTTGCAGAGGGCGGGATCGTCGGGCAGGCACTCGAAGAATAGTCCCGCCGATTTGAGCCTGATGGCCTCTTCCCTGGCGCTTTCATACAGTGAGCTGCCGATCCCGCCCGTTTTTACCTCCCTCCGGGTGGCGATAAAATCCAGGTAACAGAAATGCAGGTCGGGCGCGTAGTACATCAGGGAGAAACCCCGGACGACCCCGTTCCTGTTCTCGGAGACCAGCAGGGAGGTGCGGAACCTGTACTTGAGCGGATCTGTCAGCTGCTCGGGAATATTTTCCACATATTTCTCCCTCACATCGGGAAACCGGTTCCTCAGGATCTCCTGCACCTGAACGATGGCATTCCGGTCGGACGGCAGCGTGGCATCATTGATGCGCCTGATAATGATCATGATTCCCCGCTGTTAGAAGAGATCAAGGGGCTCCCTGTACAGGTACTGCCTGCCCTGGTAATTGGTAAGCAGGTACCCTTCTTCATTCCGTTCGGCCAGGTAGTCGGGAAGCAGCGGGATCTTTCCGCCTCCGTCGGGGGCATCGATCACGAAGTGGGGGATGGCATACCCCGAGGTAAAACCGCGGAGCCCCCTGATGATCTCCAGTCCCTTTGACACCGGGGTCCTGAAATGGGCCGAACCCGGAATGGGATCGCACTGGTACAGGTAGTAGGGCTTTACCCTGATCTTCAGCAGCTTCTGGGCCAGGCTTTTGTACACATCCACCTCGTCGTTGATCCCCTTCAGGAGCACGGTCTGGCTTCCCAGGGGGATCCCGGCGTCTGCCAGAGCGCTACAGGCATATGCTGTCTCCGGCGTGATCTCATCGGGATGGGTGAAATGGATGCTCATCAGCAGCGGGTGGTATTTCCTCAGCATCTGCAGCAGTCCCTCCGTGATTCTCTGGGGAAGGACCACGGGCACCTTGGTGCCGATCCGGATGATCTCCACGTGGGGGATCTCCCGCAACCTGGAAAGCAGGTATTCCAGTCTGCCGTCGGACATGGTCAGCGGATCCCCACCCGAGAGAAGCACATCACGGATCTCCGGATGGTTCCTGATGTAATCCAGTGCAATGTCCCAGCTGCTGAGCCTGGAGTGGACCTTGTCCGTCTTGGAGACCATGTGCGAACGGGTGCAGTACCTGCAATAGGCCGCGCACACACCGGTGGTCAGGAACAGGACCCTGTCCGGATACCTGTGAACCAGCTGGGGCACGGGGCTCTGGTTTTCCTCACCCAACGGATCTGCCTTTTCTTCAGGAGTGATCTCCAGTTCCCGGACAACCGGGATCATGGTCCGCCTGATGGGTTGCAGGGGATTTTCGGGATCGATCAGGCTCGCATAATAGGGCGTGATCCGCAGAGGCAGGCGTTGCTGCTGCGCCCACTGCATCTCTTCCTCCGACAGGCTGAAAAATCTCTCCAGCTGTTTCCAGGATGTGATGCTGTGGGTCAGCTGCCATTGCCAGCTGTTCCACTGCTGTATGGAGGTATCCGGATAAAACCTTTCCCTGAAGAGCGAAGATCGCTCGCTCACCGGGGGGTGCTGGTGATGTCCGTTTACGCGTTTATGTTTCTGGGAATTGGCTCCGGCTTGACGGAGGTCCGGGGGCTCTGTTTCATTGTCCTCATACACCGAAGAGGTCAATGACAACGACCGTGGCGATTTCATCTCTCTATGAAACTGCGGTATTTTTTATATACTAGGACGAAGAAAAATGAAAAAGTAACAATTTATTCCTTCACGAACCGGGAAAGCAGTTCCCTGACCATGTCCACGCTCTCTATATAATAGGATGCTTTCGTGGTTTTGGTACCCACCTTGATGGTGTAGGCATCCTCGGGCATGGCATCGAACGTGTATTCATCCGTCCAGTCATCCCCCACCGCAAAAACGAAATCAAAGGGATCGTCTCCCATCTTTCGCATGGCCGCTCTTCCTTTGTTGATCCCCGCATATTTGATCTCCAGGACCTTATCCCCGTCCATGACCTCCAGGTGAAGGTTTGAGGTCAGGGTACGCAGCTCGTCCTTCAACTCCCATGCCCGCTGCATCCCCAGGTCCGGATCCGCATCCCTGTAATGCCAGACCAGGGAAAAATTCTTATGCTCGATGAAGCTTTTGGGAGTCTGGTCCACATAGTATTCGAGCAGGGGCTGGACCGACTCCTTCCACGCGTTGTCGATCTGTTCCATCATGTGCCATTCGCCTCCGGGCTGCCGCAGCCAGACCCCGTGCTCGGCGATGAAATGGATGTTCCAGTCCCCGTCGAACCACCTTCCCAGGGTCTCCTTGTCCCTTCCGCTGATGATGACCACTGTATTTTTCTTTTCACCGCTGATCTCCCGGAGGATCCCGTACAGTTCCTCATCGGGCCTGGCATCTTCGGGATTCTTCCTGAACCAGGAGAGGGTCCCGTCATAATCCAGGAAAAGGATCCGGTGGGTTGCTTCCTTGTATGTGGCGACGATGTGCCGCATGTGGGTGTAATTGATCTTCCTGGTGAGGTAGACCTCCTGCAGTTCCTTCACTCCTTCCAGGCTGTTCACAAACTCCCTGGCCCACCGCTCCACCGTGTAGCGCTCCAGCCGCTGCATCATCACCCGGTTTCTTCGCACCTGTTCCTCTTCCGGCATCTCGATGGCTGCTTTGATGGCTTCGGCAATGGCGCTCAGGTTGTTGGGATTGACCAGGATGGCTTCATGCAGCTCCTTGGATGCCCCGGCCAGCTCACTCAGGATGAGCACGCCCCTGCCGTCGTGACGGGATGCCACAAATTCTTTGGCCACCAGGTTCATCCCGTCGCGCAGGGGAAGGATCAGTGCGATATCCGAAAGCGAATAGAGCTCGATGCGCTCATCCATCGAAAACACCTGGTTCAGGTACCTGACGGGGGTCCAGTTGATGGTGCCATAATTCCCGTTGATCCTTCCCACCAGTTCATCCACCTTGCTTTTCAGGTTGTAGAAGGACTCGCTGGTCTCCCCCGAGGGGATGGCCTGGACGATCAGACTGACCCTTCCCTGGTAATCGGGGTATGCCTGCAGGAACCTTTCAAACGCCCTGAGCCTCTGGGGAATTCCTTTCGTATAGTCCAGTTTGTCTATGGAAATGATCAGTTTCTCCAGGTTCCCGGATCTTTTGAATACCTCCATTTCCTCCTTGATCCTGGAAGGGGTGGATCCTTCGCCGTGCAGCGCAAGGGTCTGCTTCCTGAATCGTTCGTAGTTGATCCCCTTGGGAAACACATCCACCTTCATCGTCCTTTCTCCGATGGTGATCCGGTTGAAAGTGGAATCCACCCCAGTCAGCCGCCTGACCGAACTCATGAAATGCCTCACATGGTCGTAGGTCTGGAAGCCGATCAGGTCCGCTCCGAGCATGCCTTCAATGACTTCCTGGCACCAGGGCAACAACCTGAAAAGTTCGAAGGAAGGAAAGGGAACGTGAATGAACAGCCCGACGGATATCCCCGGTTTCTGTTCCCGGATCATTTGCGGCAGCAGCATCAGGTGGTAGTCATGGATCCAGAGGATATCCCCGTCATTGATCAAACTGAGGATTTTTTCTGCATAGAGCCTGTTGATCCTGACATAGGCATTCCAGGAAACTTCGCTGTACACCACGTTTTCCGCGAAATAGTGAAACAGGGGCCACAGGGTGTTCCGCGCAAAGCCGTGCAGGTACTGGTTATGCTCGCGGACCGAAGGAAAGACGGGAACACAGTTGAAACCCTCCAGGTCAGCCTCCAGCTGTTCTGTCTCACCCGCAGTGAATTCATGGTTTTCGATTCCTGTCAACCCGACCCATCTCGGAGCGTAGGATTCATAGAAGTTCTGTAAACCCGAAATGGTCTGTTCGTCTGCTTTTTCAATTACATACCTTCCGTTTTGGGGCGTGATATGTACAGGAAGCAGATTTGAAGCCAGGATGAGCCTTTTCATGGGTTTTATCTTTTTATTCTGATCGTTTGCAAGCTGATGGATTATTGATTACTTTGAAAACGTTAAACGTCTTAATGTACGCAAAATGGCTCTTCAACCCAAATTCGATGCGGTTATTTTTGATCTGGACGGAGTGATCACCAAAACTGCCCTGGTCCATGCCGCCGCATGGAAAAGGATGTTCGATGATTACCTGAAATCAAGGGAGGAAAGATTCGCGGAACCATTCAGGGAATTCACCCATGCCGGTGATTACCTGCCCTATGTGGACGGCAAACCCAGGTACAAGGGTGTTGCCTCGTTCCTGGAATCCAGGGGCATTCAGATCCCGGAGGGAAACCCTGAGGACCCGCCTGATGCGGAGACCGTTTGCGGACTGGGGAACCGGAAGAACATCATGTTCAACAGGGTGCTGGACGAGAGGGGGGTGGAGGTGTACGAAAGCTCAGTTTCACTGATCAGGAGCCTGAAAGAAGCAGGGATCAGGATCGGGGTGGCTTCCTCCAGCAAGAACTGCAAACCGGTGCTGGAGAGGGCAGGACTGGAGGAGTTGTTCGAAACGCGTGTGGACGGTGTGGTATCCGCGGAGATCGGGCTGAAAGGAAAACCGGAGCCCGATATTTTCACCACGGCATGCGACAGGCTGGGGGTGGAATATCACCGTTCGGTCGTGGTGGAGGATGCGGTTTCCGGGGTACAGGCAGGGAAAAAGGGCAATTTCGGGTTTGTGCTGGGTGTGGCCAGGGAGGAGAACACAAGGGAACTGCTTGCCGGCGGGGCCGATGTGGTGGTGGAGGACCTGGGGGAGATGGGGCTGGCGGAGATCAACCGGTGGTTTGAGGAGGGAATGGCCGGGGATGGATGGAGGCTGCGGTACCATGACTACCAGCCTTCCTCCGAAAGATCCAGGGAAGCACTGCTCGCTGTGGGAAACGGTTATTTCGGGACAAGGGGGGCACCGGAGGAAAGCAGGGCCGGGAAGGTCAATTATCCGGGAACATACATCACGGGTCTCTATAACAGGTTGGTCTCGAGGGTGGCGGACAGGGACATCGAGAATGAGGATTTTGTGAATGCGGCCAACTGGCTGCCGGTCACCTTCCGGGTGGAGGGCGGCCCGTGGTTCCATTTTCAGGAAGGTTCTCCCTTCCGCGTGATCAGCATCACGCGAACGCTTCATTTTCAGAAAGGTTTGCTATCCAGGGAGCTGGTGGTCGGGGATGACAAAGGCAGGATCACGAGGATCAGCTCCTCCAGGTTTGCCGGTATGCATGATCCGCACAGGGCGGCCATCCGGTATGCCATTACCCCGGTCAACTGGGAAGGAACGATCGAGATCAGGTCCGAGGTGCGTGGTGATCACAGGAATGCGGGAGTGGAACGCTACAACGATCTCAACCAGCAGCATCTGGATCCCGTCTCGGAAGAGGTCAGGGACGACGTGGCGAAACTGCAGGTCAGGACAAGCCGGTCGGAGATCCTGATCACCACCTGTGCCCGGAACCGGTTGATCCTCGACGGGCAACAAATTGTCAGGCAGACCGGATTTACGGGCAGGGGAAGGGTCGGCCATGTGTTTGAGCTGCAGGGATGCAAAAACTGCGAGATCGTCCTGGAAAAGCTGGTAACCATGTTCACCTCCAGGGATCCGGGTGTAAAGGATCCGGCCGCTTCTGCGGAAGAGGCGCTCAGGCAGATGGCCGGTTTCGGAGAGGAGCTGAAGAGCTCGGAAGATAGCTGGAAGAAGATATGGGACCGGATCGACGTGGAGATCACGGGCGACCGGGAGGCACAGCGGCTGGTGAGACTTCACCTGTTCCACATGATGGTTTCCGCTTCGCCCCACCATGCGGGCCTGGATTCCGGGATCCCGCCCAGGGGACTGCACGGAGAAGCGTACAGGGGACATATTTTCTGGGACGAGCTTTACATGCTGCCGCTATACAACATCCACTTCCCGGAGGTCACCCGCTCGGTACTGATGTACCGGTACCGCAGGCTGGATGCAGCCAGGGCATACGCAAAAGAGCACGGGTACGAGGGGGCCATGTTCCCCTGGCAGAGCGGGAGCGACGGAAGGGAGGAAACCCAGGTAATCCATCTGAATCCCCTGTCGGGTGAGTGGGGGGATGATTACAGCTCCCTTCAGCGCCATATCTCCCTGGCCATCGCCTTTAATCTGTGCAGGTATTACCACACCACCGGTGACCGGGGATTCATGGAGGATTGCGGAGCAGAGATGCTCCTGGATATCTGTAAATTCTGGGCGAGCAAATCTGAACGGGATGAACGCGACGGACGGTATCATATCCACCGGGTAATGGGTCCGGACGAGTTCCATGAAAAGCTGCCGGACGCCCACGAGGGAGGGCTTTCGGACAATGCCTACACCAACATCATGGTGAGCTGGATCATGGACAGGGCATTTGCCCTGATGGATTCGCTTCCGGAGGGAAAAACCCGGGATGTACTGGAGAGGCTGTCGCTTAAAAAAGAAGATCTTAACCGGTGGGAGCAGATCCGCCACAATCTGGCATTGCACATTTCGGAGGAAGGAGTGGTGGAGCAGTTCCGGGGGTATTTTGCACTGGAGGAGCTGGACTGGGACCATTACCGCGACACCTACGAAGATATACACAGGCTTGACCGCATCCTCAAAGCGGAAGGAAGATCGCCCGATGATTACAAGCTGGCCAAGCAGGCGGATTTCCTGATGTGTTTTTACAACCTGGGAGAGAAAGAGGTGACCCGGATCATCCGGGAGATGGGGTATTCCCCTCCCGGGAATTATGCCCGTATCAATTTCGATTACTACATTAAACGCACCTCCCATGGCTCCACCCTCAGCCGGCTGGTCCATGCCCGGCTGGCAAACGAAATAGGATTGCAGAAGACCGGCTGGGAACTGTTTCTGGATGCGTTGAGAAGCGACCTGGTGGATATCCAGGGAGGCACCACGGGTGAAGGGATCCATTGCGGTGTCATGGCAGGTACGGTTTACGATGCAGTGGCCACCTTCGGGGGTTTGTCCCTGAGGGGAGAATATCCCGCGCTGAACCCTTCCATGCCTGACCACTGGAAAGGACTTACATTCAATTTTTTGTTTCGGGGGACTGACCATCATGTGGTTATTTCAAAAAAGGAGGTGAAAATTTCCGTGAAAAGCTCAGGAAAGGAAAAAATAAAAATACATCTTTGCGAAGCTGATTACGAAATAACACAGGATGAACCTGTTTCACATACGTTAAACAAAAAAAACATGTTCAATGCTAGGTGATATTCTCCTGATCAATGACATGCACAAGGAGGCAGCCCAGGCCATTTACACCTACGTCGAAAAGGATCTTAAAACCAAGGAGGAGCGGTACCGATACGTTGTGGGGATCTCGGGTGAATCCGGTTCGGGCAAATCCGAGCTGGCCCATGCCCTGGGGAAGCTCCTGAAGGAAAAACACATCCGGGTGAAGGTGATCCACACGGACAATTACTATAAGATACAACCGTTGCTTCGTGAGGAATGGAGGCGGAACAAGGGATTTGACAAGATCGGTATCGAGGAGTACGACTGGATCAAGATCAGGAAGACCATCCGGGATTTCAAGGAAGAGCAGGAATGCATGATCCCGTGCATCGACCTCATCCCGGAACAGGTGGACAAGCTGCTCACCGATTTCAGCAAGATCGATTTGCTGATCATCGACGGGCTTTATGCGATCAATGCGCCCGATGTGGACCTGCGCATTTTCATCGACCTCACCTACCATGAGACCAAGATCAACCAGATCATCAGGCTGAAGGAAGCAATGAGCGATTTCAGGCTTGCCATCCTGGAGAAGGAGCACCAGGCGGTTTCGTCGCTCAAACCCAAAGCCGACCTGATCGTGGACAAGTCCTACCAGGTGGTCACCGCCGAGGAACACATGCAGGAATCCTCCTGAAACTGCCTTTTCCCTGAACCATCCCGGAAGTCCCTGAAGCATTCGCTGGTGTCCCGTGAAACATCTTGGCGGGGATTCCGTATAGGAATTCGTATCGTAAACCAAAACCATGGAATGATGAAGAGGTATATGTTTGACAGGACAATTCCTGTGATTTTCATGTTTCTTGCCATTGTTTTCGCAGGAACCTCATGTGACCGGGAACCCGTGGATGAGCGGCCCGAGCTGCCGCCGGTAGAAAGCCTGGTCATGGATTTCTCAGGTTTCAATCAGCAACCAGGTGGCCAGAAATCTACCGCGGCCACCTATGAGAATTTTCTGCACGCCTATTTTTCGGTGCTTTTCTGGAATGCGGCCACCACGGTGACCTTCGCACTTCCCGTTGCTGCCTACGGGTATGCCCATCAGCAGGACCCGGTCTACCTGGGTGACCATACCTGGGAGTGGTCGTTCGAATTCCCCTGGGGAGACCAGCAATACAGGGCCATCCTGACGGGGATCAGGCTGGGCAACGAGGATTTTTCAATGGAGATGGTCATTGCACCGGTCGCCTCCCCGGAAGCGGGCGTCAGATGGTTCGACGGGGTGGTTCGGTATGACCATACCCAGGCAACCTGGAACCTTTACAAGGAAGGTTCTGTCAAGGTGATCCAGGCCGACTGGAACAAGGATTTCGTGACCGAAGCAGCGGATCTGACCTACACCTATGTGGAGGAAGGACACGAGCAGCAGGGAAGCTATATCATGCTTGAGTATTCGCCGGAAGAATTCTATGATGCTGCCTATACCATTTCGCTGGCCGACCGGATCACCATGATCGAATGGAACACGGAAACCATTGAGGGCAGGGTGATGGATCCCGTGAGGTTCCAGGATTCCGAGTGGCACTGCTGGGCTCCATCCGATGCAGGATTTGCGGACCGGGTATGTGAATAGCCCTCAGCGGATCCTCCTGATCTGACGGATCCCGACCGGGCGGACCAGCATCTGGCCGCTGTCGGGCAGGGCCTGGATGGCCCTGACCACGTCCATTCCCGAAACCACTTTCCCGAATGCGGCGAATCCCTGTCCGTCGGGATTGCGTGCGCCCCCGAAATCAAGCTCCGGCTGGTCGCCGATGCAGATGAAGAATTCCGTGGAAGCGGTCCCGGGCTCGTTCCGGGCCATGGAGATCACCCCGTCGGTATGTCTGATCCCCGTCATTTCAGTGGTTTCATGGTCAATGGAAGGGAAGATTGCCACCAGCGAGTCATGGTACAGTCCGCCCTGGATCACCTCGATCCTGACGGGATTGAGTGGCTGGTTGCCGGGCCGGACCACCCGGTAGATGCAGGCACCGTGATATACCCCGCTGTCTGCAAGGGAGAGAAAGTTGGACGCGGTGAGGGGTGCTTTGCGGGGATACACTTCCACGGTAATATCCCCCCTGCCCGTCTCGATGACCAACCTGGGGGGATCAGGGGCCCTGCAGGCGATCAGACCGGAAAGGAGCAGAAGGATAAAGATCCCTCCGCCCTCAGGCCAGCTGATGTTTCCCGATGAATTCATCCAGCAGGGTGCTGAGGGTCGGTTCCCCGATTTCCTGAAGGTCATAATAGACCCTGGTGGTGGGTTTCTGGATTTTGATGACGCGGTTCAGGTCAATGGGGGTGCCGATCACCACCGTATCGCAGTCTGCATTGTTGATGGTGGCCTCCAGGTCCTTCAGCTGCTGATCCCCGTAACCCATGGCGGGTAGAAGGGTGCCGATCTCGGGGTAGATCCTGAAGGTTTCTGCCAGCAGCCCCACCGTGAAAGGCCTCGGATCCACCAGCTCGGCGGCCCCGTATTTCCGGGCGGCAA
>Ga0272443_10001753_pt1 | contig 30108 bp, 4 predicted proteins | sample SSMAcet12_FD_193581 | JGI IMG/M metagenome (GOLD analysis project Ga0272443, IMG submission 193581) | Marine sediment archaeal communities from Little Sippewissett salt marsh, Falmouth, MA, United States - SSM-Acet-12 | ecosystem: Environmental > Aquatic > Marine > Wetlands > Sediment ... | reverse complement strand
AACTACCAGGGTCAGTTCGTCCCGATTTATTTCTACTGGATGGATTGTGGCGACAACACCATCGCTATGCACAAGAAAGCCGCGGCTGATCCGCTGGAAGTCTTGACTGCTATGGCTATGGAAGTTTACTGGTATAACGGCGTGGATCCCGCTCTCTATGGCGGTTATCTGCTGCAGAACCCGCCGTCAGGTATGGAATTCTTCCCGACTTATTATGGTGTCGATGCTCTGGGTAACGAAGGTTGCCTGGATTGCATGGATCCCCAGAATGAGTTGAAGTGCCCGGTTCAGTTCATCCGCTTCTTCGGCGGTGGAATTGACATTATTCCGGTTGCCTTGCTCGATGATCGTGGCGACGTCAACCTGAATGGTGTTCCGAACGAAATCGCTGACGCGGTTGTCTTCACTAACTACTTCATCTACGGACCGTCTGCCTTCACGATTAACTATGAAGGTCAGAAGGCTGCGACAGAAGTCAATGGCGACGGTATCGCCCTGACGGTTGCTGACCTTGTTTACTTGATCCGTGTAGTCGTTGGTGACGCTCTTCCGCTTCCGGCCTTCAAGCCGGTTCCGACAACGTTGCATGTCACCTCCGGTGATGTTAACGTTGACAATGCGATTGGTGCTGGCTACTTCGTCTTCGCCGGTAACGTTGATGTTACCCTGGCCGAAGGCGCCAATGGTATGGAACTGCTGACCAACTATCGTGATGGTCAGACCCACGCCATTCTGTACAGCCTCGAGAAGGGTGCGACCGCCAATGGTCACATTCTTAACAGCAACGGCGACCTGGTCTCCGTTGAAGCCGCTACCTATGAAGGCGCGAGCTTCAAGGATGTCAAGGTTATGCCGACCAGCTTTGCTGTAAAGAGCTATCCTAACCCGTTCAACCCTGTGGCTACTGTTGAGATGAGTCTCCCGTCGGCTTCCGACTGGACGATTACCGTCTTTAACGTTGTTGGCCAGAGAGTTGCCGACTTTAACGGCCACAGCGATGCTGGTCTTGTTAAAGTGCAGTGGGATGCCTCCAACGAAGCTTCCGGTATTTACTTCTACAAAGTGGATGCTGGCAAGTACTCCGTTACGAAGAAGATGGTATTGCTGAAGTAAGCAAGCCGTTTAATTTTCCGCAGGGAGGGCTCGACCCTCCCTGCCGGAAAAAATTAGAGGAGAGTAACTGACTTAAAAATTGATAAAGAGAAAAGAAGATTTTTTAGATTTTGTTGGGAATTGGATTAATGATCCAGAAAGCTTTATTAGACTCAATTCAGCGGAGGGATTGGGACTTTTTTTTTATACAAGGATGTATCTTTTTTTTAATTGCAAGCGCTTGCATCAAAAAAGCAAGATTTGTAATAGATTTTCTACTTTACCCGCCATTTTTGCATTTTGCAAACCCTTTTTTAGCCAGAGGATTGGAATTTGATTTTAGTTATTGGGATAAAGAAACTTTAATAAGGGCATAAATCTTTGTCCCACATGCCGTAAATTGGATGTTTGGGTTGCGGCAGAGAATTGGAGATGATGGTAGTCAGGTTTAGCCGGCCGAAATAATGTTTTGCCAATTAGACCTGATTATTGGTCTGGTTATTGCTCGAAAGGAATGCGGAATATTCCGTGTGGAGATGGTATGAATATGCGAGAAATTAAAACTAACACACTGAGAATCATAGCCTTAACATTAATTATAGCGGGCTGTGGGATAGTAAATTCGGCTTTTGCCGATCCGTATTTCCTTTCAATTGAGTCCGATTCAACCTATCCGGGTGAAATCATAACGCTTGATATTGATTTGGACAATCCGGCCGAAGTCTCGGGATTTAATCTGGTTGTCAACTATGATTTGAGCGTCCTGACGGTCGCTTCGATTTCCAGCCTGACCACCCGAGCCGCCGATTTTGAGTATTTTACCTATCGTTTAGATTATCGGGGGCTTCTGGGGGATATAGGGATATTTGGTCTGGCCGATCAGAATGGAGATTCTTCACCGGACAACATAGCGGCCGGAAGCGGATTGATTGCGACAATTTCTTTTTATGTTTCGACCGATTTGGCCTACGCCGGATATTCGGTTCCGATATCGTTTGTTAATCGCGATGACGCCGATAACACCCTGGCCAATGCCGATAGTGTTACTATTGAAAGGGATTCAATAAGTTACACTAATGGTTATGTAAAAATACGGGAAGTGGAGGAGGCTCTTGTTGGTGATATAAATGAAAATGGGGTCACGTTTGAAATCGGCGATGTTATTATTTTTACTAATTACTTTATTTTCCCCGATCAGGCTCCTTTAAGTCCCTCCCAATTAGCAAGTTCCGATGTCAATCGTGATGGTTATGGCGGAACAATTGCCGATTTGGTTTATATGATTAATAAACTTGTAAATATTACCTCTAATAAGATTTCGCCGATCGGTATGCCGGTCGATATAGTTCTCAATAAGGATTCAGATATTCTGAATATTGCTTATAATTCTGATATTGAGCTTGGCGGTTTATATCTTGTTTTAAAGTCCGCCAACGAGTTATCCTCGATTCCCGATATGTTTACCGATTGGGAGCAAAGAGGTATGACGGTTGAAAATTCTTCGGACAATAATGTTGTCCGCGTTTTGATTTATAGCAGGAACGGCGCGGTTATGCCGACCGGTTACAATGAGATTCTTGAAATCGAAAATAATGCTGATTTTATAATAGATGAGATACAGCTTTCCTCGGCCGATGCCCGGCTTTTGAAAACCGAAATTTCCGGCGAAATAAGCTCGGTACGGCCCGATGATTTTGTCTTGGCACAAAATTATCCCAATCCTTTTAACCCGACAACCGAGGTTGCTTTCAGTCTGGCGCGCACCAGCGACATCAGTCTGATTGTCTATAATGTTCTGGGACAGGAAGTAAAACTTCTTGCCGACGGAACATACACGACCGGCGATCATAAAGTTGTATGGGATGGAAAAGATAATATGGGACAGGCTGTTTCGAGCGGTGTCTATTTTTACAGATTAATCGCCGAAAATTTTATGACCGAGAAAAAAATGCTTCTTCTTAAATGAGGATTAGTAATAATGTTTAAGAATCCAGACCTCCGTAAAAATGTTAAATCAAAGAGTGTTATTTCGTCAGTTAAGATACCACTGCTGATGATACTATTGCTGCTGTCAATTACGGCGATGAGTCACGCTCAAATCTTTTATGAAGATGAATATCAAATCACAGTTGGCGGATTCAGCGGCGCCCCGGGTGATACCGTTTGGATGCCGATATATTTTAAGAATACTCCTCTTGCCGGATATACCTATCAAGTAATTTCGGAAATTTCGCAAGGCGTATACGACACAACTATTGTTGAAGACTCCGGGCAGCTGGGCGGTTGTTTTTTAAGGCTGGTATTTGATTCAGTCGATGTCGACGAAGTTGAACTTGACCACAGTCTCCTTACACCGCTGGTTGATTATGGAGAATATACTTACGAAATAGATGGTGATGACACTCTTTCAGTTGATACCACCTCTTTGGCATTCAAATTCAGAATGGTTGGACGCGGATTGAATGCGATTACCTGGGAAACCAATTATATTATTGAGCCTGATTCCAGTTATTACCATATCCAACCGAAGCCTTACCCTGTAGATGAGATAGGGGCTAACGTAATGACAGTTCTATGGACGCCGCTTATTGATACATCCGGATGGACACTTCCGGTTATAGAGCCGTATGCAACACCAACTGTGGTTATGGAAATACCCTTTGTCGTCAGTGAAGACGCTCAGCATAATGAAAATTGCCTTATTGATTTGGAGGATTCAGCTATCAGAGAGAATCAATTTTCAAGTGTTGACGGCCTGGTATATATCTTGCCTATGCTAAATGATGGCTATTTTGTTGTTGATACCTCAGGAGGTAATAGTCAGCCCGAAATTGAAATTTCCCCATCGGGGAATATCATAATTTCCCCCGGACAATCGATTCCGCAATTGACTATCACAGCGATTGATACAGTTGATGGTGACGATCTGTGTATTACGGTTGATCACGATTTAACAAATACACCGAGCTTCAGTCCCAGCGATTCTGTATGTGGCACAGAAGAAGTCACGATGACTTTTAACTGGACATCAACAGCGGCCGATCAAGGGAACACCTACACAGTATTTTTCTATGCTGATGATGATAAACTAAACGGAAGAGTGTCTGCCTCGGTTGACATAACGGTAAGCGGGGGATCGTCAGAAAATGATCCTCCGGTAGTCGCCACTATTATACCCAGTACATATACTGTTGAGCAGGGCGAGGCCTTACCGACTATTTCGGTCAGCGCTACCGACCCTGACGGAGATTCGCTCTCATTGGCGGCTATTGGTTTACCGTCCGGTGCAACTTTTGTTGGTAATCCGTCTTTGTCAGGAAAGGGAACGGTTAGTGCGACCTTTAACTGGCTGCCAACATTTACCGATCAGGGATTATATACGATATCTTTCCAGGCGACCGACAGTGCCGGTGCCACCGGAAGTCAGACGATTTATGTAACTGTTGAGATACCCGATGTTGACCGGTTATTCTCGAAATCGACCTATGGAACCGGCACAAGGCCGACCGGTGGTATTCCGGGGGCGGCGCCGGTTGTATTCCCGATCGATTTGATTTCGACCCGGACTGTTTATGGTATTAATTTTGATATGACGTTCCCGGCATCGATAGCCGATCTTGATTCTATCGCGGTTACCGACCGGACCCTGGAATATGTAGTATATGATAATATTGGGGTGTATCCCGATTCGGTTCGTGTCGTTACTTTTGGATTGAATAATGAACCGATTGTCGATGGTGAAAGCACGGCGATTTTAAATGCCTATTTTACTCTCGATACGGCTGCGGTTCCCGGTGATTATTTTGTCCATTTTTATGATGCCTGGGAATCGGTCGATCCCGACCCGGAGATTCCTTCACTGGCTCTGGTTGTCGATTCGGGTGTGATGCAGGTCGACATCCTCGGTGATGTCAACCTTGATACGCATATCGACGTGGCCGACCTGGTCAACGTCGTCGGATATATTGTCGGTAACTATCAATTCGCCAAACGGAATTATGAAACGGCCAACGTGGTTAATGACAGTCTGGTTAATGTGGTTGATCTTATCGGTATCTTGAATCTGGTTTTTGGATGGCCGATTAATTCGTCACCGTCACCCGCCAGTCAGACGGAAGAATTCGCTACGGTCGGTTTCGCGCATGATGACCTTGAAGCGGGTCAGATGTCGAAACTTAATGTCTATGGTGAATTTCCTGAAGATGTCGCCGGTATTCAGTTCCAGATAGACTATGATCCTAATGCGGTTTCTTTCCAGACTCCGGAATTAACCGACGCGGCGAAGGATTTCAGACTTGTTTATAAAGATGACTGGGCAGGTCATGTAAAAGTACTGCTTTACAGCCAGCAGCCATGGGATTCGGAAACACTGGTTTCGGCCGGCGCGGCTGATATTGTTCAGATTCCGATGGTTGCTCATAAGACTATTGATGCCGACGATGATTCTAAAATAAGGATTTCACGGACGTACTTGTCCAACGGTAGTGCCGGCGAAATACGGACCGAGGGTAATAGTAGTTCCTTGCTGCCGACTACCTTTACTCTTCACCAGAATTACCCGAATCCGTTTAATCCTACAACAAAAATCGAATTTGATATAGGCTCCGCCAATGATGCCGCGACCAAACACGTTACGCTTGACATTTTTAATATTCTCGGACGACGGGTTCGGACGCTTATCGATGATGATCTTGCGAGCGGTTCGCATACGGTGACCTGGGATGCCACCGATGATCATGGACGCGGAGTTGCTACCGGAATTTATCTCTATCGACTGGAAGTCGAGAGTGAACATCAAACCAAAAAGATGTTACTTTTGAAGTAGGATAGGAGGGATTGGTAGAATGTTAAGCGGAAACAGACATATACGATTTAATATGCCGATACTGGCATATATAATAATTTTCATTGTCGCTTCAGCATCAATATCATTCGCACAGGCTAATGAACTGCCGGTGTTGAATTCTATTGGTGCGCAGAATGTCGATGAAGGAGTTAATCTGAATTTCGGCGTTTCGGCCACGGATGTCGAAAGTACACCCGTATTAACGACCTCGACTCGTCCGACGGGTGCAAGCTTCACCGACAATGGTGATGGTACCGGGACATTTGACTGGACACCCGATTTTACTCAATCAGGAGATCATGATATCACATTTTATGCTACCGATGATTCCGGTGCGGTTGACTCGGAAGTTGTTACGATAACAGTCAATCAGGTTAATGTTGCCCCGGTATTGGCCTTGATTGGTGCTCGGAATACAGACGAGGGTGTTAATCTTACTTTTGGTGTATCATCTTCTGATGATGACGGTACCGATGCGGTCTTGACGACCTCGACTCGTCCGACGGGTGCAAGCTTCACCGACAATGGCGATGGTACCGGGACATTTGACTGGACGCCCGACTTTACTCAATCGGGAGATCATGATATCACATTTTATGCTACCGATGATTCCGGTGCGGTTGACTCGGAAGTTGTTACGATAACAGTCAATCAGGTTAATGTTGCCCCGGTATTGGCCTTGATTGGTGCTCGGAATACAGACGAGGGTGTTAATCTTACTTTTGGTGTATCATCTTCTGATGATGACGGTACCGATGCGGTCTTGACGACCTCGACTCGTCCGACGGGTGCAAGCTTCACCGACAATGGCGATGGTACCGGGACATTTGACTGGACCCCGGATTCGTCCCAATCAGGAACTTATGATATTACTTTTTATGCTACCGATGATTCAGGTGCGGTAGATTCAGAAATAGTCACGATTACTGTAAACCAGGTAAATCTGGCACCGGTATTGGATCCGGTATATAGTACCTGGGTTGATGAGAACCAGAATCTTAATTTTGATGTTACCGCTACGGATTATGACGGTCAAACACCGACAATGACCTCTTCGACTTTGCCGACCGGCGCCAGCTATACGGATAATAGCGATGGTTCCGGGACGTTCGACTGGACACCCGATTTCACTCAATCCGGCGGTTATAATATTACATTCTATGCTACCGATGATTCGGGTGCGGTTGACTCGGAAGCTGTAACGATTACGGTCAACCAGGTTAATGTTGCCCCGGTATTGGCTACTATCGGTGCTCAAAATACTGATGAAGGTGTTAATCTTACTTTTGGAGTTTCAGCTTCTGATGATGATGGCACCGATGCGACATTGACAACCTCGACGCTTCCTACCGGTGGGGATTTCACCGATAACGGCGATGGTACCGGGACATTTGACTGGACACCCGACTTTACTCAATCGGGCGATCATGATGTCACTTTTTATGCTATCGATGATTCGGGTGCGGTTGACTCGGAAGTTGTTACGATAACAGTAAATCAGGTTAATGTTGCTCCGGTATTGGCAACGATTGGTGCGCAGAACACGGATGAAGGAGTTAATCTTACTTTTGGTGTGTCAGCTTCGGATGATGATGGCACCGATGCGGTCTTAACGACCTCGACTCGTCCGAGCGGTGCAAGCTTCACCGACAATGGTGATGGGACCGGGACATTTGACTGGACCCCGGACTTTACTCAATCAGGAGATCATGATGTCACGTTTTATGCTACCGATGATTCAGGTGCGGTTGATTCTGAGATTGTCACAATTACCGTTAATAACGTTAACCAGACACCAGTACTAGCTGCAATCGGTGCTCAGAGTGTTGATGAGGGTTCGAGTCTGAATTTCGGTGTTTCCGCTTCCGACGACGATGGTACCACGCCCGTACTTTCAACGTCAATATTGCCATCCGGTGCAGATTTCACCGATATTGGCAATGGAACCGGTAGTTTTAGCTGGTCACCCGATTATTATCAATCCGGTGAATATACGGTAACTTTTTATGCTACCGATGATTCATCGGCGGTTGATTCAGAAGTTGTAACAATCACCGTCAATGAAGCCGGTAACCAGTTGCCGGTTTTGACTTCAATCGGTGTACAATCAACCACAGAAAATATAAATTTGAATTTTGGCGTTTCGGCCTCGGATCTTGATGGTCCGTTTCCGACTTTGACAACCTCGACACTTCCCACCGGAGCAGGTTTCACCGATAATGGTGATGGAACCGGGACATTCGACTGGACGCCCGATTTTCTGCAGTCCGGTGTTTACAATATTACATTTTATGCAACCGATGATTCCGCGGCGATTGATTCAGAAATAGTTGCCGTTACCGTCATTGATGCCGGCAACCAGCTTCCGGTTTTAGCCGCAATCGGTTCTCAGTCAACGACTGAGGGTGTACAACTAATTGTTCCGGTCTCGGCGACCGATCCGGAAAGCACCCCGACATTCAATACTTCGACTCTGCCTGATGGTGCCAGCTTCACCGACAATGGTGATGGTACCGGGAGTTTCGACTGGACACCTGATTTTCTGCAGTCCGGTTCGTATAATATTACATTCTACGCGGCCGATGATTCCGCTTCGGTTGATTCCGAACTGGTGGTGGTGACCGTAAATGATGCCGGTAACCAGAATCCGGTTCTGGCCACAATCGGTGGGCAATCGACAACTGAAAATGTAAATCTGAATTTCGTTATATCGGCCAGTGATGCCGAAGGAGCGACTCCGGTTCTGACCAGTTCGACTTTACCGACGGGTGCCGATTTCACCGATAATGGCGACGGTACCGGCACATTCGACTGGACACCTCTTTTCATTCAATCCGGTGTATATGATGTTACCTTCTATGCTACCGATGATTCCTCGGCGGTTGATTCGGAAGTCGTTAGTGTGACTGTTATCGATGCCGGTAACCAGAACCCGATTATGGCGTTAATCGCACCTTCTTCAACCACTGAAGGTGTTAATGTTACATTCTCCGTTTCGGCGGTAGATCCCGACTCCACCACTCCCGCTTTGTCGATTGGTAATCTTCCTAACGCCGCTTCATTTGTTGATAATGGTGATGGAACCGGCGACTTCTCGTGGACACCGCTCTTTAATCAGTCGGGAACGTACAATCTTGTATTTTACGCGACTGATGATACTCTGGGAATCGATTCCCAGATAGCGAACGTAACGGTTGTCGAATCGGGCAACCATGCACCAGTTTTGAGTTCTATAGGAGATCGGTCAACGACCGAGGGTATTAATCTGAATTTTGTTGTCTCGGCGGTTGATCCCGATTCCACCATTCCGTCCATGACTACGACAACTTTGCCGACCGGTGCCGATTATACCAATAATGGCGATGGTAGTTATACATTTAGCTGGACCCCCGGATTTACCCAGGCCGGTTCGTATGATATAACATTTTATGCTTCTGACGGTGGTGCTGTCGATTCCGAGTTAATTTCTATCAATGTCTTTGAGGCGGGTAACCAGGCTCCGACATTGGCGAGTATCGGCAGTCAATCGGAAACTGAGGGAGTTAATTTAAGTTTCAGCGTAACTGCGACCGATCCCGATAGTACATTCCCGGTCCTGTCAACCAGCACACTTCCGACCGGAGCCGGTTTTGTTAATAATGGTGACGGCACCGGCGATTTTGACTGGACACCCGGTTACGATCAGGCAGGCAGTTACAATATTACATTTTATGCGACCGATGGAATCATCACCGATTCCGAAGTGGTTGCGATTACTATTAATGAAGCCGGTAATCAAACACCGGTTCTGGCCGAGATTGGTCCTCAGGGGACACCGGAAGGCTCTAATTTGAATTTCTCGGTTTCGGCCACCGATCCGGATGGTACGACGCCGACTTTGACGACTTCGACGCTTCCGACCGGAGCGTCTTTTACCGATAATAGCGACGGCACCGGCGATTTTGACTGGACACCCGATTACACCCAGGATGGTATTTATTTTGTGACATTCTACGCCGATGACGGTTCGGCGACCGACAGTGAAGTTGTCACTATTACGGTTGCCGATCAGGGCAACCAGGCACCGGTGTTGGCTTCAATCGGTTCACAGAGTACTACCGAAGGAGTCCTGCTTAACTTTGGCGTGTCGGCAACCGATCCTGATGCCACGACCCCGACCCTGAGTACCTCGACTCGTCCGACCGGTGCGGATTTCACCGATAATGGTGATGGTACAGGTACATTTGGCTGGACGCCGGGATATACACAGAGCGGTTCGTATCAAGTTACGTTTTATGCATCTGACGGTGTAATTGTTGACAGCGAGGTGGTTAGTATCACAGTCAATGAGGCCGGTAATCAGGAACCGATTCTGGCGACCATCGGTGCACGTAATACTACCGAAGGTATTAATCTGAATTTTAATGTCACGGCCGATGATCCCGATTCGACCACGCCGACAATGACCACCTCGACTCTTCCGACCGGTGCCTCATATGTTGATAATGGCGATGGTACCGGCACTTTCGACTGGACACCGGGCTACACACAAAGCGGCAGTTACCTTGTTATCTTTTATGCGACCGATGCTTCCTCTGCGGCCGACAGTGAAATCGTTTCAATCACGGTCAACGAGGCCGGTAACCAGACACCGATTCTGGCGACAATTGGAGCACAAAGCATAACCGAAGGTCTTAATCTAACCTTTGGTATTTCGGCCACCGACCCGGATGGTACAACCCCGTCATTGAACACCTCGACACTTCCAACTGGTGCGTCATTTACTAACAATGGCGACGGCACCGGCGATTTTGACTGGACGCCCGACTATACGCAGTCCGGTTCGTATGATGTTACCTTTTACGCATTCGATGGTGCCGCGACCGACAGTGAAATTGTAACTATTACAATTGTCGAGGCCGGCAACCAGTCTCCTGTTTTGGCCACAATCGGAACCCAGGCGACAACCGAAGGTGTTTTGTTGACTTTCGGTATCTCGGCGAGTGATCCTGATGGTACCACCCCGACTTTGGACGCGACCTCTCTTCCGAGCGGTGCTTCGTTTGTTGATAATGGAGATGGTACCGGGACATTCGACTGGACACCCAACTATATCCAGACCGGTTCATACGTTGTTAATTTCCGCGCTTCCGATGGTCTTGTAGTTGATAGTGAATTGGTGACCATAACAGTCGTTGAAGCCGGTAATCAGATACCGGTATTGAGTGCAATTGGCACCCAGACGACAACAGAAAATGTATTACTATCATTCAGCATCTCCGCTGCCGATCCAGACAGCACCACCCCGACTCTGACAACTTCGACACTTCCCAGCGGCGCTTCGTTTGTCGATAATAGCGACGGTACCGGCGATTTTGACTGGACACCCGGATTTACCCAGAGCGGTAATTATTCGGTAACGTTCTATGCATCCGACGGACTCGCTCGCGATAGCGAAGTTGTTTCGATTTCGGTTATCGAAGCGGGTAATCAGACACCGGTTCTGGCCGCGATTGGCGCCCAGACAACAACCGAAAATGTTGCCCTTGCCTTTGGTGTATCGGCTACCGATCCCGATGGTACGACCCCTTCAATGACTACCTCAACCCTTCCGACCGGCGCCTCGTTTGTCGATAACGGCGACGGCACTGGCGATTTTGACTGGATCCCGACCTTTGTTCAGGCAGGTCTTTACAGTGTAACATTTTATGCTGATGACGGTTTGGTTCTCGATAGTGAAGTTGTCCTTATTACGGTCGTTGATGCCGGTAATCAGACACCGAATCTGGCTTCGATTGGTGCGCAGTTTACGACCGAGGGAATAAATTTGAATTTCGGCATTTCCGCCGATGATCCTGATGCCACCACTCCGGAATTGAGTATATCGACTCTTCCGACTGGTGCATCATTTACTGATAATAGCGACGGCACCGGCGATTTTGACTGGACGCCGGGCTTTACACAAAGCGGTACTTATTATGTAACCTTCTATGCTTCGGATGGTGCGCTTATCGACAGTGAAGTTGTCACTATTTCCGTTACCGAGGCGGGCAATCAATACCCCGTTCTGGCGGCGATTGGTCCGCATAGTACTAATGAAAATGTTTTGTTAAGTTTCTCTGTTTCGGCGAGTGATCCTGATGGTACAACGCCGACTTTGAGCACATCGACTCTTCCGACCGGCGCTTCGTTCGTTAATAACGGCGATGGTACCGGTGATTTTGACTGGACACCCGATTTCACACAGTCGGGCAGTTACCAAATAACATTCTATGCTTCCGACGGTTCGGCGACCGACAGCGAGGTTGTCTCGATAACGGTTAATGAGGAAGGCAACCAGGCGCCGGTTTTGAGCGCAATCGGAGCGCAGAGCACGACTGAAGGTGTCAATCTTGATTTCGGAGTATCCGCAAGCGATCCGGATGCGACGACGCCGAATTTGAGTACCTCGACTCTTCCCGATGGTGCCACCTTTACTGATAATCTCGATGGAACCGGCGATTTTGACTGGACACCGTTATTCACACAGGCAGGCATTTATCCGGTGACATTTTATGCGTCCGATGGTGCCGAAATCGACAGCGAGATTGTAACTATCACCGTCAGCGAGGCGGGCAATCAGTCGCCGGTTTTGGCGACAATCGGTTCACGCTCGGTAATGGAGGGGATTACCCTGAATTTTGCGGTCTCCGCAACCGATGCCGATAGTACAATCCCGGTGCTGACGACATCGACACTTCCGACGGGAGCTTCATTTACCGATAATAGCGACGGCACCGGCACATTTGACTGGACACCCGAATTTACTCAGAGCGGTACGTATGATATTACTTTCTATACCGATGATGGTATCGTAACCGACAGCGAGGTTGTGACTGTCACCGTCAACGAGGCCGGTAACCAGGCCCCGGTACTGGCGACAATCGGCTCGAGTAGTACAACCGAAGGTATTAATCTTAACTTTAGTGTTTCGGCGACTGATGCCGACGAAATCAATCCGACTTTAAGCACCTCAACCCTTCCGACCGGTGCGTCATTTGCCGATAACGGCAACGGTACCGGTACCTTTGACTGGACACCCGGATACACACAGAGTGGCACATACGATATTACTTTCTACGCCACCGATGGTGCCGCAACCGACAGTGAAGTCGTATCCATTACTGTCAACGAGGCGGGCAACCAGTCGCCGATTCTGGCAACCATTGATTCGCGCAGTACGACTGAAGGTGTAGCGTTGTCATTCGATATCTCGGCTTCCGATCCGGATGGTGTTATTCCGAGTTTGAACAGTTCAACCCTTCCGACCGGAGCGACTTTCGTTAATAATGGCAATGGCACCGGTTCATTCGACTGGACTCCCGATTACACCCAGAGTGGAAGTTACGAGGTAACCTTTTATGCTACTGACGGTGCCGCGAATGACAGCGAAATCGTCACAATTACCGTTAATGAGGCCGGTAACCAGATACCGGTTCTGGTGACAATCGGTTCGCAGGCGACAGCCGAGGGGGCTTTGTTGAGCTTTGGTGTCAGTGCCACCGATGCCGATGGTACGACACCGACCTTGAGCACTTCGACGCCTCCGACCGGAGCGCTGTTCACCGATAATGGTGATGGTACCGGCTCGTTCGTTTGGACTCCCGATTACACGCAAAGCGGAACTTATGACATAACTTTTTATGCCGATGATGGTCTGGCGACTGACAGTGAGATTGTTTCGATCAGTGTCAGCGAAGCCGGCAATCAGTCACCGGTATTGGCGACAATCGGTTCACAGACAACTACCGAAGGTATCAATCTTGCGTTTGGAATTTCGGCGGTTGATCCCGATGCAACTATCCCAACTCTGACAACATCAGCCTTGCCCTCTGGTGCAAGTTTTGTAAATAATGGCGACGGCACCGGCGATTTCGACTGGACCCCCGATTATACACAGGCCGGATTATATGATATTACCTTCTATGCTTCAGATGGCGTTTTAATAGACAGCGAAATAGTCACTATCACGGTCATTGAAGCCGGTAACCAGATACCGGTGCTGGCGGCGATAGGCGCCCAATCGACGACTGAAGGTATTAATCTTAACTTTTCGCTTTCCGCCACCGATCCCGATGGCACGACACCGATACTGAGTACCTCAACCCTTCCGACCGGTGTAGTCTTTACCGACAACCATGATGGCACCGGTAGTTTTGACTGGACTCCCGAATTCACACAGGGCGGATCTTACAATATAACATTTTATGCTTCCGACGGTGTTTTGCTTGACAGCGAAGTTGTCGCGATTACAGTTTTCGAATCGGGCAACCAGTCGCCGATTCTGGCGGCAATCGGTGCGCAATCGGTTACTGAAGGTAATACTTTGACCTTTGATGTATCCTCATCCGATCCCGATGGTACCACGCCGAGTTTGAGCACCTCGACACTTCCGACCGGAGCGAACTTCACCGATAATGGTAATGGCACCGGCTCGTTCGACTGGACACCGGATTTCACCCAGGATGGTGCGTACGATGTGACATTCTACGCCTCCGATGGAGCTTTAATAGATAGTGAGATTGTTACTATCACCGTCTTCGAGGCGGGTAACCAGAATCCGGTTCTGGCGACCATCGGGCCGCGTAATGCGACCGAAGGTATTAACCTTAATTTTGGAATTTCCGCATCCGATCCGGATGGAACCACTCCGGCGTTGAGCGCTGTTGATGTTCCAACCGGAGCGACATTTGTAAATAATGGTGACGGTACCGGCACATTTGACTGGACGCCTAATTACACGCAATCCGGTTCTTATAATGTAACCTTTATCGCTTCCGATGGTATCGCCTCCGATAGCGAAATAGTCACGATAAGCGTTGGCGAAGCGGGTAACCAGTCGCCGATTCTGGCAACAATCGGCGCACAAAATGTTACCGAGGGTATAAATCTTAATTTTGACATTTCTGCCAGTGATCCCGATGCCACGACGCCGAGCCTGAGCACATCAACTTTACCGACCGGGGCCTCATTCGTGAATAATGGCGACGGCACCGGTACTTTTGACTGGACACCGACTTTCACGCAGGCGGGACCATACTCGGTTACCTTCTACGCTTCCGACGGCGTTCTAATAGACAGCGAAATTGTTACTATTACGGTTGTTGAAGCCGGTAACCAGGATCCGGTTCTGGCGACAATCGGGGCGCAGTCGATTACCGAAGGTGTAACATTGAACTTCGGTATCTCGGCCACCGATCCCGATGAAACCATCCCGGGTCTGAGCACCTCGACACTGCCGACCGGCGCGACCTTTACTGATAATGGCGACGGTACCGGGACCTTCGATTGGACACCGCTGTTCACACAGTCGGGCGGTTATTCAGTTACCTTCTATGCTTCCGACGGTTCGGTCATCGACAGTGAAGTTGTGACAATTACCGTAATCGAAGCGGGCAATCAGACCCCGACGCTGACCGCTATTGAAGCGCAGTCAACAACCGAAAATATAAATTTGAATTTTGTCGTAACGGCGTTTGATCCTGATAGTACAATTCCGGGATTAAGCTCCACGACGCTTCCGTCCGGTGCCAGCTACACCGATAACGGTGACGGCACCGCTACATTTGACTGGACGCCCGACTTCACACAAAGCGGGTCGTACAGTGTGACCTTCTATGCTACCGATGGTTTGCAGACCGACAGTGAAGTAGTTGAAATCACCGTCGTTGAAGCGGGCAACCAGACACCGGTGCTGGCTTCAATTGGTCCGCGAGCCACCAGTGAAGGAGTGCAGTTATTGTTCTCCGTGTCAGCAACCGACCCGGATGCCACAACACCGTCGTTGACCACGTCGACCCTTCCGACAGGAGCTTCATTTACCGATAACGGTGACGGCACCGGCGACTTCGACTGGACACCCGATTTCACGCAGAGCGGATCGTACAGTGTGACCTTCTACGCTTCCGATGGCGAAGCAGTTGATAGTGAAGTTGTCTCGATAACGGTTAACGAGGAAGGTAACCAGGCGCCGGTTCTGGCGACAATCGGTTCTCAATCAACGACTGAAGGAATAAATCTAAACTTTGATATATCGGCGACAGATGCCGATGCAACGACACCGTCGTTCTCGACCTCGACCCTGCCGACCGGTGCCAGCTTCACCGATAATGGCGATGGTACCGGCACATTCGACTGGACGCCTGATTATGTCCAGAGCGGTACTTATAATGTAACGTTCTACGCCACCGATGGTTTGGCGATTGACAGTGAATTGGTTGTTATTACGGTTAACGATGCCGGTAATCAGCTTCCGGTTCTGGCCGCTATCGGCGCTCAGTCAACAGATGAAGGTGTTGCTTTGAGTTTTGGTGTCTCAGCCAGTGATGTTGAGGGTGCGAGTCCGACACTAAGCACCTCGACTTTGCCGACCGGCGCCAATTTCACCGATAATGGCGATGGTACCGGCTCATTCGACTGGACACCCGACTACACCCAGAGTGGTGCTTATGATATAACTTTCTACGCCACCGATGACAGCTCGGCGGTTGACAGCGAAATTGTCACCGTGACCGTTAACGAAGCCGGAAACCAGATTCCGGTTCTAGTGACCATCGGTGCGCAGTTTACGACCGAAGGTGTTAATTTGAATTTTACTGCCTCCGCGACTGATGACGATGGTACAACTCCCGAGTTGAGCACCTCGACTTTACCGACCGGAGCGACATTTGATGATAATGGTGATGGCATCGGCACATTCGACTGGACACCCGGATATACTCAAGCCGGTAGTCATTATGTGATTTTCTACGCCTCCGATGGTATCGCGGTCGATAGTGAGGTGGTCGCGATTACGGTTAACGAGGCGGGTAACCAGGATCCGGTGTTGGCCGCGATTGGCTCACAATCCACCGATGAGGGTGTAAATCTGAGCTTTGGCGTATCCGCTACCGATCCTGATGCTACCACACCGACCCTGACGACTTCGACTCTACCGATTGGTGCCGACTTTACCGATAACGGTGATGGCACCGGTTCTTTCGACTGGACACCGGCTTATATTCAGGCCGGATCTTATGATATTACCTTCTACGCTTCCGATGGTGCCGCGACCGACAGCGAGGTTGTAACGATTACCGTCAATGAAGCCGGTAATCAACCGCCGGTTCTGGCGACTATCGGCGCCCAATCAACAACGGAAGGTGTTCTGCTTAGCTTTGCAAGTTCAGCGAGTGATCCTGATAGTACTATTCCGGAGATGAGCACCTCGGCGCTGCCGTCCGGTGCTTCGTTCAGTGATAATGGTGATGGTACCGGCACATTCAACTGGACCCCCAACTACACCCAGAGCGGCAGTCATTTTGTCATCTTCTATGCTTCCGATGGTGTCGCTATCGATAGTGAAGTGGTCGCGATAACGGTTAACGATGCCGGCAATCAGGCGCCGATTCTGGCAACTATCGGTTCACAAAACGTTACCGAAGGTAACAGCCTTGATTTTGGTATCTCGGCGACTGATCCTGATGGCACCGTTCCGGCATTGAGTACATCAACCCTGCCGACCGGGGCAACGTTTGTTGATAATAATAACGGCACCGGCGATTTTAGCTGGTCACCCGATTACACACAGGCGGGCGGATATCAGGTAACATTTTACGCCGATGACGGCACCGAAATAGATAGTGAAATAGTAACGATTACGGTTGTTGAAGCCGGTAATCAACCGCCGGTTCTGGCGACTATCGGTGCGCAGTCGGTGACCGAGGGTAGTACATTGGCATTTGGTGTCACTTCCACCGATGCCGATGGTACTTATCCTACACTAACCACCTCGACCTTACCGAGTGGTGCTTCATTCGTCACCTACGGTGATGGTACCGGTGATTTTGACTGGTCGCCCGATTATACCCAGGCGGGATCGTACGATGTAACCTTCTACGCATCCGATGGTGTTGCGACCGACAGTGAAATCGTGACGATTACAGTTAATGAGGCCGGCAACCAGATTCCGGTTCTGGCCGCGATTGGTGCGAAAAATACGACCGAGGGAATAAATCTTAATTTTGCCGTTTCGGCCACGGACGCCGACGGCACCTACCCGACCCTGAGTACATCAACGCTTCCGTCGCTGGCGACATTCACCGACAATGGTGATGGCACCGGTAGTTATGACTGGACACCCGATTATACTCAGGCCGGTGTTTATAATATAGTATTCTATGCCGATGACGGTACCGCCACCGACAGCGAGGTGGTGGCCATCACGGTTGGCGAAGCCGGTAATCAGTCACCGGTTTTGGCGGCTATCGGCTCACAGATAGTTACTGAAAATGTAAATCTGAATTTCGGTGTTTCGGCGACCGATCCCGATGCCACGACACCGGGTTTGAGCACTTCGACTCTTCCGACCGGTGCAACCTTCACCGATAATGGCGATGGTACCGGTGGTTTCGACTGGACACCGGGCTTCACACAGGCCGGAACGTACAACATAACATTCTATGCTTCCGACGGTGTTTTAATCGACAGCGAAGTGGTTGAGATAACGGTCTTCGAGGCGGGCAACCAGTATCCGATCCTGGCTACGATTGGTACGCAGTCGTCGACTGAGGGAACCAATCTTAACTTCGCTGTTTCGGCGACTGATCCCGATAACACCGTTCCGTCGTTAAGTACATCGGCTCTCCCGACCGGCGCTTCGTTTACCGATAATGGCGACGGCACCGGCAGTTTCGACTGGACACCCGATTTCACGCAGGCGGGAACATATAATGTTACTTTCTACGCCACCGATGGTGTTCTGACCGATTCCGAGTTGGTTGAGATAACCATTAATGAAGCCGGTAATCAGGCTCCGATTCTAGCTGCTATCGGCCTGCAGGCGACCATCGAAGATGTTAATCTGAACTTCAGCGTTTCAGCTACTGACGCCGACAGCACGATTCCGACACTAACCACATCAACTCTGCCGACCGGTGCTTTATTTGTTGATAATGGCGATGGTACCGGTACTTTCGACTGGACGCCCGACTTCACCCAGGCCGGAACGTACTATGTAACGTTTTATGCTTCTGACGGTATTGATGTTGACAGCGAAGTTGTTACTATCGCGGTTAATGAAATCGGCAATCAGGCTCCGGTTCTGGCTACAATTGGTGCGAGAAGCACGACAGAAAATGTTAATCTTAACTTTAATATCTCTGCGTCCGATCCCGACGGCTCGACACCAAGTCTGAGCGCCACCGGTCTGCCGTCCGGCGCAACGTTTGCCGACAATGGTGATGGCACCGGCACATTCGGCTGGACACCTGACTTCACGCAGGCCGGAACGTACGATGTAACATTCTTCGCCACCGATGGAACTCTGCTTGATTCCGAGGTAGTCGAGATTACGGTTAATGATGCCGGTAACCAGGATCCGGTTATGGCGGCTATCGGTGCTCAATCCATCACTGAAGGTGCTAATTTAACTTTTGGTGTTTCGGCGAGCGACCCCGATGGTACCACCCCGGCACTATTGACCTCAACTTTGCCGACCGGCGCTTCATTCACCGACAACGGTGATGGTACCGGCGCTTTTGATTGGACACCGCTTTATACCCAGGCCGGATCGTATGATATAACTTTCTATGCCGACGATGGTACTGTCAGCGACAGTGAGATCGTAACAATTACCGTTGATGACGCAGGTAATCAGGATCCGACCCTGGTAACCATCGGCCCGCGCAGTACTACGGAAGGTACAAATCTTAACTTTAACATTTCCGCAACCGATCCGGATAGTACGATCCCGACCCTGACAACCTCGACTCTTCCGACCGGCGCATCGTTCACCGATAATAGCGATGGTACCGGCACATTTAACTGGACACCCGATTATACTCAGAGCGGAACGTACTATGTAACCTTCTATGCCGACGATGGCACCGCCATCGACAGTGAGATTGTTACTATCAGCGTCAATGAGGCCGGTAATCAGACACCGGTTCTGGCGAATATCGGCCCTCGCGATGTTGATGAAGATGTTAACCTGAACTTCAGCATTTCCGCTACCGATGCCGACAATACTATTCCGGCTCTTTACACGTCAACTCTTCCGACCGGTGCGACCTTCACCGATAACGGTGATGGCGCCGGTACATTCGACTGGACACCACTATATACGCAAAGCGGAATATATAATATAAGCTTCTATGCCACAGACGGTTCCGCCACCGACAGCGAGGTGGTTACGATAACCGTCAACGAAGCCGGCAATCAACCGCCGGTTCTGTTCTCGATTGGCGCCCAGAGCGTGGTTGAGGGCAGCAATTTGAATTTTGTTGTTAACAGCGCCGATCCTGATAGTACAATCCCGGCGCTGACGACGTCAACTCTTCCGACCGGCGCCGCATTTACCGATAATGGCGACGGCACCGGCACGTTCGACTGGACACCAGACTTCACACAGGTTGGTGCCTATGACATCACTTTCTATGCTTCCGACGGTACTTACGATGACAGCGAAGTAGTTACCATTACAGTCAACGAGGCGGGTAACCAGCCTCCGGTTTTGGCGACAATCGGCCCGCGCAGTACGATGGAAGGTGTTAATCTGAATTTTGCCGTATCGGCGACCGATCCCGATGCAACAACACCGACTCTGTCTACCTCGACGCTCCCGTCCGGTGCGTCTTTCGTCGATAACGGCGACGGCACTGGTGCTTTCGACTGGACACCGGTTTATATACAGAGTGGCACATACTATGTCACCTTCTATGCTTCCGACGGTGTTGATTCCGATAGCGAGGTGGTTACCATCTCGGTTACTGAGGCGGGCAACCAGTCACCGATTATGGCGACAATCGGTACGCAGTCGACTACCGAAGGTGTCAGCATGGGTTTCACAGTAACCGCCAGCGACCCTGATAGTACAACGCCGGTTCTGAGCAGCACAACCCTTCCATCCGGCGCGACTTATGTTGATAACGGTGATGGTACCGGTACTTTCGACTGGATACCAAATTACATCCAGTCCGGATTGTATTCGGTTACTTTCTACGCTACCGATGGTATTCTGGTTGATTCCGAGGTAGTCGAGTTGATAGTAATTGAAGCCGGTAACCAGACACCGGTTCTGGCGACAATCGGTTCGCAATCGGTTGTTGAGGGCGGCAATTTGAACTTTGGCGTCTCCGCAACTGATGCCGATAGCACAATCCCGAGTTTGACCACTTCGACTCTTCCGACCGGCGCCTTGTTCACCGACAACGGCGACGGTACCGGAACATTCGACTGGTCACCTGACTTTACTCAGGATGGTGCCTACGATGTGACTTTCTACGCCTCAGATGGCGTTTTGATAGATAGTGAGATTGTAACAATAACCGTTACCGAAGCCGGTAATCAGGCCCCGGTGCTGGCGGCGATTGGTTCGCAGTCGACTACCGAAGGAATTTTACTCAGCTTTGGAGTTTCGGCCGATGATGCTGACTCGACGATACCGACGCTGACAACATCAACCCTTCCGACCGGCGCTTTATTCACCGATAACGGCGACGGCACCGGCAGTTTCGACTGGACACCAAATTATATCCAGGCCGGTGCTTATGATGTTACTTTCTACGCCTTCGATGGTTCCGCCATCGACAGCGAAATCGTTACCATTACGGTCAACGAGGCCGGCAACCAGACACCGGAATTGGCAACAATCGGCAATCGTTCGATTGCGGAGGGTGCCAATCTTAACTTTGGTGTTTCGGCGACCGATGCCGATTCTACGTTACCGGCTTTGACAACCTCTACCCTTCCGACCGGCGCATTGTTCACCGACAATGGTGATGGAACCGGAACCTTCGACTGGACACCCGATTACACCCAGGCTGGCGCTTATAATATCACATTCTACGCCGGTGACGGAACCGCTACCGATAGCGAGGTTGTCACAATCAGCGTAAATGAAGCCGGAAATCAGTATCCGGTTCTGGCCGCTATCGGTGCCCAGAGTGTGACCGAAGGTGTCGCGTTGAATATACCGATTACAGCGACAGATCCGGACGGTAACGATCCGGTTATAAATAGTTCAACTTTGCCGACCGGCGCGACCTTTGTCGATAACGGCGACGGAACCGCCAGTTTCGACTGGGCACCCGGCTATACTCAATCCGGCGTCTATTATGTCACGTTCTACGCCACCGATTTATTCTTAACCGATTCGGAAATCGTCGAGATAACTGTGGTTGATGCTGGCAACCAGGATCCGATATTATCTTCGATTGGTGACCGGTCAACCCTTGAAAATGTTAATTTGAACTTTACCGTTTCGGCGGTTGATCCTGACTCGACCACTCCGGCGATGTCAACTTCGACTCTGCCGACCGGTGCGGGTTTCACCGATAACGGCGATGGTACCGGTACTTTTGACTGGACACCCGACTTTACTCAGTCGGGCATTTACAGTGTTACGTTTTATGCTACCGATGATACTTCAGGCGTTGATTCCGAAGTCGTGACGATTACGGTCAACGAGGAAGGCAACCAGCCGCCGGTGTTGGCCTCTATCGGACCGCAATCAACTACCGAGAATATAAATCTGAACTTTAGTGTTTCAGCTGTCGATCCCGATTCGACAACACCGGCACTGTCAACTTCGACACTGCCGACTGGAGCCCTCTTTACCGATAATGGCGATGGTACCGGCGCTTTTGATTGGACACCAAACTTCATCCAGTCCGGCTCTTATGACGTGACTTTCTATGCAACTGACGACTCGGCGGGTGTTGATTCCGAAGTAGTAACGATTACGGTTAATGATGCCGGTAATCAGCTTCCGATTCTGACATCGATCGGGGCCCAGTCGACGACTGAAAATATAAATCTAAACTTTAGCGTCTCGGCGGTTGATCCCGATTCGACTGTTCCGGCGCTGTCAACATCGACCCTGCCGACCAATGCCGTTTTCACCGATAACGGTGACGGCACCGGTACATTTGACTGGATCCCTGATTATATCCAGTCCGGCAGCTATGATGTAACATTCTACGCTACCGATGATACCGCTGGTGTTGATTCTGAAGTAGTAACAATAACCGTAGCAGATGCCGGCAATCAGTTGCCAATTTTGACTACTATTGGCGCCCAGAGCACAACCGAAGATGTCAATCTCAACTTTGCGGTTTCGGCGGTTGATCCTGATTCAACCATACCGGTATTGACAACATCAACTCTGCCGACCGGTGCGAGTTTCACCGATAATGGTGATGGAACCGGTCTGTTTGACTGGACACCCGATTTCACTCAAAACGGCGTTTATGACGTTACTTTCTACGCTACCGATGACACCGCCGGAGTCGATTCCGAAGTTGTCACGATTACAGTTAATGAGGCTGGCAATCAACCCCCGGTACTCGATTCGATTGGCGCACAGACAGTTGACGAAAATGTAAACCTCCAGTTTACTGTGACCTCCTCCGATGCCGACTCGACTATTTCGGCCCTGACTACGTCAACTTTGCCGACCGGCGCCAGCTTTACCGACAACGTCGATAATACCGGTATCTTTGATTGGACACCCGATTATACCCAGTCCGGTGTTTATGACATTACTTTCTATGTCGATGATGGCAGCTTGCTTGACTCTGAAGTTGTCACTATTACGGTTAATCATATAAACATCGCTCCGACCGCTGATGCCGGTCCAGATCAGGTAGATGTGTTTGTCAACTCGGTGGTTACTCTTGACGGTTCAGCCTCTGATGACTTCGATTTGGATGCCCTCTCATACGACTGGATTCAGGTGGGTGGAACAACCGTTTCACTCTCCGATTCGACCGAGGTTATGCCGACCTTTATACCGCCTTTGGCCGACACCTATACCTTCGAGTTGACCGTATATGATGGTGATCTTTACTCGATCCCGGACACAGTGGTAATCACCGCTGTGAACGCCGCTCCTCCTCAGGCTATAAGTGACCTGACGATTAGCATTGTGGGTGACGATATTCAGCTCGACTGGTCAGAGACTACGCTTGATACAACCGGCGTTCCAACGTTGATCGGCGGCTACATTATCTATCGCGACACGATGGCCTACTTCACACCTGAAGCGGACGATTCCATTGGGGTCTGCGATTCTCTAACCTTCACCTTTACCGATAATAATTTGGGTGGTGCCGACGTGGTCGGTGACACTCTTTATCAATATTTCTATGTTGTTGTTGTATATGACATTTATGGGAACAGATCGGAAGTCTCGAACCGGGTCGGTGAGTATGATTACGATATCACGACGACCTCTTCGACCGACTATAACCTGATTTGTGTTCCTTTTGAAAATACAGGAATTGCCAGTGCCGATGATTTAATCTCGGCGATAGGTACCTCCAATGTTCTGACAGTTAATAATTACCAGAGTTCGTCGCAGAGCTACGAATCACGTTTCGCGGCCGGCTTTGGAGTTAATTTCGATATATCCGTCGGCGGTATTTATCAGGTAAATGCCGCCTCGGCGACAACATTCTCAATCGCAGGCGGCGTCCCGGCGCCGGGTGCGGTAAGTTATCAACTGGTAACAACGGCAACAACCAACTTCAGCTTTATTTCGGTACCTTTCGACAGGGAAGCCGATTTCCTGACAGCCCAGGATGTTCTTGATAATCTTTCCGGAAGTTTCAATACGCTGAATCGTTATGTAGCCGCTTCGCAGAGTTACGAATCGCGCTTTGCCGCCGGATTCGGAGTTAATTTCGAGGTCAAGGCAGGCAAACCGTATCAGGCTAACTGTGCGAATAATGACATTTTTCCCGGGGAATAGGTGAGGAAAGGAGATAAATGACGATGTATAAAATATACTTTGAGATATTTGGAGGTGCGCACGTGCATTTCGGAGAGTCTAGACACAGAATATTAAAATTAATGACATTGCTGATTTTAGGGCTTGCCATATCGGCAACATCGGCCTATGCCCAGGGATCCATTTACGGTTCGGTTACAAACTCGGATGCATCCACTCCGGCCAATGGTGAAATTACTTTCTTTGGCTATTTGGATGATACCGACGAAGAACTCAGAATCGAAACCTGTATCGGTGCCGGTTATGATGCCGGATACTGGTACGATGATTTTCAGAATTACCTGACCGAGGTAGCCGGTAATCCTTATGATTTTCATTTCTATAACACCGTTAATGGTGAAGGTTTCGTCCTTTCCTCGACTATTCCGGCTAACTCCTATCAGCAGGAAGATATATTATTGGCGGAAACAACCTGGCCCGCAGGTCCGATTGGTCTGGCCGGTCGCGCTGTATCAAGCTCGTCGGTAGCCATAACATGGAACCGGACTGCAGGTTTAACCTATCATATTTACCGTCGAGCGGCAACCTCGAGCGGATCGTTTTTCCGACTGGATGATCCGACCGGTTCGTTAAGCAATCCCGGTACGGCCAACGGCTATTACTTCGATAATACTGTCGATGGCACCAGTAGTTATCATTATTTGATTATTGCCGAGGATGCATTGGGTAATCTCAGCCCGCACTCGGCGGTGTTGACTGTAAATTCGGCCGATGTTCAGGCGCCGACAATTACATCGATTGTTCCCGATTCCGGCGCATTAATCGGCGGAACCGCCGTGACGATTAACGGTCTCGGATTCGATATGAACGGTGCTGTTGCTACTATCGACGGTAATCTTCTGACATCGATAGTTGTTGTCTCACCCCGCGTAATTACCGGTTTAACACCGGCCGGAGCCGGTTCCGGTACAGTTGATGTGGTCGTGACCAATATTGCTTCGACACTCGCCTCCGTTCCTCTGACCGATGGATATAATTATCTTCTGAATGTTCCCCCGGTGCTTGATCCGATTGGAGCGCAAAGCGGCACCGAAGGAGTATATTTCGACTTCCTCGTGACCGCTTCCGATCCCGATGGTACTATCCCGTCATTACTGACCTCGACCCTTCCGGGAACAGCTATTTTCACCGACAGCGGTAATGGTATCGGACTGTTCGAATGGACACCCGGATACGCCGATGCCGGTGTATATCAGGTTACTTTTTATGCCGCCGATGATGAAGACACTGTCTCCGAGGTAGTTGATATTACTATAGCCGAAGTCGGCAACCAGGCTCCGGTGCTCGATTCTATCGGATTGCAAACCGTCGCCGAAGGCTCCAATTTGAACTTCAATATCACCGGTTCCGATCCTGACGAGGATGTCGTATATCTGTCGGCCGAAAATCTACCAACCAACGCCATATTTGTAGACAGTGGTAATGGTGTCGGTAATTTTGATTTCTCGCCCGATTATGGTCAGGAAGGGACTTATTTGGTAACCTTCAAAATATTCGACGGTGCTCTTGTTGACTCCGAAGTCGTTGAAATTGATGTTACCACGACCAATCAAATCCCGGTTTTAACAGCCATCGGAGCGCAGACAACCGATGAAAATATAAATCTCAATTTTTCCGTCACGGCTACCGATGCCGATGGCGATACGATAATTCTATCAACAACCGCCCTGCCCGGTACGGCAACGTTTGTCGATAATGGTGACGGAACCGGTCTGTTCGACTGGACACCGAGTTATATCGATGCCGGCGTTTATACGGTTACTTTCTATGCTACCGATACGCTCGATACCGACTCCGAAGAGGTTACGATTACGGTTAACGAGGCCGGTAACCAGCCACCGGTTCTTGATAGTATCGGGGCGCTGTTCGTTACCGAAGGTGATACTGTTATAACCAATATAACCGCATCCGATCCGGATGGTGATTCTGTCTGGTTCTCTACCGGAACACTCCCGACTAATGCCAGTTTTGTTGACAGCGGTAACGGTGTCGGAACGTTTACATTTGCACCCGATTACACCCAGGAAGGTGTTTATGATGTTCTCTTTTACGCTACCGACGGACTGCTGGATGATTCCGAAACGGTAGCGGTAACTGTCAATGCTTCCGGCAACCAACCACCAATTTTTGCGGCTATTGCCGATACGACCATCGATGAGGGTGAATCTCTGACGACAACCGTATCCGCCTACGATCCTGATGGAACCGGGGTGCAGCTGTCGGCGACATCGACCATTCCACTCTTCACTTTCGTTGATAGCGGAAATGGTGTCGGTATGCTTGAATTCAGTACCGATTATTATAGTGCCGGTGATGATACGGTGTGGTTCTACGCGGTTGATTTGGAATCACCGCCGGCGGTTACAATCGATACCATGGCGATTACAATCGCCGATATCAATCAACCTCCGGAGATTGATTCAATCGGTCCGTTTGGGGTTTCTATCGGTGATACGCTAACATTTGACGTAACCGCCGCCGACCCGACCGATCCGATATCGTCACATCGGCTGTATTTCACTGCTGTGGGACAACCGGCTAATTCCAATTTTGTCGATAATGGTGACAACAGCGGAACATTTATGTTCTATCCCGACAGCACTCAGGCCGGCCCGACCTCGGTGAACTTCATTGTTACAGATGTGGGGACACCGCAGTTAACCGATAATATTGTGGTTAATATTACGGTTGTCGAAGAGAACGAACCGCCGGTATGGGATTCGCTTGATTATGTCACGTCGCTTGAGGTATGGGAAGGCGAGACGGTCGAGTTCCATGTCACCGCCAGTGATCCCGATGGCGGTATTCCGGCTCTTTATGCCAATAGACTGCCGGAAAACGGTACTTTTGTCGATAGCGGTAACGGTGCCGGATTGTTTACCTTTTCCCCCAGTTATATCCAGGCCGGTCTCTACGAGGCAATTCTTGTGGCTTATGATGGAATCGACGACACCAAGGCTCAATTGCTGATTCAGGTTTATGAGGCCGGTAACCAGCCGCCTGTTTTTGACTCGATTCCGATTGATACCGTAATCGAGGGTAACACCCTGACTATGACTTTCTCCGCATCCGACCCGGATACAACAACTCCGGCTTTAAGCGTCGATTCGACAACAATGCCGGAGGGGGCCGAGTTTGTCGATAATGGTGATGGCAGCGGGACAATTACATTTACACCGACTTATATTCAAAGCGGAACGTACTATGTCACTGTTTTCGCCGATGACGGAGAATATGCCGATACCATTACGGTTGAAATCTTCGTTGAGGATGCCGGCAACCAATACCCGGTTATTACGCTTCCTGAAGAACCGCAGGAGGTTGCCGAAGGTGCCGCGTTGGCATTTGTTATAAGCTGTACCGATCCTGATATGACTACTCCCGCTTTGTCGGCCGCTCTTCCGACCGGAGCGGTATTCATAGACAATAATGATTATACCGGAACATTCAGCTGGACACCCGATTACACTCAGGCCGGCGATTATGAAGTCTGGTTCTATGCCACCGACTCGGTTGATGCCGCATTGGTCGATTCCGGCTATGTGCAGATTACGGTGACGAATGTTAACCGAGCGGCCAGGGCTTATATAGTGGGTTCTGAAGATCAATTGCATGTAAATGAAGGTGACACCGGTTATTTCGTGATCGAAGGTTACGATCCGGATGGTGCCATCCCGATAATGACTATGGATACTGGCACCGTTTTACCAGATTTTATGATTTTCACCGATTCGCTAAATAGTTTCGGTTGGCTTGCTATTACTCCGGGGTATGACGTTACTACAGCTTCGGAAGCAGTTCGCGACTATTACTTTAGAGGGCGCGCCTATGATTCCGAGGACACTTCAATAGCATTTAGCAGTCCGACCGTCCAATTCACCATATCTATTCATAATACCAATCGTTCGCCGGTCATTGTTACGGCAATTAATGATACTACAATGACCGAAGGCGAGGAATTGTCGTTTATGATTGTATCAACCGATCCGGATGGTAACGCGGCGGTGTTAACTGCAGAAAATTTGCCCAACAATGCCACTTTAACCGGATCCGCGAGTCATCTGAAAACCTTTACATTCCGTCCCGACTATACCCAGGCGGGAAGTTACGAGATTTTATTTATCGCAACTGATTACGATTTGTCAGATACGTCGATTATGAATATTACGGTGCAGGAGGCGGGCAATCAACCGCCGGTATTTGATGATCTCACCTGGTATCAAATAGTTATAGTTGATGAGACCCTGACAAACCATATAACGGCTGTTGACCCCGAAATGGAAGCGCTTACGATAACGATGAGCTATTCTATAAATAATGGGGTTTTTGTTGATTCCGGAAACGGCGCCGCGAGTTTTGTCTTCACACCTGAATATTCTCAGCTCGACAGCACTTATTTTGATGTCTTATATATTGTCACCGATCCGCACGGACTTGCTGATACGATTGAGACCAATTATTCAGTTAGGGCCGCATTAAGAGGTGACGCCAACACCGATGGTGATATGAATATGCTGGATATTATGTATCTGATTAATTACCTCTATCGCGATGGCGAGGCTCCTCTGGTTGAAGATGCCGCCGATGTTAATTTCGACGGAACTATAAACCTGTTCGATCCGACCTATATGGTTAACTTCCTGTATCGAAGCGGGCCTCCGCCGCCACTCGGGGAAGAGTAATCTTATTATCAAGATAGAAGACTACGGCCGTCCATTTCGGGCGGCTGTTTTTTTTGGTTTTTTTTTCGCCTTTATCCTTATATTGGGATAAAAAAATAGGAATATTTCCGTTAAAAAGCCTTGACAAAATCGGTTAGCAGGATTATTTTTACATAGATACAGGGTTTTTGGAACGGTAAAAGTTTGGCCATTTATGGCCTGTTTTAATCTCATTTGCTGCACTTTGGTGGACCAGATTTGTTGGTCTGTAAACACCGAAAAAATTGCGAATATATCTCTTAAGAATTACTTTAGTATCAGAACAATAGGTAAGAGATATAATTAAATTGTTAGAGACTAAAAATAAAACTAAAAATGTTTAATCTACGAGAAGGAGGTGATTGTCCGCTAAATATCGTCTGCTTTGGCGGCTGAATTATACCGCCGGTTATCAATTCTCCTACACCTGTTCATTTAACAATCGTTTGAATGGGTGAGGTAGGAATAAGTTGGGAACATTTAGTTTTGAAAGGAGCGAGGAATATGACAAGGAAATTGTCAGTAATTCTTATCCTCTCCTTATTGGTCGTTGCGTTTCTTGCTGTTTCAGCGTTTTCAATGAGCCTTGAACATAAGAAAAGGGCTGTTAATGAGAAACGTGTAAGTGACATGCCGAAAGAAAAACTGGCCGGGGCGGAACGCGGTATCGGCTTATCCGCACC
>Ga0272443_10001752_pt1 | contig 30131 bp, 27 predicted proteins | sample SSMAcet12_FD_193581 | JGI IMG/M metagenome (GOLD analysis project Ga0272443, IMG submission 193581) | Marine sediment archaeal communities from Little Sippewissett salt marsh, Falmouth, MA, United States - SSM-Acet-12 | ecosystem: Environmental > Aquatic > Marine > Wetlands > Sediment ... | reverse complement strand
ACCTGTAAAAGAACTTACAGGCTTTCCCGAATTCACAGTTACAGCCACCCTGAGGCGTCTGTCACCGGAATACTTCGGCCTTACAATGTTGTATGTCGCCACATATAAACCCTTGCAGGAAACAGCAGAAAACGAGGGTGAAAGAAGATCATCACCGGTAAAAAAACGGCAGAACAGCGTTTTTCCATGAGATTTTGAACACTCGCGCAAATAACCCACAATACAGCACAATAAGCTCCATAAAAAAAAGAACTGAGATCAAAAATTCATCCACGAACACCAGATCACAGAATATTACAATTTTTCAGAAAATCCGGGAACCAAACACATCATCTCATTCAATGGCTCTGAACTACAAAAGTCAAGAAAAAACGGATATTCTGTAAGAACTCAATCATTCTCAAATTTATCCAAAGACCAGCCTGAGATCTTAATCTCACCGAAAAACTCATCCTGAAAGATCATAAGTTTTCCTTCAAGCATCAGAAAGAGAAGAGGGAGATATACAGACCTGTGATCCATTTTTACATCACTGCATAACGAACTAAGAGTAGTCTCCCCGGAAGTACCGCAGATCTTCTCAAAAGAAGAGTAAACATAATCAGTTTCATCCTTAAAGTCCTCCTCATGTGCAACAGAGATGACATCATCAGCCTCAAAGAATGTCAGAGGTTCACTCTTCTTACGCTTCTGCCTCCGGATCTGCATCTTCTCTGCGGTCTTTAATTCCTTGATAAGCTCATAAAGCGTAACAGGCCTTTTCCTGTGACTTTTGCGCCTGATACGCCTTTGAATTTCCTTCTCAAGGCGATCAACAGGTTCGGCAATATCACCAAATGTATAATCATCACCACCAAAGAGATCATCACTTTCAAAACCATCAGAGAAATCCTCATCAGGAGATTCACCGGAATCCTCAAGGATCTCCGATTTCATTCTTAAAAGGAGGGATGCATAAAAGAGAGTTCTCCCTGAAACCCTTAAATCAAGCTTATGCATCCTGTCAAGTTCATTTAAGAACCGGTCAGTTACCTCAACAATATCTATATTCCAGGGATCAATCTCACCGGACTCCGACATCCTGACAAGAATCTCAACCGGTTCTTCATCCATTGTTCTTTACACCGGTAACATATGTACTCTTGTCAGGCCTTGCAGTCACACCGATGATCCGGTCGGCCCTCTCAATCGTTGGCCGGCGAAGGGAGACACATATCGTCTGCGCATTGCCGGAGAGTTCATTTATCATATTGGAAACCCTTTCTACATTGGAACCGTCAAGCATCATATCAACCTCATCAAGCGCATAGAAAGGTGCAGGCATATACTGCTGAATTGAAAATATAAACGCAAGAGTTGTAAGGGATTTTTCACCACCGGAAAGTGCAGAGAGAAGATGAACCTTCTTACCTCTCGGCTGAACAGCAAATGTCATTCCGCCGCTGAAAGGATCTTCGGCGTTATCAAGTGAGAGGTTCCCGCTGCCCTCAGTAAGACGTGCAAAAATGCTCCGGAAATTAGAGTCAATTGCACTATAGGCATCCATAAAAGAGTCATACTTCATCTTCTCATAATGCTCAATTCTCTCGATTATATTACCCCTCTCCCTTGAGAGAACCTCCTTCTTACCGGTTCTTTCCTTTATCCGGGTGTCAACACGCTCATATTCCTCGATAGCAAGCATGTTAACTGCACCAATTTTCTTTATCGCCCCCTCAGCCCCCACAATGCCCTTCTCAATCTCCGCAAGGGACATATCGGTCTCAACCCCGGATGCACGGGAAGAAAGTTCCGCAATCTCTGACAGGAGAGAGTCCTCCCTCCCCTTAAGGGATGAAACCTGAAGCTTTATTCTTTCCATCTCAGAATCAATGGCAAAAATACCTTTCTCACCATCCAGAAGAGAATTATTAAGCTCATCCCTCAGAGTGTGCAGACCATTTAACTCTGAAGAAAAGTTCTCCTTCTTAACTTCAAGGGATTTAACCTCTGCCTCAGCAGCCGAAATTCCGGATTCATTCTTCTGAATATCCCCGTCAATCCTCTTAAAATCTGATTCAATTCTTTCCCTTTCATTCTGAAATTCCGAAAGGCGATTCTGGAAATGCTGCCTCTCCCTCTGAGAGTCAGATATATCATCATCCTTATTTCTCAGCCTCCGCTCAGAATCAGTGTACTTTCTCCTCAGATAATCCACTTTTTCAGCAAGCTCAGGAATACCGGTATCTGCAAGCTTCTTCTTTAAGGACTCCATGCTCCCCTCAACAGAACCAATATCCTCAGAAATTCCCTCAAGTGCAGATTCAATCTCCTCAAGCCTGACAGCACCAATTGAGAAATCACCCTCCATGCTCCTTTGTTTCTCCAGGATCACGGCAATTTCATCATTAAGAGAATCATAAAGCTTCCGGAACTCATCAGCCAGCACCCCGTACTTTGAAATCTGTCCGCTTATCTCAGATCTGCGGCTTCTCCTCTCACCGGCCAGATTCTCATACCTGTCAACCGCAGCCCGGAGATCACCCTCCTCAGCAGTAAGAGCAGATATTTTTGCCTTAAGAGCGTTTATACCGTCATCTGCCGCAACACCAAAGCCCTGCATCTTCTTCTGAAGAGAACCGCCAGTCATGGCTCCGGCCACCTCAATCAGGTCACCGTCAAGAGTCACCATCCTGAAACGGCCCATCATCCTTCTTGCAGCCGCCATATCCTTTACAATGACAGTTCTCCCGAATACATGCCGGAAGACAGAATCAAAGAGAGGATCATACTCTAAAAGATCCGCTGCATATCCAATCACATCAGGATCAGAAATATGTGGCAGATCAGGAGCACGAAGCTTATTTAACGGCAGAAATGTCATCCGGCCGAGACGGTTATCCTTCAGGTAACTGATACAGGAGGATGCCACAGAATCACTCTCAGCGACAATACTCCTGAGCCTGCCGCCTGCAGCAATATTAAGGGCATCAGTATATTCAGGAGGGGCTCTTCCAAGCTGCGCAACCGTTCCGTATATACCATCCATACCAAGGATGTACTCCATGGCTCTTCCTCCCGGACCACCTGATGCCTGCTGCTGAGCCTCAAGCCTCATCAGTTCACGGTCAAGAGCTCTTATCTCAGACCTTATCTTCTCAAGAGCACCCCTGTTCTCAAAGAGCCGCCCTTCAGACGCTGAAAGCTCCCTGTCAATTACTGACTTCTCTGCTTCAAGGGATTTAATCAGCTCAGAGTACTCCTCCAGACTGCTGCCCTTCACCTTCAGTTCGGATTCAGCCTGAGTAAGCCTTTCAGAGAGACGTTCTTTCTCTTCGGTTCGAAAACGGCTCTTTTCAATTAAGAGATCCTGTTCCTTTAAGAGATCAGATCTCTGTGAGCGGAATTTATCAAGTCTGTCACGAAGAGAGAAAAGTTCATCCCTGGCACCTTCCACAGCATGGCTCTCTTTTGAGAGCTGATTTTCTGCATTCTCAAGATCTGCCTTTATTCCGGAGAGCTCCATTGAAAGACCGGAGCGGTCAATGGAGAGATTCCTTATCTTATCTGTAATCTCCTTTACAGTCGCTTCGGCACGTCTCAGATCAGCAAAATTCTTCTGCTGTGCCTCCTTTGACTTCTCCTTTTCAGCTTTAAGCTTCTCTATTGACTGCTCAGAGAATCTGATCTTTCCCCTTGCATCCTCTATAGAAGAGAGCAGAGCAAGATATTCAGCACCACTTTTCTCATTGATCTCAGCCTCAATCTCCTGGACCCTGGCTTTTAACTCACCAAGTTTATCCTGCCGGACTGCCCTTTCACCGGAGATTTTTTCAGATTCTGCATTCTGATCATCAATTAAAGATTTGACTGCCAGAAGTTCTTTTTTCCTCTCAGCAATCATTGCAGAGGAGAGGCAGCTCTTCAGATAATCAAGCTCCTCTTCAAGCGCCCTGTATTTTAGAGCCTGTTCTTTTTCCTCTTTAAGCTCAATAATCCGGTTTTCGAGCTCTGCAAGAATCAGCTCCTCCCTCTCAATCCTCTCACGGACGATCTCAAGTTCAGATAATGCCTGATCCCTTTTCTTGTCAAACTCTGCAACTCCGGCGATCTCATCAATGATCTTTCTTCTCTCGGTATCACTCATCTCAGTTATGCGTGTTATATCTCCCTGCATCACCACATTGTAACCTTCAGATTTTATCCCGTTTCTTGAGAGATATTCCACAATATCCCCTACCTTGCAGGCGCGGTCATTGAGATAATTGTAACTGTAATAACCGTGGGGAGTTCTCTTAATCCTCCTGCGGATTTTTGTGCCTTCTGAAAAAGTAATTGATACCTCTGCGGTATTTTTTCCGGAGTTTAAATTGATGAGATCTGTCAGCTTTTCGGCGCGAAGACCCCTTGCACCGGAGAGTGTCAGACAGAAGAGAACAGAATCAATGATATTACTTTTTCCCGAGCCGTTCGGACCCGAAATAACAGTAAATCCTTCAAAAAACGGAATTTTGGTTTTTTTCCCAAATGATTTAAAATTGTCTATCTCAAGTTCGGTTATATACAAAGACCAGTAGCTCCTTTGAACACTAAAAATATTTTATTGATTATTTCCGGATTATTTTCTTTTTTTGGTTATCTCGATGGAATCATCTTCATCATCAGCATAAATAAGAGGTTTTCTGTCCCTTGGATCTCTCTCACCGCCCCTTCTTACAGGTCCGCGCCCGCCTCTGTGATCTGCGATAATCATTCCGTCACCCTTCATCCTTTCAGGCTTCATTGTGCCATCCGGCTGAATGATTAAAACCTCTTCGGCTTTTTCCTTCTCTTCCCTTCTGCGATTGTCCTCAGTCTTCTTAACCGCAACATCCACAGGTTTTTCAACATCAGGGTAGTTTTTACGCTCTTTAACAGCAACAGGCTCTTTTTTCTTTATAGCGGCCTTTTCCTCCAAAGATTTTGAGAGTTTCTGAATCCATGCTTTCAGATCAAGCATCTCAGCAGTAAGTCCCCTCACCATGCCGTCAATTTCATTCACCTGTCTTTCAAGAGATTTCACCCTCTCATCACTAACAGGATTTGCTCCGTTCATTTCCTTGACACTGTCCTTAAGCATCTCTATTTCACGCTCTTTTTCCCCGACTGTATGTTCGAGGTCTCTTATTCTGGCAGAAGAATCATTAATATCCATCAGGATACTCCGTTATATGAAAGTAATCTTATAGGTTAATTAATATTTTGTGTTTTCCGCGTTATGCGCCACAGGCAGAAGAACTAAAATGCCGGCAATCCATGATGTTTTTTAACGGTAAACTAAAAGACATCTTCAGAAACAATATAATCCTCATAGAAACAAATCTTTTGCATATGTCTGATCTGGCAAATTATGATCCGGATATTTACAATTTAATTGAAAAGGAGCGCCTTCGTCAGGTAAACGGCCTGGAACTCATCGCTTCTGAAAATGTTGTAAGCAAATCAGTCCTCGAGGCTGTAGGTTCAATTCTGACCAACAAATACGCAGAAGGGTATCCTGGCAAGAGATATTACGGCGGATGTGAATTCCATGACCAGATAGAGGATCTCGCAAGAAACCGTCTCTGTGAACTTTTCGGTGCCGAACATGCAAATGTTCAGGCTGTATCCGGAAGTCAGGCAAATCAGGCAGTCTATTTTGCATTCATGCAAAACGGCGACAAAATGATGAGCCAGGACCTCGCACAGGGTGGACATCTGTCACATGGATCTCCTGTAAATATTACAGGAAAGTGGTATTCTGTCTCGCATTACGGTGTTGACAAGGAAACTGAGACTCTCGATTATGCACAGATTGCCGAACAGGCAAGAAAAGAGAAACCAAAGATGATCGTATGTGGGGCAAGCGCTTACCCGCGTACCATCGACTTTAAGGCATTCAAAGAGATTGCAGAGGAAGTCGGCGCATACTGTATGGCAGATGTAGCTCATATTGCAGGACTTATTGCAGGGGGACAGCACCCGACATCAGTCGGAGTCACTGACATTACAACCACAACCACACATAAGACACTACGCGGACCACGCGGAGGTGCAATCATGTGCGGTGAGGAAAATGCAAAAGCCATAGACAAGTCTGTATTCCCCGGTATGCAGGGTGGTCCTCTTATGCATGTCATCGCCGGAAAGGCAGTATGTTTCAGAGAAGCCCTTACACCGGACTTTAAGGAATACGCAAAGCAGATCGTCAGAAATTCACAGGCAATGGCAGAAGTTCTTCTCAGTGAAGGTCTTGACCTTGTCTCCGGGGGAACTGACAACCACCTGATTCTTCTCGACTTAACAAACCTTGCAACAAACGGTTCACACCTGACAGGACTTGAAGCTGAAAACTTCCTTGGAGAGGCAGGAATAACAGTCAATAAGAATACCATTCCAAGAGAGAAACTCAGTCCTTTTGTCACAAGCGGTCTTAGAATAGGAACACCGGCTGTAACATCAAGAGGAATGAAAGAAGAAGAGATGAAGCAGATTGGACACTGGATTGCAACTGTTCTTAAGGATGTCTGTAAGGACAAAGATTCAAAGAAGGCAATTACTGAAGTCCGTGCCGAAGTAGAGGCTCTTGCTTCAGGATTTACACTATATCCGGTAGTCAGATGATATTAAACGGCAAAGAACTGTCAGAAAAGATTCAGGACTCCGTAAAGACCGAAATTAAAGAGTCCGGCCTTAAACCATGTCTTGCAACCGTGATTGTTGGAGAAGATCCTGCATCACAGATGTACGTCAGAATGAAACACAAGGCATGTGAAAATGTCGGCATAAGATCAACAGGAGTTGAACTTCCGGCAGAGTCCACCACAGAGGAGATACTAAAAGCGGTATCTGAACTGAATAAAGATCCCTCAGTCCATGGAATTCTTGTACAGCTTCCACTTCCCCCACACGCGGATACCGAGAAGGTTATCGAATCAGTATCCCCTGAAAAGGATGTTGACGGATTTCACCCTTACAACCTTGGCAGACTCTTCTCAGGAAGACCTGACTTTGTGCCCTGCACACCCGGCGGGATAATGACAATACTCTCCGAATACGGCATAAATCCGGAAGGAAAGAGAGCAGTTGTTATCGGGAGATCAGTTGATGTCGGAAGGCCGATGGCTGCACTCCTGATAAATGCAAACGCAACCGTAACGGTATGTCATTCAAGAACCAGAAACCTTGAAGATGAGATTAGAAACGCCGATATTGTAGTCAGTGCAATCGGCAGGGCAAAATTCATAAGAGAGGATATGATTCGTGACGGTGCAGTCGTAATCGATGTCGGCATAAATCAGGATGATGAAGGGAAGTTATGCGGTGATGTTGACTTTGAAAACGTTGAAGGAAAAGCATCTGCAATAACACCCGTCCCCGGCGGAGTAGGTCCGATGACAATCGCAACACTTATGCAGAATACACTTAAATCAGCAAAACTGCATGAAGAAATTTAGAATAGGCAGTCTTACAATAAAAGAAAACGGCCCTGTAAAACTGATCGGGATTGTTAACTGCAGTCCCGAATCCTTTTTTTCCGATTCATACACTAAATCACAGGATGTCTTCTCAAAAGCCGTTAATCTGAAGGAGAAAGGTGCTGACATTATAGACATAGGTGCGAGAAGTACAGCACTGAATTCAGAACCGATCTCAGTCAGCACAGAAATTTCACGGGTAAAAACTGCCCTAAAGGACTTCTCCGGAAGCGGAATTCCGGTCTCTCTGGATACAATGCATCCTGAGGTTCTCAATGCCGCGCTCAGATATGATATAGACTGCATAAATGACATATCCGGACTCTCAAATCCGGACTATGCCAGAATTGCCGGAGACAGCGGGCTTCCGGCAATACTTATGGCAGCAAAGGATATGCCGGGTGACTGTCTGGGAATAAAAGAGACAGGTGAATATCTTGCCATTGTCATGCAGAGAGCAGAGGATTACGGCGTTGATAATGTCATACTTGATCCGGGGATAGGCAGGTGGACCGATGAAAAAACACCGGAATCAGACTGGGAAGTATGCAGAAATTTCTCAGATCTGAAAATTTTTGAGAGGCCCCTGCTTGCGGCAGTATCAAGAAAATCCTTCATAGGAGATCTGCTCAGAAAGCCGGCAGAGGAGAGGCTGTCAGGCACCCTTGCAGTAACAATGCATCTGTTAAATTCGGGTGCAGGTTTCGTAAGGGCACATGACACGGAAGAGACAAGAGATATTATAGATATATATGAAAAATTAAATCTGATCAACAGATGAACTCTTCATATACAGTTTTTGGAATTAAAACCGGGATTATAGTTCCGGGCGACAATATCACAGACATTATTTTAAACACTCTGAAAGACTCTGAAGCCATAACAGACGGAGATATAATAGTAATTGCTGAAAGTGCACTTGCATCTTCAGAAGGATGTATCATAAAACTTGCTGAGATTACCCCGACAGAAGAAGCGCTTGAACTCAGCAGGAGATACAATACAGACCCAAAGCTTACCGAAGTTGTGTTAAGGGAGAGCGACTCGGTCGTAGGCGGGATACCGGGATTCCTGCTCTGTATGAAGAACGGCACACTCCTGCCAAATGCCGGTGTTGACGGGTCCAACGCTCCGGAGGGCACGGTAGTAACTCTCCCGAAGAACCCTGACAGAAGCGCAGAGACTATTCATAACGAAATCTTTGAAAAGACCGGAATCAGGACAGGCATAATTATTGGAGATTCAAGGACACATGCCATGCGCCTCGGCTGTTCAGGCGTTGCAATAGGATGTTACGGCATAACCGCAGTATCAGATGAGAAGGGAAGGGAGGACCTCTTTGGCAGGGCACTTGAGGTGACTGAACTTGCCGTTGCCGACAATATCACATCAGCCGCCGAACTTGTTATGGGAGAAGCGGATGAGAGCACCCCTGTTGCAATTATAAGGGGACTTGGACTTGAGATCAATAAAGAATCAGGGGTGCAGTCAATTGAGCCTTCAGGGTGTCTCTTCATGGGCGTGGCGATGAACTCCAACCCTACCCTTTTCAACTGACATTTTCACACCAATATTTTCCAGAAAATGACGGCTTTCACCTTTTGAGTGAAGAAAAATCTCTACGAGATCCTCCTTCTCATCAATATCAGTTGACAACCTGAAAGAATCGACAATATCAACCGAAAGTCCCGCATCATGGCATATATTCAGATGGTCAAGGAAGCTTGCACCATAGAAATCAACATGAAACTTCTTTGGATCCCTGACAAATATGGCATTGGTGCCGCCCCCTCTTCCGGGAACAATCGCAATATCAGAACCGGTCTTTACCATATCAACAACTGACTCTTTGGTTGCAAGAGGAATATCAGACATTATGATGAGAACCGGATCATCAGTTTCGGCGAGATATTCATTCAGCGCCTCATTTAGCCCAAGCGGTTTTACAACCGTTTCAGCACCCTCAACCGATATATCCTCAGTGCAGAGAATAACTGTCCGGCAGCATGCAGAACCGGTAGTGGTTATAACATCGGAGAGCATTTTTAAGGCAAATTTCTCCCTCTCTTCCTGACTTAGAATACAGGACAGTCTTGTCTTCGGGTTCGTTGGCCTGAAGGGGATGACAGCATGAACCATTTAAACATTGTTACCCGGTATTTCTTTAAAAGGCATCGGATTGAACACGAAAAAAAACAGCAACATAACCAAATCAGAATAAACTGTTGCCGGGATGTTAAACAACCGGATAATTACTGAAATTCCGGTTCTGAAAATAAGTAGAGAGATCTGCCGGAGCAGACGGATATTATTCTTCCTTTTTCTTAAAGAACATGCAGTGGCAGTACCCGCCTTCTTCAATCTCGTCCCTGTGATATTTGCACGGACAGATGATATCACGGTCTGTTTTTGCATCTCCTGATCTGATTCTGCACGGACAGTATCTTGCGCCGTACATAATCCTGTTCTTCGCAAGGCCCTTAGCCACAACAGATGCCTGGTTATCCTTTCTGTTCAGTTCCCAGCCGTTCTTTTCTGCATATCTCTCAGCCCATCCGAGAATCTTCTCTTCAAGCTCTTCAAGTGTTCTTTTTTCATCTTCAGTCAAATTATCAGCCCCGCCGGATCAAAATCATTTACAGTGACTCTATATATGAAATCATAGAGTCAAAGATTTTTTTGCCGTCTGATGACCCAAGTACATCCTCCGATGCCCTCTCAGGATGAGGCATCATTGCAAGGACATTGCCGCCTTTGCCAAGTACACCTGTAATATTACCTGTTGTACCGTTAGGATTGGACTCAGGTGTGACTTCTCCATTCTCATCACAGAAACGGAAGGCAACCCTGTTCTCCCTCTCCAGAGCCTCAATGTCTTCAGGTGAGGCAACATAACGCCCCTCCTTGTGCGCTATCGGAAGTGAGATTACCTCACCCTCCGAATAAGCGGATGTAAATGGTGAATCAGTATTTCCTACCTTCAGAAAAACATCCCTGCAGATGAATTTCGGATACTCATTGATGGTAAATACACCAGGAACGAGGCCGCTCTCAGCTGATATCTGTGCACCGTTGCATATCCCAAGCACAAGACCACCCTTCTCAGAATGCCTGACAACATCTGCCATAACGGGTGTTCTGGTCGCAATTGCACCGGCACGGAGATAGTCTCCATAACTGAAACCTCCGGGGATTACAATACCATCATAATCCCTCTTAAGCCCTTCCCTGTACCAGATTAAATCTGTATCAACACCACATACATCCCTCAGTACATGAAGAGCATCTTTATCGCAGTTGCTCCCCCCAAACTGAAGAACGGCAAATCTCATTCTGTTACCTCAACTGAATAGCTGTGTATTACCGGATTTGCCAAAAGTCTGTCGCACATCTCTTCTGCTTTAGCTTTTGCAGATTCAGAATCATCTGCACTGATTCCGACACTGAATAACTTTGAATTGTTCAGATATTCCGTTTCAAACCCAAGGTTTGAGAGTGCATGCTGAATAGCACAGGCTTCCGGGTCAAGCATGCCTGATTTAAGTGAAATTGTAATTTTTACGTCAAATATCATATAATCACTCCAGATGAGAGTTTTTCCACTGATTTATTTTTTCTACAACACGGGCGTATGCAGACATAAGATCTCCTTTGTCAAATCTGTATACATCCTTGTCAAATGATTCCATAGTCTCCTTATCCCAGAGTCTCATTGAGTCCATGCTGATCTCATCACCGAGGAGAATCACGCCGTCCTTTTTTCCGAATTCTATCTTAAAGTCAACAAGAATCAGGCCAAGTTCATCAAAGAAATTATAGAGAAGACTATTTATTTTAAGGGTTGTTTCACGAATATTTATTAATTCTTCAGGAGTTAAAAGGCCAAGTGCCACAATGAGATCATTATTGATCGGTGGGTCTCCCCTCCCGTCATCCTTGTAATCCGTAACAATAACCGGAGGGTTCAGGACCTGACCTTCCTCTAAAGGGAACTTCTTCACAATAGATCCTGCGGCACGGTTTCTTGCAATTACTTCAAGCGGGATCATATCAAGTTTTGAGACGAGCATCGACCTTTCATCGACCGACCTTAGATAGTGAGTCTTAATCCCGTTTTTTTCAAGAAAATCAAAGAAAAATACTGACGCTGAGAAGTTATACTTACCTTTGCCTGCAATTTCATCCTTTTTTTCTCCGTTAAACGCTGTAATATCATCCCTGAAAACAGCAAGGAGTTCATCATCCTTTTCTGTTTTGTAGATGGATTTCGCTTTACCTTTATAGAGAAGTTCTCCGGTCTGCATTTTTATCATCTGCTCACTGGCTATTATTCCGACTATTAATTTCGTTTCTCTGCTGAATATCTTTACTCAGTTTACCTATGAGATCGCCAAGGACTGAAGGGTACCATCCCTTTCGGATATATTTCTGATATATGCATAATCTCTCCTGAATTTCCCTCTCTCCGGCGATAACCTTCAGTTCATCTATCGCCGGCCACGGATGTTCAGGGTTTACATAATCTATAGTTACAGGTGACACGCCGCCAAGGTCATCGACACCGCAGCCGATTAGGAGTGAAGCATCAGCAAGGTTTGGCGGGATCTGAACTGCAACATCACGGGGGAGGATCTCCTTTGCGGTTTTAATTGTCTCACATATCTCACTGCTGCCAATAACCGGCCATTTCTCCATTGCAGTACCTTCTTTCGGGCAGAAATTCTGGATGATCACTTCCTGGATGTGCCCGTACCTCTTATGAATACCGGCAATAACCTCCAGAGATTCCTCCCTGTCAGCTTCACTCTCACCAATACCCAGGAGAAGTCCGGTTGTGAAAGGAATGTGAAGTTTTCCGGCATTTTCAATAGTCTCAATACGTACTTCAGGCTTTTTCCCGGGACAGTTTCTGTGCGCCGGAATATCAGCAGTTGTCTCAAGCATAAGGCCCATGCTTGCATTGACTTCAGACAACCATTCAAGGTCATCATATTCAAGCACTCCGGCATTTGTATGCGGCAGCATCCCGTATTCTATTGCCCGCTCAGAGAGATGGTAACAGTATTCAAGCACAGTTGAAAAACCCTGCTTTTCGATATGGTCAATAAATCCTGCCTCCTGTTCAGGCATCTCTCCGAATGTGAACAATGCCTCAGTACATCCCGCAGAGGCACTCATATCAAGTACCTTTTCGGCTTCCTCCCTGGCCATTACACAACCCTCACCAACCGGCCTTCGGAATGTGCAGTAACCACATCTGTTCCTGCATACTGATGTAAGCGGAAGGAATGCATTTCTGGAGTAGGTGATCACCCTTTTTTGCATTGGAGAAATATTTGAATTATTAGTACATCAACCAATCGGATGGACACCATATTGAAACAACAAAGAGCTGCAACTGCTACAAATCAGACAAAAATGAATTAAAAAAGTATAATACGCAAAAATATTGTTTTTAAGGGGGATATTGGATATAATTCAGGATCAGAACCACTGATCCAGTGTCTTCTGTCCGGCACCGGCATTTATTTTTTCAAGGACTGTATTTATCCTCTCCTTTGAAAAACCATGCTCAGCGCAGAGAAACTCCGTAACGCCCGAACCATCTACCGAACCATAATCAGGAACAACATTCTCCTTTACCGGAGGATTTAAGAAGAAATCCTTTACCGGAAGATAGTCAAAATCGGGCATACTCTCAGAGAATGTTTCTTCAAATTTCCCGTCCCTGACGATCTTTAGCGCCTTTTTCGGGCCGATTCCATGTATACCACTGTTAAAATCAGTCCCGATAAGAATTCCAATCTCAACAAGCTGTTCCCTTGAAATGCCAAGCCCTGACAGCACCTCATCAAGGGATATGGTCTCAGGATTTACAGTAATCGTTCTGCCCCTGATCTTTCTTTTTCTGCTTACAGTCAGGTTTCTGACAAGTTTTTCAGCACCAAAAAGCAGAGAGTCATAGTCCTGTGATACGGAATAATCAACAATTCCCTCCGATACCATAAACGCTGCCTGTGCCTCACCTTCTGAGGGCGCGTCAAGATGAGGGATTCCCATCAGGGAAAGAAGCCTCTTGGAACTTTCGATTATATCTTTATCAACTCTTGTCGAAGACCTGGCATAACTGAAAGCTGCCTGATTGTCACCTGCCTTCAGAGCCTGTTTCAGTCCGGCCTCCGCCTTCTCTTTAACAGCCCTTCTCTCCGAAATTGTCTTATTTTTAAACTCAGGAGGTTTGCCGTCAAAGATGAAAACCGGAGATACACCCTTTTCAATGAAATTTGTCAGCCGGAAAAAGAGGCCGGAGAGGTGCGATGTCACACGCCCCTCACTGTCCATCAGAGGGGTGCCGTCAGGCTGTCTGATTGTTGTTAAAAACTGATAGAGGGCATTATTGCCATCAAACGCCGCCCGCCCTCTCAGGCAGTCCCATTCGGCAGGCTTTCTGTATTCAGTAAGAATATCACGTATTGCAACGCCCATGAATAAATCCAGCAGTTTTGGTACCCTGAAATAAAAGAAATTACCGATACATTCTCCTTGCAATTGAAGAGACCACTTCACTAACTTCAGCTGACATATCGTCACACTTACCGTTTATCTCGGCTGAAAGCTGATCAAGGTTCATTCTCATATTCCGATCCCTCGTATTTACCGAATTCTCAAGGTTTTCAAATTTCCTGCAAAGGGACAGTATCAGACCTGCAAGTGAGACCATCATTATTCCTGTTGCAAGGGCTACAATCCAGTCCTGCCACAACCTGACGACCATCACAAGAGTCGAGATGACAAGAATAACCGCGAGCAGTATATCCCTTGTATTATTACGCTCATCCATGTTGTTAGATATTTACAGACCATTAATTAATCTAACTATCTTATTTTATCAGGGATTTATTATCACAGAATATTCCGTTGAATATGTGAAGACCTCCGGTCAATGCCTCAAATATCAATATTAAGGAATTAATTCACAGTGTAAACGGAAAAAACCGGCATTCATACAGGAATCCGGGATGGAATAAACCACCATTAAGACTGATATAACCACAGAAAAACAATAGCACCCCGGATCATCCGGCAAAATTCCGGACAAAAAAACAATCCGGAGAAAAATACAGGAATAAGTAATATGATTTCGGAAAAAACATCAGAATATCTGCCTTACGCGGCAATGTTTGTAATGCTACTCTTAGTGCAGGCAGGTGCACTCCTCTTAACTCCTGCAATGAATGACGCAGGATATACGGCATTCGAGGATCCGGCAGCAATTGAAAATATTGCCTTCTTCTTTGCAATACTCATAGGTTTTACAGCTTTAATGCTCGTGTTAATTAAATACGGCGGAAAAAAAGTCCTTTCGGCCATAATTGCCTTTTCGGTCTTTCTGATATTCGTATATATTTTTGCAGCAGTTTCAGAAGCCGCATTTCACAATTACGCAGTTACCCTGCTGCTTACTGCCATACTATCCCTTGCAGCAACGGCATTACTGTATAAATATCCCGAATGGTATGTGATTGATATACTCGGAATTTTAATATGCGCAGGCGCAGCATCGATATTCGGAATATCACTTGAAATATTTCCGGTAATTATTCTCTTAATCATACTTGCACTCTATGATGCGATATCCGTCTATAAAACGAAACATATGATAGCACTTGCAGAAGGTGTAATCACCTCAAAGGCGCCAATACTTGTTGTAATTCCAAAAAGCCGGGACTATTCATATATCAAAGAAGGAGTAAATCTTGATAAGGAAAAAAAAGAGAGAGGTGCATTTCTGATGGGGATGGGGGACCTCATCATGCCTACAATTCTCGTTGTCTCGTCCTATGTATATTTAAGCGCCGGAAAAATATTTTTCGGGATTTCACTGCCGACACTTGGCGCGGCGGCAGGAACATTTGCCGGACTTGCAGTGCTCCTCTGGTTTGTTGCAAAGGGCAATCCCCAGGCCGGACTTCCGACTTTAAACGGTGGGGCTATTCTTGGTTTTCTTCTGGGTTGTGCAGTTTCCGCCACGTGGTACTGGATTCCCGTTCTTTAAGAATAAGGTCAACAACTTCCCTTACACCGGCCCTGGTCTGTGTGGACATATTCATGTAACCCGGAAGTTCATTTAAGTCGGCCTTATTCACCACTATTTTCATAGGGACATCGCCAACAACCTCTTTCAGGTTCTCATAAAGACCAAACTGATCTTCGACCAGATAACCGCAGGACTCACTGGAATCAACCATGAAAAGGATCATATCAGCCACATTTGATATTGCACATAGTGCCTGATTCTCGATATCATTCCTCATCTCATATGGTCTGTCAAGTATTCCGGGAGTATCAACGATCTGTATCCTGTCACGTCCCACTTCACGATGACCCACAATGATGCATTTTGTTGTAAAGGCATAGCCCGCAACTTCAGGCAGTGCAGATGAGATCAGTTTTATGAAAGATGATTTCCCGACATTCGGGTAACCTGCGACAACAACAGTAAACTCTTCTTCCCTTATTTCCGGAAGTTTACGCAGGACATTCCTGACCTCATTAAGATACAGGAGATCTTTTTCAACCTGATGGACAATTGAGGATATTCTTGCTGTTGCCTGCTTGCGCAGCCCCTTTGTATCCTCAGACTGTCTCATCTGACGTGCATATGTACCGCCTGTCTTTCTTGCCTGACCTGCGGCCCACTGTACAGCACCAAGTGATTTCTTAATCCGGTCAACATCAAAGAGGATATTGGAAATATCCAGGTAAAATTTAGGCAGATTGTCAAAACTTGGAAACTTCTTTACAGTATCATCAAGCTTATCATATATTGAACTGTAAATTGATCGTACAAATTCCTCATTTGCCTTATCCTTGTTCTTTTTCAGTTTTTGTGCCGCGGCAGCGCGGTGAAGAGCCCGATCCATAACCTCATCGGCGGTCGGAACAGTAGGTATTTTTTCAAATTCCACAGATAATAACCCTAATCTATATATGTTTACTTACATGATTAATCTATTATGGAGTTATCCCTGATCCAGAAGGATATTTTAATCACACTCATTACACTTTACCACCAGAAATCATCCGCAATTAAAGGAGAAGAGATTGCAGACGTATTAAAACGGAACCCCGGAACAGTGAGAAATCAGATGCAGGCACTAAAGGCGCTGACTCTCGTTGAAGGGGTACCCGGACCAAAGGGTGGGTACACACCATCTCTGGCGGCATATAGTGAATTAAACCTGAACGATTATGAGAATGAGATTGCGGTTCCGATACAGAAGAATGATAAAGTGATACCCGGAGTCAATGTGGCTGAGATCGATTTTACAACTCTCTGCCACCCGGATCTCTGCCGGGCAATGATAAAGATTATCGGGAGTGTAAAATCCTTTCAGATGGGCGACATGATATCAATCGGACCAACCCCGGTAAACAAACTTCTCTTAAAAGGTGAAGTCTATGGCAAGGATGAATCCAGCCAGTCCCTTTTAATTACAATATCTGAGCTGATATCCCTCCCAAAAAAGCATATAGAGGCCTATATGAGCACGCCGGTGTTCACCCTGAATAATGACTCTACATTAACCGAGGCAATAAATCTCTTTAGTGAAAAGAGGATTCATGGTGCACCCGTCATGCGTAAAGGAAATCTGGCGGGAATTGTCACACTAAGTGATATTGCACGAGGGATCTCTGAAAAAATATCACTGGAAAGTGAAATTGAGAAGGTAATGACAACAAAAGTTGTGGTCACATCCCCAAGTGAGAACCTCTTCCAGATAATCGGAAAATTCAAAAAAGAAAATATTGGCAGAATAGTAGTAATAAAGGACGATAAACCGGTCGGAATTTTAACTCAGTCTGATATAATTAAAGTATTCCCTGCCCTGTAAATGATGCTTTGCGTACAGGATTTCAGGTGAGAACATCAGGAAAAATATATTTTTTGCTGAAATTCTTAGATCAAATATTTGAATTAAGCAGAATTGAGGACCGTAATTATAATTCTGCAGATAATTTTACAATCATTTAAATACTATCGTGCCCACTCTTTTTTAATATGAAGACGACATTCTCCCGGAGTCTGTCAAAAAAGCAGGTAATGAGTACAGACGGAATGGTCATAGGAACTATCCGGAATATAATGGTCGATCTTGATTCAGGAGAGGTCATAAATCTTGTTGTAAAACCTGAACCTAATTTTGACACAAGCGGATACACAATAGACGGAGACCGGCTCTTTGTGCCTTTTGAGGCTGTAAGGGATATCAGAGATTACATCGTTGTTGACAGATATCTCTCAAAACAATGATGGAAAATATCTTTTAACACCTTCAACAAATCCATCCCCGTACTTTTCGTTGCTGACCCAGTCTGCGGCCTGCCCTGCATTTCTGTCGCCTCCGGCAACCGCAACACCTACACCGGCTTTTTTAAGCATATCAACATCATTGTGGGAATCACCAAATGCCACAAAATCAGAGACATTAAGCCCCATCTCATCTGCCACATAGCCAAATGCATTACCCTTACCCGAATTTTCGGACTGGATATGAACTGCAAAACCTGAATCAAGAATAATTACAGGCATATCAGAGACTATCTCACGCACTTCATCAGGGTTCACATTTCTTGCAAAGGCAACATCTGCAAACCGGTATTCCGGGCTGTAAAGCTCAAGTTCAACCCCTTTCTCAGCATAATAACTCTCAACACGGTGGAATGCCTCATTGCAGACATCTTTATCACCGGGAATTACTATTTTACCGTCATATTTTATCCTGTAAACGCCGCCGTTTTCGCAGATAACAGTACCGTCAGTGCCAAGCATCTTACATAGAAATGTAAGTGAACAAAGAGTATTGCCGCTGGCTATCACAACCGGAATATCATTATCAAAAAGGGTTCTTATTGCAGATACGGCATCAAGATTTATTCTTCTGCTCTTATCAGTAATTGTGCCGTCAACATCGGTTATAATCGCTTTGGGAAAAAAGTTGGTATTATTCTGATTCTGCATCTGTTATTAGGTTAACACTCATGCAGATTTAAGGCCTGCCATCTCCACAGAGAATGCAGCCTCACCATCGGGGAGATCAGGACTGTCCACAAGTTTTGCAACTCTCTTTCCGCCCTTGCTCTTCCTCAGGTATATTCTGTATTTTGAAGCGTGACCTACGATATTTCCACCTGTAGGTTTAGTAGGATCACCAAAGAATACGGCAGGGTTTGACTGAACCTGATTGGTTACAAGCACAACAGCATTGAACTCCTTTGCAAGTTTTGCGAGATCATACATATGCTTATTCAGTTTCTGCTGCCGGACAGAGAGTGTACCCCTACCTGCATACTCTGCACGGAAATGTGCCATCAGGGAATCAACAACAATCAGCCGGACCGGCTTTTCAGTATCTTTAAGTTCATTTCCAAGTTCTCTTACACTTTCAACAAGAAGCATCTGGTGATCTGAGGTAAATGCCTCTGCAACATGAATGTGTTCAAGGAAATCTTCCACAGCCGGAATTTCGGTATCAAGTTCAAGACCTTCCACCATCTGCCTGATTCTCTCAGGCCTGAACGTATTCTCAGTATCTATGTATATCACAGATCCGTCAAGTCCACCTTCCTCCAGTGGGAGCTGAGTATTTACTGCAAGCTGGTGTGAGATCTGACTCTTACCTGAACCAAATTCACCGTAGCACTCACTGATGGACATCGTCTCAAACCCGCCGGCAAGGAGATCATCAAATTCAGGCACAAGTGTTGAGAGTTTTCTGACCTGCTTTCTCTCCTCAAGAACTACAGTTCCGGTCTTAAATCCCCCAATATCAGCCATCTTTCTGGCTTCCTTGATGAGTTTTTTTGCGGTTGATTCACCAATCTCTGCGGCCTCGGCAAGGTCGGCGTATGATGCGGTCGCAATACCCTCTATTGTGCTGTACCCTGATTCCCTCAATTTGTCTGCTGTTGTCGGGCCGACACCAGGCAGATCCTCAATATCCAGTTCTGACATCTAAATTACCTCGGAATAGTTTTATACAAAAGAATATGACCAGTAACTATATAGAAGGATTTCCGCGCAGGGTGAAAGTAAAACAAACCACGTACTATGGCATTTATTTCATTCTGGAAGCAAAAAACTAATATTTTTTAAAATATTATTGTCAGAAGATACTACATTACTCCAATTTAAAACATCAATTCTCATACTATAGAGGATACCGGAGACTTCAGCATAAATCCCGTTTGAGAGATCCTGAACCTGGCCGGATAAAAGATAGCACAACTCTCCGTCTTCAATTATAAACCCGGACGGTGTTTCTATAACAACACCGGCAAAAGAAATATTCCGGCATGAAACAGGATATTCAGATGTGACTGCACGTACAATGGAATTTGTGCCCACATGTATCTCATAAACGCTGCATGAATTATCCTGTGAAAGTGATAAATCACGGTTTTTTACAAAACCATTTACTATCACGGCAATTTCACCTTCAGAGATCGGGACCAATGCATTCTCCCCCCATAAAACAACATTCTGCCCGGATGTTTCCACACCCTGTACAGCCGGAATACCAGCAGAACCATCATTATAACCGACATCCGCAACTATCAGATTTCGTACATACGAGATCTCACCATTCTTTGAATAGAACTCACGCGCCTTCCCCGCAGAGAGGACATGACAGATGAATGAACCCGAAATTCCTGCTTCTGCCCGGGAAGGGGAGTTATAACTAAAAGTAACGGGCTCTTCTGCAGGGACAAGGTTTGTGGTTTTTCCGGCAGTAAACCTCAGATCACCATTAACGGAAGGGATACGGATTAAATTTCCCGCCCTGAGAGACGTACCTTCACAAAGAAATTCCGGAATTTCAGAATCCCTGAAGAAAACTGTAAATGTTTCAGTCCCGTTTCCACACAGAACTGTAAAATATGCAGGTTGTGAGAGATCATCAGATAATTCAGAACCGAAATATCCATTACTAAGGCCCCTACTATCAGCAGAACCTACATAAGTCCCGTTCCCTGTTTTAATTCCAAGAACTACAAAGCGGATATAATCATAAAATATCTTATCCTGCCCGTCCTCACGGAGTATGATGTCCTGATCAGACAGCTGCATATCGGCCGCGTAGGCTTCTCCGGCTTTTTTGTATCTTGCAGCAACCTCAATCACACTTCCGGAAGGGATTTCCATAACAGCAGATGCCATCTCATTTCTGAAATGGAGAATTACCTCTCCGGTTTCATCACCACAAAGTAACATAAGCCTTACAGAAGGAAATTCTGAAAAGCTTTCCTGAGCATAATCAGAAGAACCATCCTGATCAGAAGAGATCATATCCTGCGAATTATCTCCACATCCCTTATGAGTCCTCTTAAGGGAGTAATAGTTTTCCGAGGAGGTGTTCACATACCTTCCACCACCATCTGAATATTCAGGGTCGCTTCTGCTGCCACCATCACCAAAAAAGTAACAGGAAATATCTCCGTTACCGGTACCCTCAGAACAACCACTGAGAAGATCCGGTGAAATATTCTGAACGGAATTAAACCCTGATTCAGAAACGGAATCTAATTCACATAATAGATTAACGGCGGCTTCACTATCCGGAGGCAGATAACGGTCAATTATCCGGCAGTAAAAAGATATAAGGGTCGGCCCTTTTTTTATGTCCGCAATTTTTGTATGCAGCCGGCCCAGTTTTCCGGCGGCAAGAGCAGCCGCAGAATGCAGATCATGATCCGGTTTTAAGCCATCAGAATATGAGAGAACGAGTTCCTCAAACTCATCCTCAGAGACCAGATCATCAACGAGTGCGTAATATGCCCTCACAAAACGGAATTTCTCCTCTGCATTATTTTTCAACCCATGGAAGATCAGCCATGGTATTCAGAATATCAATAACAGTCTCACCACGCCTCATGTAAGCCGAACGGTCACCATAAACCATGATCTCAGGGCATCTCGGACGGCAGTTGTACTGGGACGCCATTGAATAACCATATGCCCCGCAGTCCAGCACTGCTATGAGATCACCGCTTTCAACATGCGGAAGCATTCTGTCAGCCGCAATTATGTCTCCGGATTCACATATAGGCCCTGTAACTGTATATTCAAGCTCAGGTTCCTGATCAGCCTTATTGGCAACGATGACCTCATGATATGAATCATACATTGCAGGGCGCAGGAGAAGGTTAAATCCGGCATCCACATTAACAAATTTTTTATGTGCTGTCTTTACAGAATTTACACCTGTCAGAAGTATGGTAGTATCGCCCATCAGGTTTCTGCCCGGCTCCACCCATAATTCCGGTTTGATACCAATTCTGGCGATACCTTCCAGAAATACCGGCATAACAGCGTCTGCATACTCTTCAGGAGTAGGCGCGTTGTCTGTGTCATGGCGGTAAGGAATTCCAAGTCCGCCGCCTATATCAATAAACTTCAGTTTAACACCGAGATCAGTGAGCTGTCCGGCAATTTTCACCATAATCTCTGCTGCTTTCGCAAACGGAACAACATCAAGAATCTGTGATCCGATATGACAGTGCATACCAACCGGAGTTACATTATCTGCATCAAGAGCTGAACGGTAGGCATCAAGGATCTGCTCCGCAGGTATCCCGAACTTGCTTGTCGCAAGTCCGGTTGCGATTTTAGGATGGGTCGGAACATCAATTGCAGGGTTTATCCTGAATGATACCTCAACCTCTTTCCCCTTATTTTTTGCAACCTCTGAGAGCTGGGCAAGTTCATCAAAGGAGTCTATTGATACCTTAACACCCTTATCAACCGCAAGTTCAAGGTCTTCTTTTGTCTTCGAACTTCCGTTGAAGAGAAGCTTTTCAGGGTCCATTCCTGCAAGAAGGGCAAGATGAAGTTCTCCGGAAGAGAATACATCAGCACCTGCACCCATCTCTGCAAAAGTCTTAAGAACTGCCATATTTCCGTTCGCCTTTGCAGCAAAGAGCATTCTGACATTATTATAATGCTTCTTTAAGGCACTGTCATATCTTGTGAAATTATCCCTTATTCTCTTCTCATCAGTTACGTAAAGCGGAGTACCGTAACTCTCTGCAAGGGCATTGCAGTCATGGCTGCCAATCATAAGATGACCGTCTTTTATTGTAAGGTGTTCTGGAAGCTTCAAAAGTTAACACTCCTCATCCTTTCAATTGCCTCTCTTATTCTTTCAATGTTTCTGGTGATCGCAAACCTGACATACCCGTCACCATTGCTGCCAAAACCAACTCCCGGAGTTACAACAATTCCCGCTTCATCGAGCATCTTCTTTGCAAAGCCCATTGAATCACTGACCTTCAGCCAGACATAGAAGGTTGCCTTTGGCGATTCCACTTCAAAGCCCAAATCCCTTAAGCCATGCACAAGGACATCACGCCTCTCCTGGTAAACTCCGCAGGCATCTGCGACACACTGCTGTGAAGATGTGAGGGCTGTTATTCCGGCACGCTGTATGGCATCAAATGCACCGGAGTCAACATTTGTCTTGACACGCCCGAGTCCGGAGATAAGTTCCTCCCCTCCGCAGGCCATGCCAAGACGCCAGCCGGTCATATTGTAGGTCTTTGAAAGGGAGTGCATCTCCATTCCAACCTCTTTTGCGCCGTCCGCTTCAAGGAATGACGGTGCTTTGTAGCCGTCAAAGGTTATCTCAGAGTATGCATTATCATGAACAGCAACAATGTCATTCTCCTTTGCAAATTCAACAACCTCCTCAAAGAATGAGAGCGGTGCAACAGCCGCTGTAGGATTGTTTGGATAACCAAAAAACATCAGCTTTGCTTTCTTTACAACATCTTTGGGGATATCCTCAAATACCGGAAGGAATTCATTTTCTTCCTTTAAGGGCATCTCCCAGAGCTTCCCTTCTGAAAAGAGTGTTGAGGTTTTATAGACCGGATATCCGGGATCTGTTGCAAGGACATAATCACCGGGATTTACAAAAGCCTCCGGTACATGGGCAATGCCCTCCTTTGAACCAATGAGCGCCAGTACTTCTGTTTTAGGATTTAAAGTGACACCAAACCTTGTATTATACCATTCAGCTACTGCTTCACGATATTCAATCATCCCTGTGTAGTCAGGATAATGATGGGTTGAAGGGTCTCTTGCCGCCTCACAGAGAGAGTCAACTATGTGGCCGGGTGTAGGAAGATCAGGATCTCCTACACCAAGATCAATAACATCAATTCCCTGAGCTCTCTTTTCTGCCTTTAGCGCATCTATCTGAGCAAAAAGATATGGAGGAAGATTATCAAGTCGGTTTGCATACATGTGTCTTAAATGTAGTAATTAATCTTTAAAAATATAAGCCTTCAAAGCATCAATATAAATTATATATTCTGCCCACAAATCCTGATTTAAAGTAATAATATTAAATATTTCCAAGAACAGTCCGAAAATAACCATAGATAAAAAGCCGGATTTTTAAAAGGTGAAATGGCATTTAGTAAAAAGGATATATTCACTGTTTATCACCGGACAAAATTATATTCCGATTAAAGAAAACAATATATATGTCAGAAAATAATAGTGCATAAAAGAAACTACCCACCACGGGGTAACCGGAAAGAAAAATAAATATCCGGCGTAGAAAATTGTCAAAAAATAAATAAAAATAAAAAAATAGGTGATGAGATGAACAGGTGCGTCAATAAACTCAGCCCTGAAATTATTGAAGATGAGATCAGTCCCGATGATGCAGTTGAATATATCAACAGGAGAGCATCAGAAGTGTATGAAATGCCTGAAGGATTCACAATAAAGGGCATTACAATACTTGGAGAACCACCCCTGTATGTAGGACTGAAACTAAAGAAAAAGGAACTTCTCTTCTATTTTAAGAAACCCTGTTTTGGTACACAGTTGATGAAAATCAAAGCCACAGAAGATGAATTTGACAAAATAAGGACAGAAGGGAAGAGAACAAAGTAATATTTCATCATATAAGATATTATGACAGTAAAAATTATACAGGGAATTCTTGTAAATAATAATTCCGTAAAAGAAGTTGATGATCTGATAGTTACAGAGGAGAGAGTGAATATCTACCTCAACAATGAACTTCTTTCAACACAGGTTGCATCACCGGAAAATCTTGAAGAGCTCGGTGCAGGATTTGTAATAAGTGAAGGAATTTCTGAACATATAGAGTCAGTTAAAACCAGCGGTAATGAAATTTACGTGGAAGCTGAACTTAAAAGAAAGTTAAACCCGATAACATGCTCTTCCGGGGGCACCTGCTCAGATACGCCCTTCAGAGATGTCAAATCAGAACTCAGAATTAAAAAATCGGACATTCCAAAGGTGACAGATGAGATCGTCTCAGATCTCTGGAAAAAGACAGGCGCCGTACACTATTCCGTTTTATTTTCAGAAGGCAGAAAAATCACGGGATTTTCAGATATCGGCAGGCACAACACTGTTGACAAGGTTATCGGCTATGCCGCATTAAACGGAATAGATACAGAAAGATGCTACATTGGCAGTACAGGGCGCCAACCCTCAGGAATGGTTTCAAAAGCGGCAAATGCCGGAATTCCGGTTGTCATTACAAAAGCAGCAACAACCACAGACGGAATAAGGGTTGCATCTGAAAACGGGATAACGCTCATATGCTTTGCAAGGGGTGACAGGTTCACTGTATATTCCCACCCGGAAAGAATAGAAGACTTAAATAAACCCTGAGATTTCCTTTTCCAAAGCCAGAAACACGGGAACAGTCTGAAAAATAAATCTGGTTATTTCCCGAAAAACAAAACATCAAAGTGTTATAATCTGACAGTGATTCCTGTCAGTTACACCCCTTTCATATAGTGCCCTGATGTCAGCCTGACAGATGAAATCTCTTTTATTCCGGACTTCAGAGAAGACACCGATATACGTCCGGAACCTGAATCTGACATTTCTGAGGAGATAACTCCAGAATTTAAACTAAGGGCCGCCCTATAAATCTCACAGATCTTTTTGCAGTAATCAGCAGAACTGTATCTTGCATCAACAGCTATAATATTAATTCCGGAGTTAAGGATTTCAGGCAGATAATCTATCAGGCATGTATCAAATGAATTGAATATATGTGTCTTCTTCTCACCGTCAATACTTACGGGGAATTTATGCCCTTTTACATCCCTTAAGAAGTATCGTCCGTTACATGCCGGTTCATCATCCTGAACCGAAGAGAGAATATTAAACTTTGAAACCGAAATTTCAGCTGCACCGTGCACTATTATGCCCAAAGACGGCCTATTCTCAATGCGGAGAAGATCCTTTCCCATAAGTGAGATCTCATCACCGGTAAGTTCTGATGAGACAAAAACAGAATTAAAATATCTACCCAGATTAAGCGCAGAAAAACTGTTGAAGACATTTAACCCCTGCCCTCCGTAAACCTGAATGTCACCGGAGACCTCCCTGATTGCAAATGCATCCCCGGCATTTTCAGCCATTATACCGGATAAACCAGCATCCTGAAGATTCTTAATCATCGGGACTGCAAACTCAAGGAACTTCTTTCCGGTAATCCTGGGCCATTTCCAGATCAGCCTGCATTCGTCCGGTTTTTTCCTGATGATAGAATTAAATAAGGCTGAAATCTCCTGAGCTGAGCTCCTCTTACCGGGAGCTATAAAAGGTTCTACACATACAGTGTCTGCACCACCGGAAAATGCCGCCATGGCACTATGGTAATCACTTACAATGCAGAAAAGGGATTTATTGCCCGGAAAATCAACTGCGGGAGGAAGTATACCGGCATTGAAAGTATTCATAAAAGACATATTTCCGGAATTATTCCCTTCGGATGAAGAACCGGACAGTTCATCAGTGCCGGAGTTATTCTTTAAAAAATCCAGAAACTTCTCAATATTTCCACGGACTAAATCAGCTTCATCTTCAGAAGGCCTGAAATAATTATAGATCACGTCCTCAATTGATGAGAAAAGCTTCCTTCTCAGTTCATTTAAAAGTCCTGCCGGAGCAAAAAGTCTTCCCGGATAATCGATAATAAATTCATCGGCAACAAACTGGGTTCCGCCTGTTTTGGAGAAGATTTTCTTTAATTCTTTGGTTGTAAGAGGACGTCCCCTTGCCATCTCCATCTCAAACCAGCCCCTGATTTCAGAGAAGAATTCACGCCCGAATATTATAGCTGATACTGAGCACACCGGAACTCTGCCCTCAAACCTGAGGGTGACTGTGCAGGGTATCTTCTCCGGAATACTGCCATCACGGGCAATTATACCTTCAGCCTCCTTTTCAAGTGCATCCCTTCTTGTAATAAATATACGGCTCCCCATTTCCGGAATGAACGGAGTCCTGACCTTAAGGGAATTACCTGCCAGAGTAAAGGGTGCCCTCATAAGGAATCCTTCCTCCGTCTTTCCGGACTTTGCCATCATGCCGTCATTTGCCTGTGGAATTAATGTCCCGTAAAGTTTTATATCGGCAGTTTTGTTCTTCCGGCTATAACCCTGAACTACTCCCACCTCAACGCCGGCATTACCTGACTTTTTATATGACATCATATCCCCGAAACTGTCTCCGGACAAAAATCCGGGTGTAAATCCCCTGTTAAATGCAAACATGAGATCCTCAGCCGCAGATTTATGATCAATAACGGATGCGGAATTATCACCGACATTTTTCCGGAAAGATTCATCAATAGCCTTTCTGTACCTGTCAGTTACAATGGCAACATAAGAAGGATCCTTCATGCGCCCTTCAATTTTAAGGGATTTAACCCCGGAATTTACAATAGCCGCAATATTGTCATATGAACACAGATCTTTTGGAGACAGGAGATAATCGCCTTTAGTTATCAGTGGTCTGCATTTGTTCATATCCGGTACATCACCCTCACCACAGCAGAGAAGGGTAAACTGCCTGCGGCACGGCTGGGCACACATTCCTCTGTTGCCGCTTCTCCCACCCGTAAGTGACGAGATAAGACACTGACCGGAATAGCAGTAGCAGAGTGCACCGTGTATAAAAACTTCAGTTTCCGGATGAATATCATCCATACCTGAGATCTCAGATACTTCATCGAGAGGTGTTTCCCTTGCCATAACAACTCTCTCAATCCCATTCTCCTCTGCCCATTTAACACCCTCTCTGGTATGAACTGACATCTGTGTAGAGGCATGGACAGTAAGACCGGGCAGAAGCGACTTTGCAAGCATCAGAATTCCGGCATCCTGGATTAAAACGGCATCCACTCCGATGCTGTAAAGATAAAGAAGCTCAGAGAGTGATTCTTCAATCTCACACTCCTTTACAAGAGTATTATGAGTTACATAAACTTTCACTCCGCGGGAGTGGCAGAACCTTACTGCACTTACAAGTTCGCCTTCTGTAAAATTTGAGGCATAATTCCTTGCACCAAATTTAACGCCGCCAAGATAAACAGCATCCGCACCGGCAGAAACTGCTGCGGCAAGGCATTCTGAAGATCCGGCAGGGGACAATAATTCGGGAATAGAGGATTGTTTCATATAGTGACATAATATATCGCTCTGCCCGTATATCCGGTTATTTATCGCTGCATAAATCCAGGCACATTCTGCTATAAATTAAACAGAATAACAGTAGTTGCAGAATCACCATGATACTCCGTTCACCGGAAACACTCAAAGATTTCTCTTTTCCAAATATCGGAAGATAAACGAAGTATCACAAAATATAATCTCCATCAGCACCAGAACATCAAAATATAATCACGCATCCAGTCAGGTAAATAACAAAACAATTTAGGTTAAAAAAATTAAAAAAATACTCTGAAATAGTCAAAGGCAGTTCTGATAACAGGGAGACCATTCATGGCCATCATAAATAACAATAATAAAAATGCAGAAAATAACTCCCATAAAATAGAAATACTAATTGAAGCACTCGGCTCAAAAGACTGGAAGAAGAGAGAGGATGCTGCAATTGAGCTCACCACACTGGGCCGTCCGGCAATAGTAGGTCTCCTTAAAGCACTCAATTCAGATAATACAATGCTAAGAAGCGGGGCTGCTGAGGTACTTGGTACATATGGTGAGGTGGCACTGCCGACCCTGCTCAAACTTGTTGCAGCAGGGAAAGAGAATACAAGAGATGGTGCAGCCAGAGCCATAGCACAGAGTGGTGAAACTGCATTAAATGAACTGAAAAAAGCGGCAGCAGATAAAGATTTCAAGAGAAGAAGAGGTGCAGCGCTTACACTTGCATACCTTGGCTATCTTGGTGATCCTGTCAAAAATGTTCTGCTTGTTCTCCTGAGGGACAACAATGAAAAAGTCAGTTTTGAAGCAGCAAAATCCCTTAAAAGCATAAACTGGGAACCGGAAAATAAACTACAGTCAGCAGTATTTTACTACTCCCTTGCCGATCCGGTAAACTCTGCAAAATACCCAAAAGAAATAATAACACTTGCAATGCGGGACCTTAAAAACCCGGATGAGAACAGGCGTAAAAAAGCGGTAAATCTTCTTGCAAAATTAAAACTGGAATCTGTAAAAGATCCAATGCTGAAATACCTCAACGATGACTGTGACGAAGTCAGATTTACAGCAATAAAATCATTAACCGGAATTTATGACAGGGAACTGATCCCTTATTTTGTAAAGAGCCTGAAAGACGGATATTCCGGAGTGAGGCTTGAATCTGCATGGGCACTAGACAAATTCGGGTGGAATCCTGAGAGTTCTGAAGAAAAGGCAGAATATTTATTCATAAAAGAAAAATGGATTGATCTTCTTCAGATGAAAGAGGAAGCCATCCCCATACTTATAAAAAATCTCTGTGATAAAAATCCAGTTATCAGGCTAAGGGCAACAGAGGTCTTAAGGGGCATGGGCAAACCCGGATATCTTGCAGTCAGAAATGCCCTTAAGTCGGAAGACACAAACATCAGAAAAAGGGCTGCAGAAGCTGTTGCAATTATAAATAAAAAGGATTCAGCATCAAATTCCGAAAAAGAAGAACAAAGCACAGAATTTTTCGGAAAATACAGCATTGAAAAAGAGATTAAAAAACATAAGGAACAGATTAAGGCAAGCGGAATTAAGAGCAGGGATTCCTGGCTGAAAATACTGCTAAACAATGAGATAGAACTTCCAAAGGCACAGAAGATCTCAGGTGCACTGAGCAATGAAAATGAGATGGTCAGGGCAGCCGCAATTGAAAACCTGAGACAAAGTGGCATTTCAGCCATAGAGCCACTGTTATACCTTTTAATTGACAAAAAAGACAATGTAAAGATTGCTGCAATTGAATCACTCGGAGATCTTAAGGCAAGAAGAGCCACCCCTTATCTGATAAAACTCTGCGGAAATGAAAACAGATTTGTCCGGATGGCATGTGCTGAATCCCTCGGGAAAATTAAAGAAATAAAAGCTATAGACGCACTGACAAATCTTTTTTCAGACCCTGACGGTGGTGTCAGAAAGACGGCTTCAGCATCCGTTTCAGCAATAGGACCGGACGCACTTCCAAAACTTAAAAGCACCCTTGACGATTCAGACATGACAGTGAGGATTATGGCAATCGAAACAATTGCAGGAATTAACGATCCGATTGCAATATCCTACGCTGTAAGGATGCTCAATGACTATGAATTTGATGTCCGGGCATCTGCATCA
>Ga0272443_10001749_pt1 | contig 30160 bp, 35 predicted proteins | sample SSMAcet12_FD_193581 | JGI IMG/M metagenome (GOLD analysis project Ga0272443, IMG submission 193581) | Marine sediment archaeal communities from Little Sippewissett salt marsh, Falmouth, MA, United States - SSM-Acet-12 | ecosystem: Environmental > Aquatic > Marine > Wetlands > Sediment ... | reverse complement strand
GGGTTAATAAGGGTGAACCTTGGTTCCCAATCAGCCTTGAGCCTAATTTAATAGGAGAGGTTAATAAGGGTGAACCTTGGTTCCCAATCAGCCTTGAGCCTAATTTAATAGGAGGGGTTAATAAGGGTGAACCTTGGTTCCCTTTATATATCTAAGTCAGCCTCCTTTGCATTTTCTTGTATAAATTCTTTTCTTGATTGAACATCATCACCCATAAGCATTGAAACTGTTTGATCTGCTTCTAAAGCATCTTCAATATATACTTTCTTAATCATTCTAGTTTTAGGATTCATAGTAGTTTCCCAAAGCTGTTGAGAACTCATTTCTCCTAAACCTTTAAACCTGGTAACATTATCTGTATTTAATTTTTCTTGCATTTTCTTTAATTGCTCGTCAGTATAAACATAATAATCTTTTTTCTTTCTTAATCTATAAAGAGGAGGCATTGCAATATACAAATTTCCATTTTCAATTAATTGAGGAAGAAATCTAAAAAAGAAAGTTAATAATAGTGTAGTAATGTGTTCTCCATCAACATCTGCATCAGCCATAAGAATAATTTTACTATATCTTAATTTTTCATAATTAAAACTCTCTCCAACTCCTGTTCCAATTGCAGTAATAAGATTTGCAATTTCTTCACTTGATAAAGCACGAGCAGGATTTGATTTTTCAACATTAAGAATCTTACCCCTTAATGGTAAGATAGCTTGTATTTCTTTATTACGAGCTTGTTTGGCACTATTATGAACAAATACTCCTGAAGCCAAAGCAAAATTATGTGTTTGAGGAACTTCAATATCATATACATCAATTTTCTTTTCTAAAAATTCTATACTTTTTATTTTATGATTAAAATTATCAACAGCTTCAAGCATATTCTCTGTATTATTATTAAAAAATCTCAAGCAAAAAGTTTCCATACTTAAAATGCTTTTATCTTTATTTTTAATCCTAATCTCATCAAAATTATCCAAACTACCTTCTTGTTCAAGGATATTTTTCATTAATTTAATTGTCTTATCATAATAAGTTTTATTGTAGGATTGCATTCTTTTCTTTCTAAATTCAGGTGTCCATTGATCTCTTGTTTTCTGTCTTCTCCAGATTAACAAATCTTTATTTTCCCATTGTTTTTTAGCAATAATTGAAAGGTAATCTCTAGCATCTGGATTTTCTTTAAAGAATTTTTTAAGTTTATCTGATGCTTTTTTTCTATTAATCTCCTTAGACCAATATTGTTTTTGAGCCTTATTCAGTATTTTTTTATTTAATTCAACGTATTCAGGATTATTACTACAAAATTCCTTAAACTTTCTAACCATAAAAGATTTATAATCCTCATTTTGCCATTGTTTCTTTGCTCGTTCAGAAAGCATTTTATTAACAACTGGTTGTTTTGCCCAAACACTCATCTTTTGCTTATACCTTTTTGTCATATGAGCCTCCTTTGCTTTTTGTTTTACATCTTCTCTATGTAAAGTTTTACTCAAATTTTCTGAGTGTAAAATTAAATGATTTTCTTTATCAATTCTAACAATATTTTGAGGATTATTATTCCTTTTATTAAAATCAATGTGGTGTTTATGATTTCCTTGTTCAAAAGGATAGATTCTTTTATCTAAATTATATTTATCTGCTAACAAATGAGTAAAAATCCAAGTTTTATTTTGATCCCAAACCATTTCATAACCCTCAATAGTTATTCTTCCACCAATTTTAGAGATTCTTTTATGAAAAGGCATTAATGAATCCTGTTTCATCAAATCTTTAGCTTGTTTATAAGTTCCGTCCCTTAACATAAACTTATGGTCTGGAGTACAAATAATTTCTTCATTATTGTCCAAAATAATTTTAATAACTTGAACATTTTTTTTAGTTATTCTTGGATTTTTTATTTTTTCTACACCCACAGATCCATCCCCTTTAATAGTATAACAAAAGTTTTGCTTACCATTTTTATCTTCCTTAATTAAATCTGCAAAAGAAACATTTCTTCCATCTAATAAAGCAACTTTTGTATCACCAGAAAAACAACCTCCAGCACTATTTCCTTCTACAATATAAAGTTCAGTTTCATCTGATTTTTTCTTAGAACAATCAGCTAACTTTCCAGGCAAACCCCCAATACCAAATGCATTTTTTCTTCTAACTAATTCTTTAGCTTTTTTAGCAGCTAATCTTGCCTTAGCAGAATCTAAAGCTTTAGAAGTTATTTTCTTAGCAACACTAGGATTCTCCTCGAAGAATTCAGATAAAGCAGCACTAACAATTGAATCTACTAATCCTTTTATTTCAGAATTTCCTAATTTAGTCTTAGTTTGTCCTTCAAACTGAGGTTCAGGAAGTTTAACACTAATAACAGCTGTATTTCCTTCTCTTACATCATCTCCAGACAAACTTCCAGACTTAAGCATATTAGTTTTCTTTGCATAATCATTAATTACTCTTGTTACTGCAGTCTTAAAACCAGAAACATGAGTTCCTCCTTCAACAGTATTAATTGTATTTACAAATCCATGAATATTTTCTTGATATCCGGCATTATATTGAACAGCAACCTCAACTACAATATTCTCATTAGTTCTCTTAAAATAAATTGGTTTAGGATGTAAAACATCTTTAGTTCTATTAATCCATTTAACAAATTCCATTAATCCTCCAGCAGCATAAAATTCTTCTTGCTTACCTTTTATCTCATCTTTAAGTTTTATTTTTAATCCAGCATTTAAAAAAGCAATTTCTTTAAATCTAGTTTCTAAAACTTTATAATCAAAATTTAAAACAGAAAATATTTCCTCATCAGGCCAAAAAGTAATTTTAGTTCCAGTTTTACTATCAGAAGCTCTTCCAATAACTTTTAATTTAGATTTAGGTTTTCCTCTAGAATATTCTTGTGAATAAATTTTTCCTCCTCTCTTAATTTCAATAATTAATTTCTTAGATAAAGCATTAACACACGAAACACCAACTCCATGCAAACCTCCAGAAATTGCATAAGACTTTTTATCAAATTTTCCTCCAGCATGTAATTTTGTTAAAGCAACTTGAACAGCAGGAATTTTAAATTGAGGATGCATATCAACTGGAATCCCTCTTCCATTATCTTCAATAGTTGCACTTCCATCCTTATTTATTGAAACTTTAATTTCATTACAATGTCCTCCTAAAGCTTCATCTACTGAATTATCAACTACTTCATAAATTAAATGATGTAATCCATCTTTTCCTGTTGAACCTATATACATAGCTGGCCTATGTCTTACTCCATCTAAACCTTCTAAAACTTTTATTGAACCAGCACTATATTTTGTTGTCATTTTTTTTTAGAATCTTTAATTCTAATTTTATAAATGAAAATTAGTTTAAAAAGCTTACTCTCCAAATTTAAGCTTTTTACGACGATAAAAGACCAAATTTAATTTCATATTTAAAAACACAACAATTCTTAAAAATAATAGCCTCTTAAAAAATTCATGAAAAAAAGAGGAATTATTTGCATAATTATACTAATTTTATTTTTACTTATTTTTAATTTTTTAAATGCAAAACCAATTGAAAAACATTCATATACAAAAGCAATATGCAATAAAACTAATTTTTGTCAAGATTATGAAATAAAATGTGAAAATAAAAAATTAATTTCAATAACTCCAATCACAGGAGCATTTGTACAATATTTTGATTTAGAATATAAAAATGAAATAAATTTTTGTGAATAATTATTTCTTAACTTTCTTAGTTACCCATCTAATTTTTCTTCTTTTCATCTGCATATTTTTTCTACACTTTGAAGAACATAAATGTTTTACTGTTCCATCATTTAAAACAAGAGTTAATCCTCTTGGAATTTCATAATTTTGTTTGCAAAAAGAACATTTAGGCATTTTCTTTTCTCCTCACCAAAAGCACATATTCTGTATTTCCATCATATACTTTAACCTTTGATTTAGTAGGATATCTTGGTTGTTCACCATCTAAATATTCTCTAAGAATTCTATCTAATTCATTAATTTCAAATCTAGTTAAATCTGGAACTTCAACCAATTCAGGATCAGAAACATTAAAGATATTATTAACTCTCGTTGCTAAATCTTTAGCTTTTTCATTTGTTCTCCCTGATACTCCATCCATTTTATGTATAAACTCCTTTTGTTACTTTTGACTTAATTCTTCGAGCTTCAATTTCTGTTTCTCTTAACATTAAAGTATCTCCTAATCTAACTGCTCCTCTTACATTTCTTCTCATTGTTCTTCCTTTATCTCTTCCTTCTTGAACAAGACATTTAACTTGAGTAATTTCTCCTCTAAAACCAGTTCTTCCTATAATTTCCTGAACTACTGCAGGCACAACTTCTCCTAAAAGCTTCTCGCTACCTTTTGTTCCTGTTTGCTTTTTTTCTTGTTTTTTTTGCGTTTTTGCCATTTTAAGAAAAATAGTTAATTTATTTTGAACTTATTTTTGCATCTCCAGCTTCAATTACTGCTATTGATGATGCTGGAACTGAAATTCCCACTGCAATTCCTAATTTTTGTTTGCTATCAACTTCTTCACAAGGAATATTTTTTTCCTTGCATAATAAAGGAATATGTTGAATGATTTCTTTTGGTTCAACATCCTTTGCATAAGCTACAAATTTTGCAGTTCCTCTCTCTATAGCTTTTGTAACTTCATTTGTTCCTTTTTCTATTTTTCCTGTTTTCTTTGCTGTTTCTATTAGTTTATATGCATCCATTTTTTTAACCTAATTTATTGAACAAGTGTAGAAGACTAAATAATCCTCCCAACTGTTCATCGGATAAGATATTCAGATAAAATTGGTTTATAAATGTTTTCTTGAATTCCAATAATACTTAAATACTCAGTTATTTCAAAAAATTTATGACAAGCAAAATAAAACCTGGATTTTATTGGCATAAAACAATGGGTTTAACATATCTTTTTATTGAAAAATCTAGTTCTGAAATATTAGCAGAAAGAGAACATGAAATAAGACAAAAAATAAACGAGAATGGCTATTCTCCAATTTCTGATTGGAGTATTTCAAGATGCACGCCTATGACAAATAATCAAGTTAGAGAATATTTAGAGAAACTAGATAAATCTAAAAAAGGAACAGATTTAGTTGAAAAATGGGTTCAAAAAAGATTAGAATCTATTTCCATGTAACTTCAACATCATCAGTTCTTTCTCTTGGATGAATATCTACTTTATCTAATTCTTTACTAGAATACTTTATTCCTTTTTCAAACATAATCTCTCCTAAAAATGCAATCATTGCTGCATTATCTACAAGCAAGAGTCTTTCAGGACAAAAAAATTTAGCTCCTCTTTGTTTACACATTATTTTACACATTTCTTGTAATCTAGAATTACAAGCAACTCCTCCTCCTAATAATAACTCTGTCTTACCTGTATGTGCTAAAGCTCTTTCAGCTGTCTCAACAAGCATTGCAAAAACAGTTTCCTGTAATGAATAAGCTAAATCAGATAATTTATATTTCTCTGATTCAAGTAATTGTTTTAATTTTGTTTGAATTCCAGCCAATGCAATATCCATTCCCTTAACTTTATAAGGAAGTTCAATATAATTTTTTGCACTACTCTCCTTAGCTAATTTCTCTATTTTAGGTCCTCCAGGAAAACCTATTCCAGCAAATCTTGCAAAAGTATCAATAAAATTTCCAACTCCTAAATCCAATGTTTCTCCAAAGACTCTATATTTTCCTGAAGCATAAGCAATAATCTGAGTATTTGCTCCAGAAGTATAAAGCATTACAGGATTCTTAGCTCCAGTAAGTTTTCCAATTTCAAGATGAGCAATACAATGATTTACAGGAACTATTGGCTTATTTAATTTTTTAGAAAGTTCTTTTGCAAATTTCATACCTTCAAGTAAACACGGAGCTAATCCAGGCCCTTGAGAAAATGCAATTGCATCAATATCTTTTTCTTTAATACCAGCTTCATCAAGAGCTTCAAAATATAATTCATTCTTTACACTATTATGATGCTTAGCAGATTCCATAGGAATAATTCCTCCAGATTCAGTTGTATACATAGCTCTTTTATTCGCTAGAACTTTTCCATTCTTAACAATGCCAACTCCAAATGTATGCGCAGTTGATTCAATGCCTAATACTATCATATTTTAATTTAGAAATTAATATTTTTAAAGTTGATTAAAAAGGAAGGTCTTCTGCTCCTTCAAATTCATCATCTAAAGACCCACTCTTAGTTTTTTGTTCTTCTTGCTTTTCTCTGTAAAAATCAATTGGGCAGGCCCAATAAACCACCCTTTTTACATTTGTTTCTATTACTGTTGAAAACTCTCTTCCTAGTTTAAAGTGAGTGTAACCTTTTGGTTCTCCTTCAATGTAACAATTATCCCCATTACCTACATCTACTAGAAGATAATTATTAGAGGATTCTCTAGTAACTCTTATCAAACCAGAATCAGAAACTTGCTCTAAATCAAGAGGACGTAAATGAATTAAACGTGTATCTCCAATCACATCAACACCAGAATCTTTTCTATAAAGTCCCGCATTAATCTCTTCTCCATTACCATCAGAATTTCTCCACACAACTTCAATTTTAGAATCCAATCCCAATAAAGCTCTTTCATCTAGAGTTATCATAAAAATTCAAGACTTATTCAGTATAAAAACATAATTATAATACAAACAATATAATACAAACAATATAACAAAAAATCAAATAAAATTAATTAAAAAAATAAAAATAAAAAAGTTAGAAATTACCTTTTCTTTTTCTTTTTAGCAGCTTTCTTTTTCACAACTTTTTTCTTCTTCACAACTTTCTTCTTTTTCTTTTTACCGCCTCTAGCCATCTTTGCTTCACAAACATGTCCGCTTCCATCAACATAATAAAGATGTCCTGGCTTTCTCTTAACTGCGTTTTTTACAACAACTTTTCCCATTTAATTACCTCCTTTTTTAAAGTATTATAAAATTAAATCATTTATGTATTTAAATGTTTCTAATCCTCGTCGAGAAGCTTCTTTTTTTTATAAACATTAAAACATTGATTAACATTTTTCCTACATACAAAATCATGATGTCTAAATCCTCCACCAAAGGTTTTTGGTATGTGCATAAGTTCATGAATAATAACCTTTGTTTGTTCATCAAAAGAAAGCTTATCAAATCTTTCAGAAATAAATTCTAAAGGATAAAATGCTGAAACTCCTAATGCTTTTTGCATTAATTTTCCCAAAGAATGACATCTCGCAATAGTATTTCTCGAAGAGCTTCCAAAACTTCTAAAACATCTAATTCTTTCAATATTTATCCAAGGAAATAATTTATTAGAAACATCTATTGCAATTCTTTGCAAATCAGGAGCATATTCATATTTCATTGTTCGCTTTTGTCTAATCCTTTCTGGAAAAAACTATACTCCTCTTTCATTTTATTTTCATTTTACCTCAATAATTTTCTTATTACTTCTTAAACCAGAAATTATTTTTATATCTTTCTTAAAATAATTTTTTAATAATTTTAATAATTCTGAATTTGCTTTACCCTCTACTGGTTTTGATTTAATCCAAACTTCTAACCCCTCTTTAGTTTTATTAATTTTCTCTTGAGAAGAATTAGCATGAACTTTTATTTTAATCTTCATCTTAAGAATTAACAAGAGGGTTAAATAATAATCTTTTTAATTTTAAAAAATCCAACCTTCCATTTACTTCTAAAGAAAAACAAATTCCATCTAAGCTCCTTCCCTGAACAGTTCTTTCCCCAGAACATACTTTTGTTTCTTCTGGAACTCTTTCTTTAAATTCATCCAAATATTCTTCAGCATCATCTTGAACTAAAAAAAGCTCATAAACTCTTTTCTTCCTCTTACTTTCAGAGATTTGAATTAGAAATTCTTTTTCATTATATACAATAAAAACTCCTTCATCAAAAAAACCAACTCCAACTCCACTTATATTCTTATTAGGATCATCAAGTTTTGTAGCAACAATTCCGCCTCTACTAAAATAATTTTGCCAAAAGTTTTGAAGCCGAGAATTTTGTTTTGAATAATCCATATTTTATTAAAGAATCAAAATTTTAAATATTTATTGTTATGATAATTAACTATAAAGTAGTTACATCATAGAAAACTTTAAATACCTAGGAAAATTTAGAAAAAAATGAGAAAAAATACTCTAGCAATAGTATCAATATTAATCCTCTTATTTATATTACTAATAATTTTCATTAGTTTAGTTTTAAGTTTAACTAGTCCTATTAAAGAAGCAAAAGTAGAGAATATTGTTGATCCTTTTGATATTGGAAATAAAAATGTATACTCTGGCGGAGTTGTTAATGTTTATGATGGAGCTAAAGAAAGAAAAAGTTCTGGCGGAGAACAAGAAGACGAAATTCCTCCAGGAGTAATTTCAAACTTAAGTGCAGGAGAAGTTGGAACAAATTATATTTCTTGGACCTGGGAAAATCCAAATGATGCTGATTTTAATAACTCACTTATTTATCTAAATGGCGTTTTTATTACAAAAACTTCAAATGAATTTTACAATGCAACAGGATTAAGTATGAATACTTCTTACACAATAACAATTCATACTGAAGATGAAAACGGCAATATAAATACTCAGGATGTTAATAATACTCAAACAACACTTTATAATAGTTCTAATCCTTTTGTTACAGGAATTCCAGATGTTACTTTTCCAGAAGATACCTCTCCAAGTTATTTAATTGATTTAGATGATTATGTAACTGATTTAGATACAAATATTTCAGATTTAATTTGGAATTATTATGGAAATTCAAATGTTTTTATAAGCATGAACTCTGAAAATGAAATTAGTTTTTCATCAACTCCAAACTGGTTTGGACAAGAATTCATAACATTTAGAGCAACTGATCCAGATAGTAACTTTGGTGAACAAACAATTTTAGTTAATGTAACTCCAGTAAATGATCCTGCTGAATGGGAAACTCTTTCAGATCAAACTATTGATGAAGATTCTGCAGATGGAACAATTGTGTATGAGAATATTTTTTCAAAAGTTAGTGATCCTGATTCACCCTTAGTAATTAACATTATTTCAAGTTCAAGTCATTTTGATTTATTTATCTCTGGAAATGATTTAATTATTATGAATTTAGAAAAAGATTATTCTGGAACAGAATTAGTAACTTTAGATTGTAATGGAATTACAGCTGATTTTTATCTAACAATTGATTCTTCTGATGATCCTGCTAAATGGGAAACTCTTTCAGATCAAACTATTGATAAAAATTCACCTGATGGAACAATTGTGTATGAGAATATTTTTTCAAAAGTTAGTGATATTGATTCACCTTTAGTAATTAGTGTTGTCTCAAGTTCAAGTCATTTTGATTTATTTATTTTTGGAAATGATTTAATTATTGTAGATTTAGAAGAAGGTTATTCTGGAACAGAATTAGTAACTTTAGATTGTAATGGAATTACAGCTGATTTTTATCTAACAATTGATTCTTCTGATGAACCTGCTGAATGGGAAACTCTTTCAGATAAAACTATTGATGAAGATTCTGCAGATGAAACAATTATATATTCAAATATTTTTTCAAAAGTTAGTGATCCTGATTCACCTTTAAATATTCAAGTAGTTAGTTCAACAAGTAAATTTAATGCTTATATCTCAGGCAATCATTTAAAAATTAAAAATCTAAAAGAAAATTGGTATGGAGAAAGAACAATTGTTTTAGATTGTAATGGAGTTCAAGCAAGTTTTAAACTAACTGTTAAACAAAAAATGGATGACTGTGTAGAAATATGTTCTTGGGGAAGTTGTCGCGAATACTGTGATTAATTACTTTCAACTATATCTTTTACTAATCCAATCATTACTTTTATGAATTCATCTGTTTTTGCTTGATATTCATCAATTTTAGCACCTTCTAATTCTTGAACTTTTCTATGCATAATATCTTTATGAAGAAACAATAACTCTCTCATCCAAACAACATATTTTTTATTTAACATTCCTTTACTAACAAAAGTTTCTTGTAAATTATCTGGAATATTTTCTGGAGATGGAGGAGCAACTCCTGCTGACATTAAAGCTGCTTGAGAAGCATCTGCCATTGCCCAATACAAACCTTCAATAGCATTTAATTCTGCAACCTTGCTTCTTTGAAAATGAATTGGAGCTCTTTCAAGAGAAGTATAAATTGCTTCTGGAGTTGATTTGATTTTACCCTGAATTAACAAGTGCTTTAAAGGATCAAAAAATCCTCCTAAATCAACTAATGCTTCACCATATCTTAAAACATTTAAAATAACTGGATCTCCTCTTAGTAAATCTTCCCACCAAGTAGTTATTTTTATTGTATTTATATGTAAATTTTTTTGATAAGGATTTGCTTCAAGAATTTTTTCAAGCTCTTCTCTATACCAAGCAATCATTTCTTGATCCCATTTTATTGAAGCATCGTCTATAATTAAAATAATATCAATATCTGAACCAGTTACAGAAGTTTTTTTTGCTGAAGATCCAAAAAGAATAATTGATTTAATTGCTTTTTCAAATTTTTTATAAGCTTTAAGTGCAAAATCCATTGCAATTTCATCTTCTTTAATAATTTTCAAAGTAGGAATATGTTTTTTAGATATATTTTTTTTCTTTGAATTTTTAGAAGATTTTTTCTTCACCTTTTTTTTATATGCCATAATATATATTATTGAATATAGTTTTTAAATTTATTCCATTGGACGTCCACTCATTCTGCTTCCTGCAGATGATTGTCTTTGTCCTCCAAGTTCTTTTGGAAGCTGAGAAAATCCCGCTCCAAAAGTCTCATAATTTAATTGAGGAAGCATATGTCCAAAATCTCCAGAATATCCTTGATATAATCCCAGTGACTGATTCCAATAAGGAGTTTGTGAATTAGCAAAAACAGGAGAACCCATTGCCTCTAAAATCTTAGAAAATGTTTTTGAACCAAGAAGTTGCACTCCTCCAGGAGCTGCTTCAACAACTTGAGTTCCTTTAAATCCTGCATCACTTAATTTTTTAAGAATTTCTTTTGTAGGAACATTTCCTTGCCCAGGAATCAAATGAACATCTTCACTTCCAAAATTATCTGTTAAATGAACATGCTTAACATCTTTAGAAATTTTTGCAACTTCTTTTAATAAATCCTCATCCTTAAATCCATGTTTTTTTGCAACATTTAAATGTCCGACATCTAATGTAACTCCAATTGTTTTTTCTGCATGTTCTTTTGCTTCTGATTCTGAATAACCTTTTTTTACTGCATTTTCTACAAATTTATTTCTTGATTCTTTTATTAATTTACTTAATTCATCTCCCATTGAAAAAGCAGATTCTGAACCCATAAAATTCTCAATATTTATTACTGGAGCTTTATCCTTATATTTTTCAAAAGCATGAAAAGCAACATTTCCAAAAGTTTTTGCAGAATGTTCTAAAGCATAATCTTCAACATCCTCATATAATTGTGGTTGTATTTCAGATAAATCTCTTATTAAAGCCTGAACTCCATCTGCATGTCCTTGTATTGTTGGATTTTGCTTAACAACTTTATTATACTCCTTAGAAACTTCAATTAATTTTTTTCTTTCATCTTCTGTTTTAGCTAATTTAAATGCTTTATCAAACAAACCAGTTGCTTTTTTCTGTGCATCACTTAAATATGTTTCAGCATTTTTTATATGAGAAAAAGCTTGTCTTTGAACCGGATCTAAATCAGAATACTTTAGTTTCTTTTGCATTAATTTCTTTAAAGTTTCTTCTGGAATTAAAGGAAGATTTTGTGTTATAATCTTATCTGCGTTTTCTTTATAATGAATTAATTGAGAAAGTTCATTATCCCATTGAGAACTATTTATTTTTTCAACTTGTTGTTCAGGAGTTTCTATTTCAACTTCTCCTTCTCTTGAAGGATAATATGTTTCTTCTGGCTTAAAAGCAGTAGTTAATTTTCCTGTGCTTCTATCAACAACAACTATTCTTGTTTTTTCTTTTCCTTTTGGAGTCATTGTATACTGAGTTCCAGGCAATCCAGAACTATGAACTGTAATTGACATGCCTCCTTTTTCATTCATAGGCGCTGTTCTATCAACAACACTCATTAATTGCTTTTCTGCTAAATGTCTTGAGACTTCATCATATCCTTGTTCACCTATTCCAGATGCTTCAATTATTGGAGCATGAACAGAAATCTTTGCACCAGCAAGTTTTGCTTTTCTATTTATTTCTTTAAACATTTCTGTAGGAATAGATTCAAAATCTTTTGGTTTTAAAACTCCAACTTCAATTGGAACAATTCCTTGATTAAGAAGCATATTAACTTGATTCATTTGATTTACATCATCAATCTTAGTTGGTGCTCCTAATTGCCTTGCAGAAACATGATATCCTGTAAAAATATCACCATAATCAGGTTTAAAACTAGAAATTCCTCCTTGATAAATATCATTAATTTTATATGACATATTACACCTTTTTTATAAATTATAAAGTAAAAAGTTATTTATATAACTTACTCAAAGATTTTCTCAAATCTTTATTTAATGAAACTAAAACCAAACTTGCAATAACAATTAAAACTATAATTCCAACATAATAATTTTTTGTTTTTTGAATTAGTTTATCTGCAGAAGTTAATTGCGATTCTTCTAATTCTTTAGTTTGTAAAATAAATTCTGCTTTTGAATTTTTTATACTATTCAAAGTAATTTCCAAAATTAAATCATCTAATTCAAATTCTTTTGTTTCATTAATTGAAAGATTAAAAACAGTTGGATTACTTGCAAGAGTTAATATAACTTTAGTATCAAAAACACTATTTAATGTTAAAGAATGTTTTTGTTTTAATGTAAATTCTGCTTTTTGATTTTTGCTTAAAACGATTTTTTGAGGCATTAAAAAATCATTAAAATTAATTTTTTGAGTTTTAGGAGTTCCTTGTGACACAAAACCTCCAGATGAAGATAAAGATGAAGAAGGATCAGCACAATCAGAGCAAGTAAGATAATTTTCTCCTGTTTCACAAACATTGTTCCCACAATACTTATTTATTGTTAAAGTAAAATTATTATCTGCAAATTCAGATAAAGAATTTTCATAACATTTAACATTCCATAAATAATCTCCTGCATAAACAGATGTGCTTGAAAAAGAATTCAGAGTATTATTTTTTATACTCCAAGGATTTAAAATTGTTAATGCTTTTCCTTCTCCTGCAACAACATAAACATATCCATTAAAAATATCTAAATTATTTGCTGTATTCATTGTTGTAGCATTAGTAAAATTTGAAACAATTTCTGGATTAAATTTATTTGATATATTTATTATTGTAAGGTTTGCATCAGAAGTTACATATGCATAATCTCCTGAAGTTTTGACAAATCTCGTGTAAAAGGAAAAAGTATTATTTATAGAACTTATTTGAACAGGATTTGATTTATTTGAAATATTAATTATTGTTAAAATTGATTTTGAATTGCTGTTTGGAGTAACATAAGCATAATCATCTTTTATTGCAACTGAATAAGCATTATCTATTGAAGTTGCATTTGCAATACTTGAAAGTTGAACTGGATTAGATTTATTAGAAACATTAATTATTGTCAGAGAATCCTTTGAAAGAGAAGTAACATAAGAAAAATTATCCTGAATTGCCACTGAAGTTGCTCCTGAAATAGAAGTTGCATTTTGAAAGCTGGAAATTTGAGTAATATTTGTTTTATTTGTTGTATTTAAAATTGTTAATGCATTTGAAGAAAAAGCTGAAACATAAACATAATTTCCATCAGCTGAAACATTCAAACCTGTAGCAGAATTTAAAGAACTCACATTGCAAAATGAACTTATTTGAGTGGGATTACTATTATTTGAAACATTAATTAAAGTTAAAGAATGATTTACAGATGTAACAACATAAGCTATATCATTAACAACATTTACTGCTGAAGCTCCATTTAAAGAACTTGTATTCTGAATCCAAGAAATTTGTGTTGGAGCAGAATTATTTGAAACATTAATTATTGTTAAAGAATCTCCAGTAGTAGATGCTACATAAGCAACATAATCTTTAACAAAAACAGAATTTGCAGAGTTTAAAGAAGTTACATTTGTAAAATTACTTTCTTGAGTTATATTATTTGGAATTTGATTTATTGTTTGTTTATTTTCCCAAACACTATTCCAATTTCCCCATAAAGAGCAATTTAATATAGAAGATAAATCATTAAAAATCAAAGAAAAATTAAAAACAGTTGATGTTTCACTTGATTTTGCTGAATTATTTGCTGGTTGGTTTAGAGTTATATTTAATTTTTGCCTTATTGTTAAATTTTCTGAAAATGTTGAATCTCCTGGAATTCCATCATTTGGAGTTATATTGCATTTCCAAATTTCTCCTAGAGATGTTTCTTGAGAAACAATTAAATCTGTTTTATTTTCATAAATTGCTTTTATTTGTTCTTCTGAAAGAGCAGTATTATAAAAAACAACCTCATCAATTGTTCCATTCCACGATGAAGGATTGCTTACATCTTCTCCGATAATTAAATTCCCAACAGGCAGTTTCAATGCCCCTGGTGGAGCCGCACCCCAAGTATAATTTAAAACAGCATTTCTATAAATATTTAAAACAGTATAATTATATGTTAAAAAAAGCTGTGTCCATTCACTATTATTTAAAAAACCTGCAGAAGTTAAATCAAAACTACTAACAGATAATTTATTACCATCTAATTTTACATTAACACTTCCTTTTTCAAAAAGTGTTTGAGTTGTGGAATTATCTAAAGTCTTTATCCAAATAGAAATAGAATAAACCTCATTATTATCCATATGCGTGACAGGAGAAACATTAATAAAATCCAAATCTCCATCAAATTCATAAGCTCCAAATCCATCATATCCTCCAGTAGAATTAAAAGTTGCATTTGTTGCATTTGCTATGATTCCTCTTCCAGAAAAATCCTCTGTTAATGAGCCGCTTCCGCCTTCAAAAGGAAGATTTAAAGTTGTTAATGAAACAGAATTTTTAAACCAATTATAAATTATTTTTACTGATGCATTATCATCTTGGTCTGTTGTAATTGATAAATTTTCAGAAGTATAATTTTTTCCAAAAGTTGAATTAATTGTTATTGTAGTTATTGTTGGTTTAGCTGCAGCACCTGGAGCAGGCACTAATGAAATTGCAAATAAAAATATAATCCCCATTAAAATTAAGATTATCACTTCTTTTTTCATAGATTTAAAGAACAAAAAAACATTTAATAATCTTTCTAAACAGAGTTCATACAAGATTCACAAACAAGCATTCCATTAAAATCAAATAAAACTCCTGAATTTCCACATTCTTCACAAATTCCAGAACTTCTTTTTTGTGCTTTTTGATATCTTCTAAGTTTTTCAGATTCTTCTTGAATTTGTTCTTGCTCTCTTAGTTCAGGATAAAGTTCAGGATGAAAATTCAATATATCTTTAATTGTAATAATTCCAACTAGCTCTTTTTTGTGAATAACAGGTAATCTTGAAAATTTTAATTTTTTCATTTTTTGAAGAGCTTCTTTAATTGTTTTATTTGGAGAAATAGTTGCAATTTTACGAGGAGAAACATCAATTGCTCTGATTTTGCTTAAATCACTAGGAGATTTTTTAACTAATGCCCATAAAATATCTTTTCTTGAAATAATTCCAACTAATTTCTTTTGTTTAACTAATAATAAACTTCCTGCCTTTTTTTTAACCATAATCTCAGAACATTTCAAAAGATTAGTCTCTGGCTTTATACATCTTGGTTCACAAGTCATTAAATCTGCAACCAAAATATTTTTCATATACTAATATATGCTAAAATCCTTATAAATATTGTTCAAAACTCTATAGTTACTTTATATCATAATAATCTTTAAATAACTAGCTTGAGAATTTTTCATATGCCTGAAAAACCTGTAGTTCTTATGCCAGAGGATATCCAAAGAATCATTGGAAAAGATGCTCAAAGAAATAATATTCTTGCTGCAAAAATGATTTCTGAAATAATTAAAACAACTCTTGGACCAAAAGGAATGGACAAAATGCTTGTTTCTCCAACAGAAGAAATTACAATAACAAATGATGGAGTTACAATTCTTGAAGAAATGAAAATAGAACATCCAGCTGCAAAAATGATGGTTGAAGTTTCAAAAACACAAGATTCAGAAGTTGGAGATGGAACCACAAGCGTTGTAATGATTGCTGGAAAATTATTAGAAAATGCAGAAAAATTATTAGATATGAAAATTCATCCTACTTTAATTACCAAAGGTTATAGATTAGCTGCTGAAAAAGCTCAAGAAATTCTTAAAGAAATTGCACTAAGAATAACTTCAGAAGACGAGGTAGTTTTAAAACAAATTGCAATAACTTCAATGACTGGAAAAGGAGCAGAAGGAGCAAAAGAAAAATTAGCTGAAATAATTGTTAATGCAGTAAAACAAATACAAGATAAAAATCAAATAAATTTAGAAAATATTAAAATAGAAAAATCAAAAGGAGATAGTGTAAAAGATACAGAATTAATTTCAGGAATTGTAATTGACAAAGAAAAAGTTTCTGGAGATATGCCCTCTAAAATTGAGGATGCAAAAATTGCATTAATTGACTTTCCAATTGAAGTAAAAAATCCTGAAATACAAACAAGAATTTCTATATCTTCTCCAGAACAATTAAACAATTTTCTAAATGAAGAAGAAAAAACAATTTCAAACATAATTAATAAAATAAAAAACACAGGAGCAAATGTAGTTTTTTGCCAAAAAGGAATAGATGACTTTGCTCAATATTTACTTTCTAAAGACAATATTTATACAGTGAGAAGAATTTCAAGAAGTGATATGGAAAAAATAGCAAAAGCAACAAATGGAAAAATAATCTCAAACATAAATGAACTAAACACTTTTGAATTAGGAGAATCAAAAATAGTTGAAGAAATAAAACACGGACAAGATATAATGACCTACATAAAAGGATGTAAAAATCCAAAAGCACTAACAATTCTAATTAAGGGAGGAAGTGAACACATTATTGATGAAATTGAAAGAGCAATAAATGATGGTTTAGGTGTTGTTGCTTCATCTATTAAAACTGGTTTAGTGGTTGCTGGCGGAGGAGCAGTTGAAATTGAATTATCTAAAAAATTAAAAGAATTCTCACAAGGATTAAGTGGAAGAGAACAACTAGCAGTAGAAGAATTTGCAAATGCTCTAGAATTTATTCCATTAACTTTAGCTGAAAATGCAGGCATGGACCCAATTGATGTTTTAACTGAATTAAAAGCAAAACACGATGCAGGTGAAAAAAACTATGGATTAAATCTTTTTACAAATAAAGTTGAAAATGTTCTTGAAGCTCGAATTCTTGAACCATTTAAAATAAAAAGTCAAGCAATTAATTCAGCTTCTGAAGTTGCAATTATGATTCTGAGAATTGATGATGTTATTGGAGCATCTGGAAAAAACAAAGATATGAATTCTAGAACTAGGAGAATGCCTGAAGATTTTTAAAAATGCCAAAACTAACCACAAGATTATCCCAAATATATGAACTAAGTGGACAAGAGTTTCCAAACTCAATAAGAACAGAGCCAGATTCACAGCTTGAAAATAATATTCTTGAATTATCAACAAGAGTTTTTCCAAGGATTTTTGATGAAGGAGAAGAAATAATAATTTTTCTAGGAGAAATTGATTTAACATCTGAAAAAAGAGAATACGCCTTTAAATTAAAGGCAAATATTTTTTATCAAAATTCAGCTATGCCCGCAAGAATAAAAGCAAGATTATCCTTAGAAGAAAAAACAGCATTACAAGAATTTCAAGAAAATATAACTGAATATAAAAGCTATTTTATTGAAATTGTATCAGAACAGGAATAAAACAATAAATTTATAAAAGCCAATAAAAATAAAATATTATGACAAGCAGACTAGAAAGGCTTACAAAACATAAAATTCCAATAGACAAAAGAGAATACTCTCATAAAAAACAAAGATTTAATCTAGGATATAATACAGAAAATGCATCTCATTATCTTGCAGTAGGAGCAATGGTAGCGGTTTTTACAATCTCAATGTTTTATTCCCCTATTAAAAAAGCACTAAAAAAAGTAATAGATCCTAGTCCTCCAAATTGCTCGCAAAGAGAATAATTTTTATAGTCTATATTTTCTAAACAAATATGTATTGGCACATAATACTAACAGAACTTTGTAATTCTAAATGCAGATATTGCTATGAAAAATCAATGCAAGAATTTGACAATGGATTAGAAAAAAAATTCAAATTTGATTTTAATGTTCCTTGTGACACAGAAGTTGATATTCAAAAACTTAAAGGATTTATTCTTAAAGATAAAAATCCAGTAATTATTTTTTATGGTGGAGAACCTTTACTTAAGATTGATAAAATTAAAGAAATAATAAATGCATTTGAAAATACTTCTGTTAGATTTTGCATGCAAACAAATGCAAAACTTATTCACAAACTTCCAAAAAAATACATGAATAAATTTTCAAAAATTCTAGTTTCTTTAGACGGAGACAAGAAAAGAACAGATTACAATAGAGGACAAGGAACTTATGATAAAGTTATAGAAAATTTAAAATTAATTAGAAAAAACAATTTTAAAGGAGAAATTGTTGCAAGAATGACAATTTCTTTTCCAGATATTTTTGAACAAGTCAAACATCTACTAGATATTGAGGAAATAGATTCTGTTCACTGGCAATTAGATGCTGGATTTTACAAAACTGATTTTAATAAAGAAAAATTTACTCAATTTGTAAAACAATATAATCAATCTATAACAGGATTAATTAATTTCTGGATAAAAAACATAAAAAAAGCAAAAGTATTGAAACTCTATCCTTTTTTAGGAATTATGCAAAGTCTATTAGATAAAAAACCAACAAAATTAAGATGTGGTTCTGGTCACGCAGGATACACTTTAACAACTAAAGGAGATATTACAACCTGCCCTATTATGAATAATATAACTAATTTTTATGTTGGAAATTTAAATTCTAATCCAAAAGAACTAAGAGAAATTTCTGTTTCAGGAAAATGCAAAACTTGCAAATACCTTAATCTTTGCGGAGGACGATGTTTATATGCAAATAAAGCACAACTCTGGCCAGAAATTGGACAGGAACTTATTTGCGACACAGTTAAACATCTAATAAATGAATTAAAAAAAATTCTTCCTGAAATTATTAAATTAATTAATCAAAATATAATAAAAGAGTCTGATTTTGAATATGAAAAGTACTTTGGACCTGAAATTATTCCTTAATCCCTATCTGATATTTATCTTTACAAACTAATTCCCCTATTCTTTTTTTCTTTTTGAAAATTATTTTTTTGTTTTCTATATTTTTAATTAAAAATTCAAATTCTTTCTTAATTATTTTTTTCTGCAGAATTTTCTTATGAACTTTAAGGAGGGTCTTTTCATATTTTTCTGCTCCTTTTTTTGTAAAATAATAACGTATATTTTTTCCCTTAGGATATTCTGGCAACCAAGAAATTGATTTATTGATTTGTTTTCCCAATTTGTAGTATTCTTTAGCCCACAATTTTCCGTGTTTCTTTTTTGTTTGTTCATCAAACCATTTAACTACTTTTTTAAAGATGCTTTCTTTTCCACAAAAATATCTATAATAAAATTCCTTTTCCATTTTAACCCAATAAAACATAAACAACACAAGCAACAATAACTATTGATGCAACTATATTCTTCCAATTAAGTTTTTCTTTTAGAAAAATTCTTGCAAATAAATATACAAACACAGGCCCTAACATTATTACTAAAGTTGTTGAGATAACTCCTAAGGTCAAATATCCATAATAAACAATTACTCTATATAAAACCCATAAGCCTCCAATTAAAAATATCTGCCATCTTAATTTTCCTTTTATCTTATCTAATCTAGGATGAAAAATTAAAAAACTTAAAATAAAAACAAAACTACATCTAAAAAAGTAAAAGGACAAAGGACTATAAAATCCTAAAATTAACCTAGTTAAAACAACTTCTAATCCAAATAAAAAACTTCCTAAAATAGCAAATAAAAAATATTTATTAAAAACAATTTGAGATTTTTTAACATGAGAAAAAATCAAAGCTAATCCAGCAATTACAGCTGGAATAATAACATACAAATTTCTATCATACAATCCAGAAAAAAAACTAAAAACTATAGCAAGAACCACAATAAACAAAGGCTCCATTATTAAAGCAGGTTCTAAATTAGAAATTTTTTCACTTCTTATTGCATAAAACAAACAAGCATTTGCAAAAAAACTAGCAATTATTACTCCAATAAAAATAATAATATTTAGAAGTTCAAATGCCTGAGCATCTAATCTATAAAAAAAGAACATTAAAGGAATCATAAGAAGAACTGCTGCAAAAAAAGTTGCTGTTTGAAAAGTTCTAGGAGTAATTTTTTTCTTTGCTAAAACAAATCTCTCCATTACTGTTAAGGAAGCTAATGCCAATGCTCCAAGAACTGGAAAATATATCATGTTGCAATAAAATAATTTAATATTCCAGCAAAACTAACCCACAATAAATATGGAATTAAAAAATACGAGAATTTCTTATTTATTTTATAAGTAACATAAATCATTGAAATTATTGAAAACTCTAACAAAATCAAAACTCCAAAAGCATACAAAGGAAGTTTTAATCCAAAAAACACAAAACTCCAAAATGCATTTAAAAATAAATTAATTCCATAAACTAAAACAATTTTTTTCTTTTGGTCTTTACTAGAATAAATCCACGCAAAATACAAAGACAATGCAATTAAAAAAAACAAAATATTCCAAACAATTGGAAAAACATAATTCGGAGGAGTAATATCTGGCTTAATATTCTGATACCAAGAAGTATCAACATTTTTAGAGGTAAACAAACTTCCAACAAAAGCAGTTCCAAATACAATCAAAAAACAAATAACCAAGACTCTTAAATTAAACCTCTTTTTCATAAATCTCTAAAGATAATGTCATTTATAAAACTTTAATATTATTCTTCAACAAAAACTGCAACAGCAATAACTGTTGTCCACATTCCATATTTATTTCCTTGAGCTGACTGAGTTATATTTGAAGTTCTAAAAATATGTCCAGATGCTTTAAAAACTTCCTCTCTTTCATGCCAAGCTTGCTGTGGATTAAATTCTATCCCTAAAGTAGTTGCAAGCATTGTAGCTGCCAAATCCTCTGCATACTCTCCTGCTGTTTCTCCTTTTTCACCAAAACCATGATGCTCTGATAAATAACCATAATGCTCTCTATCTTTTGGAACTGCTAATCCAATTGAAGAAGAAATTAATCTATTTGGCTCATTAGTTTCATTTCTTGCCATTACACAATAAGTTACTTCTCCTGGCTTAAGTTGCCTTAATCCTTCTTCCTTTGTTATAATCTTGCTATGAGGAGGAAGAATACTTGAAACACAAACAAGATTACATCTTTCAATACCTGCATTTCTTAATGCCAACTCAAAACTCGCAAGTTTATCTTTATGGACTCCTACTCCTTTTGTAAAAAAAACTTTTTTAGGCACCATCTTTTATTAATCTATAATTTAAATATAAAGTATTTATAAACTTTCTTAAAAAATAAATGCGCGGACCGGGATTCGAACCCGGGTCACAACCTTGGCAAGGTCATATTCTGCCACTAAACTATCCACGCTTTATATCAACAATTAAACAATGATTTATAATTTTTTTCAATCTGCAATTCAACCTTTTTTAAAGGAATTTTCTTAATTTCAGCTATTTTCTTATAACTTTCAAGAACATTTACAGGAACATTGTTTCTTTTTTTATCTGGATGCAAAAAAGGAGAATCTGTTTCACAAAACAATTGCTCAATTGGAGTTATTTCAATAAGTTTTTGAAAATGCTCTGAATGTTTAACATTAGTTGGAATAGAAAAAAACCATTTATTTTTAATAATTCTATTTACAAGCTTGAAATTTCCAGAAAAACAATGCATTATTATTTTTTTATAATTTAATTTCTCAAGCAATTCAACAACATATTTTTCTGCTTTTCTTGAATGAACAATAACAGGAACATCTAATTCTTTAGCTAACTCTACTAATTCAAAAAATCTTTTTTCTTGCTTTTCTAAGCTAGACTCAGGATTTTCCTTTAAATCCAAGCCAATTTCTGAGATTACACAAGGCTTATTTTTTTTAATGAAATTTAATTCCTCTTTAAATTCTTTATCTGACAAATTCAAACAATCTGTTGGATAAATTCCTAATCCTAATTTTATTTCTTTATATTGAGAAACTAATTTTAAAACACTTTTATTTGTCTTAGGACTTAATCCAGAACTAATAATCTTAACATTAGCTTTAGTAGCCTCCTTAACTACTTTAGAAATATTTGAAAGAATATCTATATGAGAATGAACATCTATAAAGACCATTTTTAAGCAATGATCCCGAAGGGAGTCGAACCCATGTTTGCTCGGTGTAAACGAGCCGTCTTAGCCGTTGGACTACGGGATCCTATTTTAAATTGCCTCTTCTTGATTAAAAAGCTTTCTATTTACTCTGCTTTCCCACATCCAAACCTTTATAAAGTAATAGGCTATTTTTTCACTAGGGGAAATAACAACAAAATGACAAATGAAAATATTCCCGAAATGAATTTAAATAACAAGTATTCTACTCAAAAACCAATAGTTCCTGAGAATTCTGAAAAAGTTCAAAAAGAAATGGAAAAAACTAAAAAAGAACTAGATAAATTAAAAAATTACATTATTAAAAAATATCCTTTTACTCAAGCATTAAGTGTATTGCCTCCTCAATCTCTTCCATTATTTGTAGATGAAGAAGAAGTTCCAAAAGAAACAGAAAAATACATTCATCTATATATGGTTATTCCTGAAGAAAAATACATAGAAAAAAACAAAGAAGGAAAAAGATTATTAGATGAAATAAAAAAAGACATTATAAAAGAAACTGAAAAAATAAAAACAGAACAAAAAATATGGCTTCAAATAAAAAGTCCCATAGATGTTTGGGAAAATTGTTTAGACAGCAAGTTTGATTTAACAGGTGCTATTGCAATGTCATATCCACTTTATGACAAAGGATTCTTAGGAGTATTAAGAATGGCTGAAATACATAAGAATTTAGTATTAAGAAAATTTGAAAAATATGTTGTTTCTTATGTTATTGCTGGAAGTTTAATTAGAGGAGAAGCAACTCCAACTTCTGATGCAGATGTTTTTATTATAATTAATGATACAGATGTTAAAAAAATGCCTAGACTTGAGCTTAAAGAAAGATTAAGAAGCATTATTCATCAATATGTTGCAGAAGCAGCTGCACTAGCAGGAGTTAATAACACTCTTCATATTCAAACTTATTTATTAACTGATTTTTGGGAATCTGTAAAAGATGCTAGTCCTGTTATTTTTACTTTTATTAGAGATGGTATTCCAATTTATGATAGACAAACTTTCATGCCTTGGAAAGCATTATTAAAAATGGGTAAACTAAAACCCTCTCCAGAAGCTATTGATATGTTTATGAAAAGTGCAGATAAAACAATAGAAATGGCAAATAGAAGATTAGTAGATGCTATGATTGATATCTATTACGGAGCATTAAATCCAAGTCAAGCATTAATTATGTTATATGGGCATGCACCTCCAACTCACAAAGAAACTCCTAAATTAATGCAAGAAATATTTGTAAAAAAAGAAAAAATGCTTAAAAAATCAGAAATTACAATTCTTGAAAAGTCAGTTAAAATGTTTAAAGCATTTGAACATGACCCAAAATACAAAGTTTCTGGTAAAGAGTTAGATTCAATGTTAAAAGACTTAGAAAAATATCTAAAAAGACTAGAAGAATTAAGAAAACAAATTGAAAAAAACTATGAAGAAAAAACAATTGAACAAGTTTATTCAGATGTTATGGATTTAATGAAACACGTAGTAGGAAAAATGTCTCAAGAAAAGACAATTATAGAATTTGAAAAAAACTTTGTAAAAACAGGTAAATTTACAAAACAACATCTAAAATTATTAAAAGAATTAATTAATGCTAAAAAAGAATCTAAAAAAGGAAAAGCAAGTGGTAAAAAAATTGATGAAGTTAGAAAAAACTCAACATTATTAATTAATGCTTTAATTGAATACACTCAAAGATGTGAATTAGCAGACCTTAATAAATCAAGAATGAAATTAAAATATAAAAAAGGAGTTGCTGAAATATTAAATGCAAATAACACAACTTTCTTATTCAAAGAAAATTTAATTAAAAAAATAACAGACAAAATTGAGGATTCAACAATGGAAGAAGTAAATAAAGCAATAGAATCCCAAAGATCAAAACAAGAAATTCAGATTAATCCAAAAGTCTTTACTTTACTGAAAAAAGAGCTTGGAAATTTTGAAATTATTTTATAATTCTTAGACTTCTGGCATTATCAATAAGAAAAAATGAAAAAGTTACTAATACAAAAACCTTTAGAAGCATTAGCATTAGGAGCAATACTGGTTCATGGTATACCTAGTTTTAATCAACCTTCTAGAAATTCTACATATGCTTCTAGGCAAGATGTTTCTAAATATATTTTAGTTGGTCTCTCTGAAAAAGCAAAACAAAAAGTAGAAGATTACTTATCAAAGATAGAAAGAAAGCATAAGATAAAAGATATTGTTGTTTGCGGAAATACCTGCAAAGATATTAAAGGACTATGCAAATTTAATAAAAAACATTTACCTGCAGAAGTTGTTAAGAGATATGGACATTATTTTATCTTAGGAGTTGATGAAGACTCTATTGAGGAAACGTTATCTAAAGGATTAGCAAACATATGTTATTACCGACTTCCTACACAAGAGAGAAAAAGCACTTCTCCAGAAAGATTTGTAGAAGAATTTGCAAAAGAATTTAGAAAAAGAGGAAAATGAATTATGCAGAGATTTAAAAGACCAAAAGGATTTATTAAAAAATGAAATATCTATTTATCTTAGGAAGAAATATTGAACTATCTATAGAAGAAGTTAAAAGTTTCTTAAAAAGAACAAAAAACAAAATTATAAATCTAAAACAAAATAGAAATTCAATTCTAATAGAAACCCAAAACTCTCTAAAACCAAATGCAATTAATCAGCTTGGAGGAGTAATTGCAATAGGAGAAGTTAAAGACAAAGAACAAGAACTCTACTCAGGAACAAGCAATAAACTAAACTATGTTTTATGGAACTTTTCAAATCAAGAAGATGTGGAAAAAACAAGAGAGTATCTTAAAAAAAGATTTAAAAATGAAAAATTAAAAGCTACTGAAAAAAAATTAGGAAGAATAATTTCAATGCAAAACAAAAAAAAGGCTTCAACACTTTCCTCTAAAAATATTCAAGAACAATTTTTTATATTTAATAATGAATTTGGAAAAATAATACAAACTTGCGACTATAAAAACATAGAAAAAAGAGATATGCAAAAACCCATAACAAGAAGCGAGTTATCTATTTCTCCTAGACTAAGCAAAATAATGATTAATCTTTCAGAAGTTAAAAAAGGAAAATTATTAGATAGTTTTTGTGGAATTGGAGTTATACTTTCAGAAGCACTTCTTCAAAATATTCCAGTTATTGGAATTGACATAGATAAAAAAGCACTAGAAGGAGCTAAAAAAAATCTGCAATGGCAAAATTTTAAGGATTTTAAATTAATTAAAGCTGATTCAAGAAAAATAAAAATTCCTCTATGTGAAGTTCTGGTTTCTGAACCAGATTTAGGAGAAATCCTAAAAAAAATTCCAACAAAAGAAAAAGCTAAAGATACTTTAAGAAAATTTACTAGCTTAATGATATCTGTTATCAATAATATTAAGGAAAATGTTTCTGGTAGAATTGTATTTACTGCTCCATATATAAAAACAATTCATAAAAGAATTGGATGTGATAGTAAAGAAATAGCATTAAAAACAAAAAAAGAATTAGTTCTTAAAATTCCAGAATTCAGAGAAAATCAAATTGTTGGAAGAGAAATTATTGTTTTAGAATAAAATTAAATATAGCTTGTATTGAAAAAACATTTAAAAACAATCATTTACTAAAAAACATATGAAAAAAGGGATGATTATAATCTTTATTTGTTTAATTCTTTTAACAAGTTTAGTTTCTGCAGGAATTTTTGATGCTTTTAAAAAAATAACAGGATATGCTTCAAGTCAAACAGTTAATGTATCTGTTTCAGTTTCAGGAGCTAATCCAGCATATATTCCCGCAGTATCTGAAATAAGTGCTCAAGACCCAACAGAAGATTCTTCTAAAGTTATTCATTTTAATTTTACAATATGCGATCCAGACGGAGAAAGCGACATAGACCAAACTAGTGGACAAGCAAATTTTTCAAAAGCAAGTGAAACAACAAGATATAATACAAGCTGTGTATATGAAGGACAATTAAATGCAACATGCGGAAGTTTTGCATGCAATATTACAATGTGGTATTGGGATGGAAGTGGAACATGGAATGTTGCTGTAAATGGAACAGACAAAGGAGCTCAAACAGTTGTATTTAATTCTTCAACAACTTTTACATATAATGAATTAAGAGCAATGGTTATTACTCCGGATAACATAACTTGGAATTCAATAACTCCTGGAACAACAAATCAAACAGCAGACAATGATCCTGTAACAGTAAATAATACAGGAAACTATGATGGAACAATTAACATGACAGGTATTGATTTACATGGACTAACAATTGACACAGAAATATTTGGAGTAGACAATTTCACAGTAGATGTTGAAACAGGAGGAAGTCCAGCAGCAGAATGTGATGGAACTTATCTAGTAAATGATACTACAACAAGTATTTCAAACACAGACACTAATCCTGGAAATCTAAGTGCAGGTGGAGGAGCAGGTCAAGAAACACTTTATTACTGTATTCCAGATGTTCCTTTATTATCAACTCAAGAATATACAACTTCAAAAGCAGGTAATTGGACAATAACATATGATGTATAAAAATAAACTAATCGCATTGACAATAGGACTTTTAATGATTTCTTTAGTTAGTGCTGCAGGAGTAAGTTCTCCTTATTGGAAAAACAATCCTTTAGTAATGGCTAAAGGAGAAACAAAAACAATTAATTTAAACCTTCAAAACATGGTTGGAAATAATGACATTGTTTTTAATGCAGAACTTGTAAAAGGTTCAGACATAACTTCTCTTTCAAAAACAAGCTATGCTGTTCAAGCAGGAACTTCAGATACATATCTTCCTCTAAAAGTAACACTTCCAAAAGATATTAAAGATGGAGAAACAAAAACAATAAGAGTGGAATTTACAACTTCTTCAGATAAAGAAACAGGAGGAGTTGGATTAACTACAGGTTTTGTAGTTGAGTTTAATGTAATCGCTGAAGGGAATGCAGAATCTAATGTAAATTGGATATTAATTATCTTAACTCTACTTGCTCTAGCAGTTTTAATAATAATCCTATGGATGATTTTTAGAAAAAGAAAAAGCAAATAAACCCAAATTTCTTAATTAACTTATGAGAGTTCGTTATAGTTTTTCATCAAGAAGAACAGGACATTTAGAAAATATAAAAAAGCAAAAAAAGAAATATCCTGCTTTAGCTAAAGAAGTAGTTAATACTTCAGACATAATTCTAGAGGTTTTAGACGCAAGATTCATACAAGAAACAAGAAATAAAGAAATAGAAGAATATATTAAAAAAAATAATAAAAAAATAATTTTTATTTTAAATAAATCAGATTTAGTTAAAAAAATAAATAAAAACCAACTCAAAGAACTTTATCCTTATGTTATTATTTCATCTAAAACAAGAAAAGGAAGCAAAGATTTAAGGAAAAAAATAAGAACTGAATCCAAAAAAATACTAAACCCTCTTGCAGATAATGGAAAAATAAGCATTGGAATTATTGGATATCCAAACACAGGAAAAAGTTCATTAATTAATATGCTTATTGGAAGAAAAAAAGCAGGAACAGGTTCAGAAGCAGGATTCACAAAAGGATTGCAAAAACTAAACTTAACTCAGGACATTCAATTAATTGATTCTCCTGGAATAATTCCTGAAAAAGAATATTCAAACATTAAAACAGAAAAAATTGCAAAAAATGCAAAAATCTCTGGAAAAAGTTATAATCAAGTAAAAAATCCAGAATTTGTTATTGCAGACATTATAAAAAATAACAAAGGAATTTTAGAAAAGCACTATAAAATAAATGCAAAAGGAAATTCAGAAATTTTATTAGAAAAATTAGGAAAACAAAAAGGTTTTCTTAAAAAAGCAGGAATAGTAAATGAGGATAAAACAGCAAGATTTATTCTAAAGCAATGGCAACAAGGAGAAATAAAAATATAATTATTCAAAATTCTCTATATCCTCAATTTCATCTAATCTTATTTCTTTATACTCTACTTTTTTATTCTGAATAGCTTTTTTTAGTTTTCTTTCTTGAGAATTTAAACTACTTTTTCCTGATTTAATCTCTAAAAAAATAACTTTATCAATCTCTTTCTTACTCATGCCTTGAAAAACAATATAATCAATTGGACTTCCTATAAATCTCATATCTAAAGGATTAAACTGAAAATCAGGCAGATAAGGAGCAATGTTTTCTAAAAGCTTTCCAACAAGAGAGTTTCTAGAACGTTTCACTGCATCTTTTCTAGAAGATTTAATTTTTTGCTCTGTTAAATACTTTCCAACTAAAAAACCAATAATCAAAGCAAAGATTATTACTAAAATCAAAAGCATCATATACTTATTTACCAAGATATATTTAAAAATCTCTTTATTTTCCTTAAATAATGTTAATTGGCTTAGTAGGAAAACCTTCAGTAGGAAAATCAACTTTTTTTAAAGCTGCAACTCTAGCAGAAGTTGAAATAGCTTCTTATCCCTTTACAACAATAAAACCAAATCATGGTATTGGTTATGTAAAAGTAGAGTGTATAGATAAAGAATTTAACACACAATGCAATCCAAAACACGGATTTTGCATTAATCATCAAAGATTTGTTCCAATTGATTTAATGGATGTTGCAGGTTTAGTTCCAGGAGCTTCAGAAGGAAAAGGATTAGGAAATCAATTCTTAGATGACTTAAGAGAAGCAGATGTTTTTATTCATATTGTTGATGCATCAGGAAAAACAGACATAGAAGGAAAACCCTGTGAAAATCATAATCCTTGTGAAGATGTTAAATTCCTTGAACAAGAATTAAACAACTGGTTTTATAATATTCTTATTAAAGCTTGGAAAAGTTTTGCTCGTAAAACAGAATTACAAGACACTGATTTTTCAAAAGAAGTTGCAAAACAATTTTCTGGATTAAAAGTTAAAGAAGAACAAGTGAAAAAAGCAATAAAAAAACTATCTCTTTCAAATAAACCAAGCCAATGGAAAGAAGATGAATTAAAAAATTTTGCTTGTGAATTAAGAAATCAAAGCAAGCCAATGATAATTGCCGCAAATAAATGTGATTCTCCAAATTCTCAAGAAAACATAAAAAAAATGCAAGAGCAATTTCCAGAATTAATGATTTATCCTTGTTCAGCAGATTCAGAATTAGCTTTAAGAGAAGCTGCAAAAGCTGAATTAATTGAATATATTCCAGGAGAATCAAAATTCAAAATAAAAGGAAAACTAACAGAAAAACAAGAAAATGCCTTAAATAAAATAAAACAAAATGTTCTAGAAGTTTATAATGGAACAGGTGTTCAAGAAATATTAAATTTAGCCATATTTGACTTATTAAATTATATAGCTATTTTTCCTGCAGGTGCAAAAAAACTTTCAGATAGTAAAGGAAATGTTCTTCCTGATTGCTTTTTACTTCCAAGAAATTCAACAGCACTAGACTTTGCTTTTTTTCTTCATACTGATTTTGGAAATAATTTTATAAGAGCAATAAATGCAAAAACAAAAAAAGTTCTAGGAAAAGATTATGAACTTAAACATCGAGATGCTTTAGAAATAATTAGTAAATAATTAAAAGGAAAATAAACTATTCTTCCAAAAGTAACTTACTGGCTTGCTTCTCCACTTTCCTGAGGATTTACAATA
>Ga0272443_10001748_pt1 | contig 30166 bp, 28 predicted proteins | sample SSMAcet12_FD_193581 | JGI IMG/M metagenome (GOLD analysis project Ga0272443, IMG submission 193581) | Marine sediment archaeal communities from Little Sippewissett salt marsh, Falmouth, MA, United States - SSM-Acet-12 | ecosystem: Environmental > Aquatic > Marine > Wetlands > Sediment ... | reverse complement strand
TGCCTTCACGCTATTGCTGAGGTGCAAAAACAAGGTGGGATTGCTGCTTTCATCGATGTAGAACATGCTCTAGACCCTATCAGAGCCCAAAAAATCGGGGTTAATCTAGATGACATGCTTATCTCCCAACCAGACTATGGAGAACAGGCCTTAGAAATCGCTGAGAAACTAATCCGCTCTGGCGGTGTTGACATTGTCGTAATCGACTCTGTTGCTGCTTTAGTGCCTAAATCAGAAATTGAAGGCGATATGGGCGATGCACAAGTTGGTGTTCAAGCACGCTTAATGTCTCAGGCCATGAGAAAATTGACCTCGGCCATTAATAAAACTAATACTACTGTGATCTTTACCAACCAGATCAGAATGAAAATTGGAGTTATGTTTGGTAGTCCAGAGACAACAGCTGGGGGGCAAGCTTTAAAGTTTTACGCATCGCAGCGCCTTGATGTTCGCAGAATCGGCAGCATTAAAGAAGGAGACCAAGTTGTTGGCAGTCGTCACCGCGTCACAGTTAAAAAGAACAAAGTCGCTCCTCCTTTCAGACGAGTTGAGTTTGATATGGATGAAAATGGTATCTCCCGTAGCGGTGATGTGCTAGATCTAGCTGTAGAACATGAAATCGTAGAAAGAGCTGGTAGCTTTTATAAATATAATGATGAAGTAATTGCTCAAGGCAGAGAAGCAACTAAAGAAGAATTTGAAGCCAAGCCAAAATTGATGAAAAAAATTGAGGATGAAATCTGGAGTAAGCTTAAAAGTTAAAACTACATTTACACAATACCAGTTGTTATAAAAAACAACTGGTATTTTTATTTTACTCGAGTCAATTATCTAGATAAGCTGATTTATCAATCTTTTTATTGATAAAAAATTCACAAAACTCATTGACTAAAATATAATTTAAGCAGTATAATACGCGCAGAGGTGAAAAATCACCAGTGAAGTATTGAAAATCCTAAAAAATTTAATTTATTATTTAAATTATGAAACAATCAGTAATATTATTCAACTTGACTACCAAACCTGGTAGTATCCAAGTTTAAGCCTGAATTTTTCTTTTGGATTTTCCCTTCTTGGTCTAATTTTGCCTTTATGACTTAATGTCATTTATTATTATATTATTTATTTTTAACCTTTAAAATTAAAGCTTAAAAAATAAAGGAAAATATGTCATTTTTTAGTAATTTGTCTGGCTTGTTTAAAAGAGCCAATCAAAAACAAACAGACAAACAAAAACCAGAAGAAGATTACCAAAAGTACAAAAAGCCAAAGCATCAACATCGGCCGCAAAAGCAAGAGAAAAACCAACGCAAACAGGTAAAACAGCAACAAAAATCTCAACAGGAAGCCAAAAAAGAAATCTTTGTTCAACCAAGTGAAGCGCAAAAAAAACAAATTCAACAACAAGTTGACACTGCCCTTCGTGAAGCAAAAGCTCAAGCTCGCGAAATTGTAGTTGAAGCAAAAGATAAGGCTTTGCAGATCAAAGCTAATGCTGAGCAATCAGCTCGCCAACAAGAACTAGAACTAAGTAAAAGAGAAAGAACTCTTGATCAAAAAATTGATAAACTCGACCGCAAGCTTGATCGTTTAGAACAAAAAGAGAAAAAAATTGAAGAGGATCAACAAAGAGCTGAAGATCTAAAACAAAAACTTAAAGATACTGAAGCTAAAATGCTAGCCAGGCTTGAAGAAATTTCAGGCATGACCGAGCAGGAAGCTCGACAAGTATTGTTAAATGGGCTTGAGAACAAACTGACTAAAGAGATGGCTCAAATGATCCGTCAGCGCACAGAAGAAGCTGAACAAGAAGCTCGAGAAAAAGCTAAAGAATTAATCATAGACAGTATGCGCCACGGCGCTACTGACTATGTATCAGAATACACTGTTTCTGTAGTTGAAATCCCGTCTCAAGACGTCAAAGGGAAAATTATTGGTAAATCAGGTCGCAATATTCACGCTTTTGAGCGAGAAACAGGAGTTGATCTAGACTTAGATTACTCTGATAAAGAAGTGCGTTTATCATGTTTCGATCCTGTCAGAAGAGAAATTGCCCGCATTTCCCTTGAAGCCCTAATTAAAGATGGCCGTATTCAACCAGCTAGAATTGAAAAAACAGTCCGTAAAGTTAAAAAAGAAATTGATGATACAGTTTTTGAAGCTGGTAAAGATCTTTGTCAACGAGCTGGAGTTTACAACTTGCCCAACCAACTTATTAAACAGTTGGGTAGATTTAAATTTCGTTTTTCTTATGGCCAAAATTTGATTTCTCACACTTTAGAAGTGACTAAGATTGGCACCAAACTAGCCAAAGAGTTAGGTCTAGACGTAAACACAGTAAAACTAGGTTGTTTACTTCACGATATCGGAAAAGTTGCAGACACAGCTGAAGGCAGCCACGTAGAACTGGGGCTGAAAATGTTGCAAAAATATAACATTCCTAAAGCAGTTATTGACTGTGTCGAACAACATCACCAAGACGTTCCATTCTCCAGCCCAGAATCCATGGTTGTTTATGTAGCTGACGCAGTTTCAGGAGCTAGACCAGGAGCACGCTATGAAAACTTTGAAGAATACATTGAGCGTTTAGAAGGAATCGAAAACATTGCCACCAGCCACTCTGAAGTTAAGGAAGCCTATGCTGTAAAAGCTGGACGTGAAGTTCGCGTTCTCCTTGACCCAGAAAAATCTAAAGAAAATGACGTGACTGTTTTAGCGAACAACATCAAGGAAAGAATTCAAGAAGAACTAACTTATCCGGGAACAGTTACAGTCAATGTTATCCGTGAGGTAAGAGCTCAAGCAACTGCAAACTAAAGATTAAACTTAAAGCCAGGCTGGCAAGAATAGGCTAGCCTGGTATATTAAACTGATCTCAGTTAAAATACATCTACTTTTAAAATACTTCATAGAAGTATAGCTGCTTAAAGAAAACAATATATGCAAACACCTTTAATTATCGCCCAAATTATTATTTCTGTTGTAATTACTATTTTGATTTTACTCCAAGCTCAAGGAACAGGATTAGGCACCAGCTGGAGCGGAGGTGGTGAAACTTATCACACTCGTAAAGGCGTAGAAAAAATAGTGTTTCATTTAACAATCTTTTTTATTGCTCTGTTTATTGTCACTTCTTTAGCCAGCGTGATCAGTTAATTAACTAACGCATGCGTAAAATTTATTGGTACATCACCGCCTACACTCGCAAACACGGTCTAACTTTTTTATTTTCTGTGATTGCTGGAATTGTAATTTTTTCAGTTTTAGTCCCAATTTTAGCAAAAAAAATTACTATTAAGGATAAACAGTTTATAGGTTTAGTTGGTGAGTTTAACTTAAAAAACTTGCCTCAAGTAGTCAAACAACAACTTTCCGTAGGCTTAACAAAAATAGATCAAACTGATAAAACCGTTCAACCACTCTTAGCTGAACGCTGGGTCACTGAAAATAATGGCAAAACCTATCGCTTTATTATCAAAAAAAATGTCTCCTGGACCGATGGCAAAGAACTAACTCCAGATGATATTAATTATAATTTTAATGATGTAGAAACCATTTCTACTCCGAACGATGTTTTATTTAAACTCCCAGACAAATTTGCTCCTTTTCCTGCAGTAGTATCAGAGCCAATTCTTCGTCATACTTCTAAATCTGCTTTTCTTTTTTTAAAAAAACCTGATGTAATCGGCATGGGACCTTACACACTCAGTTCTTATGAACAAAAAAACAATAAACTAGAGGAACTGATTTTGGATGGTCCAGACAACCGGATTACCTATCGTTTTTATCTGACTGAACAAGACGCTTTACTAGCCTTTAAAAAAGGTGAGGTGGACTTTTTACCTGATATTACAGATCCTCGTGATGTTAAAGATTGGAAACAAATTGAAATCAAGGAGCGCATTAATTATGACCAATATTTAGCTGTATTTTTTAATAATGAAAATCCTTTGTTTAATAAAAATGTCAGACAAGCTCTGGCTTATGCTACACATAAACCGACTGGCAAAGAGCGGGCAGTCGGACCGTTTAACCCTTTTTCTTGGGCTTATTTAGAAGGCAAGGATTATGCTTATGATTTAGACCGAGCTGTAGAACGCTTAATTGATGGCTTACCACCTGAACCAATTCAACTCAGCCTCACCACTACCACCTCGTTTGAACAAGAAGCAGAAAAAATTAAGCAAGATTGGCAAGCCTTAGGCGATTCTGCTGTCATAGCCTGCGAAAATTCTGAAGATATTGAGAATAAAGATCTTTGTCAAAACGCCATGATCTCTGTTGATATTAAGATTACTAACTTCCCAGATTTGCATAATTTTGAAGTTTTATTAATTGGTCAAGAAATTCCAGATGATCCGGATCAGTATTTTATGTGGCACTCTGACCAAGCGACTAACTTTACCAACTATAAAAACACCCGAGTAGATAGCTTGTTAGAAAAAGGCCGTCAAACTTTAGATCAACAAGAAAGAAAAACAGCTTATCAGGAGCTACAACAATTTTTACTGGAAGATCCTCCAGCTATTTTCCTTAAATACTTAAAAAGTTATGACATTTTTAGGGAGTAAATTACAACTTTCTTACCTTTTTGCGTAACGTCTCAAATGCTCGAGTTAAATAATAAGCTGAATTCACCACTAGATCATGAGCTGGTAAATACTGAACCTCTTTACCGCCAAAACCACGCTTAAAAATTGATACACCAGCAAAACGATGCTCTGGATCATCCTCAGGAGCAATACCCCAAAAATTAAAAGTATGACAATCCCTTTTTTTTGCCTCTTGGATAGCTGCCCATAAAACAGCGTAGGAGCCTGGCTGACGGTCATTATCAGGCGTTGAAATACCATAATGATAAATTGCCTGTTGATTGTAAAAAATCACAAAAGCAGAAGCTAAAAGCTTATCCTGTTTATTATAAGAACTTAATAAAGCGACCTGATCATCCTGAACAAAAACCTTAAACTGTTCATGCAAAAAATCATAGCTAAAAGGGACAAAATCATGTTTTTCTGCTAAATAAAGCTGATAATCATAAAACTCTTGAATCTGTTGAGGATCCTGAGACAAGTTAGTATAAATACCGTCTCTTTTACTTTTGCGCACTGAATAACGAGTATTTTTACGCATCTGCATTAAAATTTCATCCTCATCTGGAGTAATATCCAACTCCAAAGTTAAATCTGCAGTCAAATGCATCGGAGCTTGCTTTAATCCAAGCTCATTGACCATTTTTTGTATTTTTTCAGTCTGTTGGCATTGAGGCCTGATTCTGACAAACCAGCACCCCTCTTTTTTAGCTAATTTTTTTAATTCTTGTAAAATTACTTTTAATAAAACCTTTTTCTCTGTTGATTGCCAATTTAAAAGAGGACCACCAGCCACAGTTAAATAATCACCTCGCTTAGCAGTTTCTTTAATCACCATTGCTGCTGCTACCTGTTTATTATCTTGATTAAAAACAGCCAAAGGGAAAAACTTTTTATTTAAAGCCTGCTGAAATTCTCCCCAATTATAAGATTGGAGAAAATTCGCTTCTGGACGAGAAAGGACATACTTTTCCCATTTTTGTTTGTCTTTTAAGAGCTTAATCTGAAATTTATTCATAAATTATCTTTCTTGCGTCCATTGTTCAATAATTTGCACAATTTTTTCTGCCTTTTGCAAATCAATCTCTTGATGAGTAGGCAAATTTACTATATTTTTTGCCAAATTTTCAGCCTGAGGACAAGAGCCCTTTTCATAGCTATGATCACAGTTCAAACTGCCACAAGCTACTGGCTGTCGATACCAGCGATCAGCTAAATAAATCTTATTTTTGGCTAAATACTTAATCAAATCATCAACATTTTGTACCAAAAGGGGAAAACGTAAATTAGCACCTAATTTAATTGCTTCACGGTCAAAAGGGATCTTGGTTTTTTTATTTTTTTGCAAACAATTGTAATAAAAATAAGCTAATTTATGCCTATGTTCCAGCTGTTCATCCACCAAACTTAGCTGATAATTAACCAACGGAGCATAATAAGCAGGCAAAGACAAAAAATGCTGATGAAAACTTTGCACTGGAGAATAAAACCAGTTGAATTTTTTAGCTAATAAATGCAATAATTTCCCTAAATAAAGATCATAACTTTTTCTAATCAACCAAGTTAACAACGGATAAAATAAATCTTTAAAAACTAGTCTCTTTTTTTGTTTATTCTCAGCTACTTCATCAGCGGTAGCAGGGAAAGCAAAAGGAATTTTAATGTCTTTTTTGGGCTTGGTCTTAAACACTACCGCTCCACCAGAAATACCATCAACCACTTTATCTCGACCAAAAGATAAAATAATTGCATCAGCTAAAGAACCCACCTCAGCCTCTAAAGCATAATTAGCTCCAAAACTTTGAGCTAAATCTTCAATTAATAAAATTTGATTCTCCTGACAATAAGCTGCAATTTTCTCTACCTCATCCACATACCCTAAAGTATGCTGTAAAATTACAGCTTTAATTTTTTTAATTTTTTTTATCTGAGGAATAAAAGTGGCAGCATCCAGCTGAATTTTTTCTTTAGGCAAATCTAAATAAGCAATCTTTGCCCCAACGCGCTGCGTTGCCTCTTCGATCGACACGCAAGTAAAAGCCTGAGTAGCGACTACATCTCCCTCTCCAATCCCATAACTGGCTAAAGCATACTCAATCGCATCTCGCCCTTTCCACACAAGTTTAACTTCACCAGAAAATTTTTTCTCTAGGTTCTGTTTTAACTTTTTTAAAGACTGCAAATTAGGCCATAGTAACTGCTGCAAGGCCAGCCAGCTAAAATTAAAATCATAATTACTACCTAAACTATTAAAAATTGCCATTTATAAACCTTTTATAAATTTCTTGATATCTAAAGGGATCTTTCCTTCGAGTAGCAGGATATCATCTTTGCCCAAACTTGCAAGTTGCTGCTTGATTTTTTCTCTATCTGTGAACAATCCATCAGTAAAAACCTGTTTAAACTGCTCCTGCCCAGGCTGACCAAAATAAAAAACCTGCTGCACAAAATCCTGAGCTAGCTTTGCTAAATCCAAATGGATTGAGACTTCCTTTTCAGCTAAATCTACAATACCTGCCGTAGCCAAAACAACCCTTTTTTGCCTGATCCTTTGTAATTTTTCAGCCAGATTCAAAGCAGCCTTAAAACCAACAGGATTACAACTCCGCCCATCATCAATCACCAACACCCCTGTTTTTAACTCAACTGTTTGCACCATATACTCTGGCGGCGCAAAACTCTCCAACCCCTGCCTAATTTCCTCATCACTTAAACCTAATTCCTCACCTACGGTGATACATGCCTGCACCGCCGCCAGATAATGCTCTCCAATCAACTGTGTTTGAATTTCTTTATCTTTCCAAGTAAAACTCAACTCTCCTTGAGAATTCAAACAAATATTTTGCAGCTCAGACAAATCTGTAAAAACTTTAATCAAATCAGCTTGGCCAGCCTCAGCAATCTGTAAAGTGCCAGGATCTTGCCCATTAATAAAAACTTTGCCTTGCTGAGGTAATGCTTTGACCAACTCTGCTTTAGCCCGGACAATATTTTCTTTAGATTTAAAAATAGCTAGATGCTGAACTGTCAAACCAGTTATGACAGCTAAATCTGGTGGGAATAATTCTGCTAAAGCAGCAATTTCTCCGGGTTTATAAGCAGCATATTCCAGCACCACCCACTCTTCACCCTGATAGCGCTGATTAATATCTTTTGGCAAACTGTATCTAGTATTGAATGATTTTTGACTAGCAAAACATGGCTGATGTTGCGCCAAAACGTGCTGTAGCAATAACTTTGTTGACGTTTTACCATAGCTACCAGTAATGCCAATAACAAAAGGGTGATGCTTTTTAATTAAATTTTTGGCTTGGTATTGCTCTTTTTTAAAAACAAACCAAAAGCCCAACACACTAGGCACAATACCAATGAAAATATAAATTGGTAGCAAACAAAGCAGTAAAAATAGAGCCACAACTAGCAGCCATATCTGTAGTTGCCACAGCAAATAAAGTTTAAATAGAATCAACAAACTAGTTACTCCGGCCACAGAGAGTACTCTTGGAGTAATGACTGGTCTTTTTAGACCAGTTTTAGTTAAATCTGCTTTTTGAGGAACAATTTTCAACAACTGGTTCTGACCTTCTTCAGTTTGCAAAAATGCCCATAAACGATCAAGACGATATTCTTTTTGCTGGACTATAGCCAGCCAACGTAAAAATCTAATCGCTAGTAAGGGCAAAAGCAGTAAAATTAACAAAATTTTCATTGTTTTTTTATTGTTGTAAAAACTCTTTAATAATTTTTCCGACTTCTTCAGGATGAGTATAGTGAGGTGAATGTCTGCCTCCCTTAATTATCTCTAGCTGGCTATCAGGAATATATTCAGCAAAAACAGGAGCAAACCGCGTCGGAGTCATCTTGTCATTTTCACCCCAAATTATTAATGTCGGGGATTGAATTTTAGGCAAATCAGACAAAATTTCTACCCCAATCACGTTAGCCAACGTCTTTTTTAAGACTGGTGAAGCTTGATGATAATCTTGTTCTCGAGCAAGTTTATATAAAACTTTCCTAGCCATTTGTTGAAATTTTTCAGGCACTAGTACTTGGCCAATTTTAGCCAACAAAGCAAATACTTTAACCTTTAAAATCTTCCACCACCTCTTATCAATAATTCCTGCTGAATCAATTAAAATTAATTTTTTAACTTTATTCGAATTTAAAGCTGCATATTTTGCCACCATTCTCCCGCCAAAAGAATGACCCATTAAAATCACTTGTTCTTCTGGGGCTAAAACCTTTGTCAACCAACTCATGTAATCCTCAAACTGCCAAGGTTTCTCAATTTCCGAAAACAAGCCAGGAAGCTTTAAATAATTTACTTCATAACCTGCTGATTGCAGATCCTTAAGTAAGGGCTGCCATTTTTCTTCAGTTGAAGGTCTAGTGGACCAACCGTGGCAAACATAAATAGGCACTGCTACAGATTTTTGAGACATAAGTGTTTATCTATTATATGATAAAAACATATGCCTCGAAAAACGAAAATCCTATTATTTTTACTAATTTTTATTAGCGTAAATTTTTTCTTTAGTTTTTTTACCACTAGTTTGATCATGATTAGTTTAAAAAAAACTAATTTCAAACAAGCTAGCAAAATTGCCAGCTTTAGTTTACCTGTAGCAAAACTGCAAAATTTAATCACCTTAAAATCACTTCCGCCTCTGCGCTTACAAGAAGCAGGTTTAAAAACAATCATTTCTGGTAGTCAACTTGCCTCACACACTCAGCAACTAGCAATTGATTTTCATCAAGGCAAAACTCTTGACTTCAATCAAATTCAACCCTGTTTAAACCAGCTGGAAAAAGATATTACTGAGTTAAACCAGGCAACTCAAAGCTGCTGGCTATTAAAAAACCTAGCTGCTGACAACCTTCAACAGCTTGACCAAGGACTCACTGTTCTAAAAAGTTTCAATCTTGCTCTCAAACAAAAACCTAACCAAAAATATATTATCTGGTTGCAAAATAATGATGAACTACGTGCCAGTGGTGGCTTTCTCGGTAGTGTAGCTGTGATTGAACTAAAAAACTATCAGCTGGCTCCTTTCACTTTTTATGATATTTACGATCTAGCTGGCCAAGTTGAACACCCTTTGCCAGCTCCTGAACCAGTAAAAAAATACCTGAGCGGCGGTCAAGGTATGAATCTTACTGACTGCAACTGGTCGGCAAATTTTCCCACTAATGCAGAAAAATTTTTACAACTTTTACAACAAACTGACCTGCAAACAGCTAACGGCATCATAGCTATAAACTTAGATTTACTGGAAAAAATTCTGCAAATTACCGGTCCCATTCTAGTGCCTGATTTTCAACAACACTTAACTGCTGACAATTTTGCTCAACTTGCCCGGGAACAAAGAAGCGATTTTTTCCCTGGTGATAAACAGAAAAAAATGTTTCTAGAACAAGCTTTTTCCTATTTAATGATTAAACTAGGCCAGCTTAATCAAGCTCAACAAATAGCTCTGGGAAAATTAATTTATGATCAATTAAACTCTGGAGAAATCTTGCTTTATAGCTCGACAAATCAAATTCAACAAAATTTACAAAAACTTGGCTGGGCTGGAGTTCTACAACCGCCGGCTGATAATAACTGGCTATATTTAGTCAGCTCCAATGTTGGCATTAACAAAGCTAACAAAAATGTGAGTCTAAAATATGATTTAACAGCTAAAAAAAACAATCTAGCCACTCTAAAATTAACGTTTCATAACGATAATCGTCCTTTAAATCCTGAAGAAAAACAAGCCATTCAAGACAATCCTCATCTACAAAGTGCCAATCATCTTGGCTATGTCAATTTCCAGCGAATTTTAACTCAGGCAGATAATAAAGTTACCCAGGTAAAATGTGATGGAGAAAATATCGAGCTAGAACAGAACCAGGTTCTCCAACTAGACAATGGCATGCCTGTTAGAGAAGTAGGTTTTCTGGTGCTAGTGCCAGAAAAAACAAAAAAAACTTGTGAAATTGAAATTAAAGCGCAAAACAGTCAAAAATGGGAAGTTCAGACTCAGCCAGGAATCATATTATCTAACTAATTTTCTCTTGTATAATACCCTTATGTCCAACTCTGAATCTTTAGATCTTCCAGCTTTGCTCAAAAAAGGTCGCCAGCTTATTGCTGATATTCCTGTGGCAGAAAAGAAAAAACAGCAGCAAGATTTGCAACAGCAAACTATGCAATCAGATTTTTGGGATAAAGCTCATGCCCAAGATACTATGGAACAGGCTGCACATCTGAAACAGGAGCTAGATGAAATTAACGAATTGCAACAATTATTAGCAGACATAGAAACTTTTCAACTACTTCAAGAGGAAACTGAAGATCAAGCTGCAGCTGATCAGTTAACTAAAGATTTTGCTCAGCAAATTTCACGTTGTCAAACATTGATTCATGAGATGCAGATGAAAAAATATTTGAGCGGACCTTATGACCGCAATAAAGCTATTTTATCCATTCATCCAGGACAGGGAGGCACCGAAGCCATGGATTGGGCTGAAATTTTAGAACGGATGTATTTACGTTATTTTGAGCGTAAAGACTGGAAATTTTCTATTTTAAATGAAACTAGAGGTGAAGAAGCTGGAATTAAAGAAGTTAGCTTCGAGGTTAAGGCTCCTTACGCTTATGGCTATTTAAAAAATGAAAAAGGCACACATCGCCTGGTCAGGCTGAGTCCTTTTAATGCAGATAATTTGCGACAAACATCATTTGCTTTAGTTGAAGTTTTACCAGTAATTGATAATGACGAAGAGATTAACTTGAAAAATGAAGACTTAGAATGGAATTTTACTCGAGCTGGCGGTCCTGGCGGACAATCAGTAAATAAAACCAATAGTGCGGTTGAGCTGACTCACACACCCAGCGGCATCGTGGTTAAATCTAGAGAATCACGCTCTCAGGTGCAAAACAAAGAAACTGCTTTAAAAATGCTTAAAGCTAAGCTCGCTCAAAAAATCGAGCAGGAACAAATGGCCGAGATTAATAAAGAAAAAGGTCAACACACCAATGCCAGTTGGGGAACCCAGATTCGTAATTATGTATTACATCCTTACCACTTAGTCAAAGACACTCGTACTAAAGTCGAAACCCAAGATACAGATGCTGTTCTGGACGGAAATCTAGACAAATTCATCCAGGCGGAAGTCAAGCTGAATGGTTAATTCTATCTCGCCATATTACTAAACCATTGAAAAGAAAACATTTTTCTTTTTGCCCAAATGCCAAATTTACGATAGTATAAAAATATGCAAAAACTTGACCTTAACCTTCAATCTAATCAAAATAATTCAGGAGATATCAATCAAACTCAATCTCCAACAACACAACCAGCACCCAGATCCTCGGCTCCTACCCGTGAAACAGCAGTTGACGAATCGCTTAAAATTAGTGAAAATCATAATCCTCAACATATTGAGCTTAATGAACTAGATCTAGAAAGCGACAGCGCTCTCATGAAGAAAAAAAACAAAACAATTTTAGCCATTATTAGTTTAGTTGCTATAGTTGCAGGCTCTGCTACAGGTGTAGGTAGCTACAAACTTTTTAATTCTAATGCTAGTACCTCAAATAACGCTCCAACAGGAGATATCGAGCAAGTAGCAGCTGATCAAATTAAAGCTGGTGATATTTTCGGCGTCCAAGATGAAGAAACTTTCAAAGATAGTGCCCAAGGTTACTTAGACGCTGGAGGACTTGATGGCGAAGGATCTCATAAACTTCTCCGTGCTGGTGGTGAATCCCAAACCGTGTACTTAACTTCTTCTGTCACAGATTTAGACAAGATGGTAGGTATGGAGGTCAAAATCTGGGGTGAAACTTACAAAGGTCAAAAAGCTGGCTGGCTCATGGATGTAGGTAAGGTTGAAGTCATTAATCCAGAAGCCGAACCTCCTGTAGGTGAAACCATGGACTAGGATTTTCCTAGACAAAATTCACAAAAAATCTTAAACTGACTGCTTGCGTTGATGCCTTGATTCGTGCTTTAATGATAGATGTTTCAAATTTCTAAACTTTATAAACAAAGATGTCCATGATCAAGTTTCAAACTGTCACAAAAAAATTCCCCAACGGTACGATCGCTTTTGAAAACCTAAGTTTTGATGTTGATTCTGGTGAAATGGTGATGATTACTGGTCCTTCTGGTAGTGGTAAAACTACCATCATGAGATTGATTATTCGTGAATACTTACCCACCGAAGGAGAGATAGAGTTTGATGATCAACCACTGCACAAAATTAAAAATCGAGAAGTACCTCAACATCGACAAAAAATCGGTGTTGTTTTTCAAGACTATAAACTGATTAATGATTTAAATGTTTGGGAAAATATTGCTTTGCCACTTAATATTAGGCATAAATCTCAAGAAGAAATTGAGGAAAGGGTGACAGACCTACTCAAACTAATTGGTCTAACTGATAAAGCCCTAATGTTCCCTTGTCAATTATCTGGAGGCGAAGCTCAGCGGGTCAGCATTGCCCGAGCCTTGGCTACAGGACCAAAAATTATTTTTGCTGATGAGCCCACTGGCAATTTAGACAAAGCAACTAGTCAAAAAATTATTGATCTACTGACTAAAATCAACAAGCTAGGCACCACTCTCATGCTAGCTACTCATGATCAGTTTGTACTAGATTATCTCCAGGCTAAAACTATTGATCTAACTAGACTAAGCGGAGATACAGTTTCTACAAAAACCAGCAAAAAAGAAAAGATTGAGGTTGAAGACCTAGACGAAGATATAGAAGAGGAAAAAATTGAAGAAAAACCAGAAAAAATTAAACAAAAAGAAAATAAAGATAAAAAAAAGGATAAAAAACAAAAATCCTGCCGATTCACACAATTTTTTAAATCAATTTTCAGCAAAAAAAAGTCTACAAAAGATAAAGATAAAAATGATTCCAAAGACATAAAAAAAGAAGAAAAACCTAAAAAAAACACTAAGCAAATTGAAAAAGAGAAAAAAACTAATAAAAAATCATGAAATCCTTGCGCACTGCCCTGATCAACATTAGAAGAATGCCTTATAAAAGTTTAATTGCCGTACTGATGATCAGCATTACTTTTTTTGTGGCTTATAGTTTTTCTATGCTAGTATTAGCAGCGGAAACAACGCTACATTACTTCGAATCAAAACCAAAACTAATAGCTTTTTTTGATATTAAAACCAGCGAACAAAAAATACAACAAATTACTAAGGATATTCAAGAAAAAACTTATGTCGCTGAAATAAACCTTGACAGTAAAGAAGAAGCTTTAGAGCAGTACCGAGAAAAACAAGATAACCCTTTATTACTTGAATTAGTCAGTGCTGATATCCTTCCTGCCAGCCTCGAAGCTGCAGCCACAGATCCTCTACAATTACCCCAAATTAAACAAGATTTAGAAACTTACGATGAAATTACTGATGTGGTACTTTATCAAGATGTAATTGATAATCTAAACCAATGGACAAAAAATCTCAGGCTTATTGGCATCACCTTAATCAGTGTTTTAGGATTTGTTTCCCTACTAATCATAATTACTATAATCAGCCTAAAAATAAGTGCTAAAAAGCGTTCCATAGGCATTTTGCGCATTATTGGTGCTTCATCTGGGTATATTATTACCCCATTTATCTATGAAGGCTTTATTTATGGTCTACTAGGCTCAGCTATAGGCTGGGGTGGCATGTATGCTGCTTTTCTCTATCTTCAACCTTGGGTTAAAAACTTTCTATCTGAAGTGGTTTCTCTACCTCTACCTTGGGAATTTTTCGCAATCCAGGCTGGAATTGGCACTTCTATAGCTTTATTCCTCGGGGGATTTGCTAGTATTATAGCTGCTAAAAAACTTATCAAGAAGTAAAGCTTTGTAATGAAAAAAATCCTGAACCGCACCGCCCAGGCTCTGCTCATTTTCTTTTTGTTTTTAACTCTAGTTAAAATTTTCCCTTATCAAACACCTCAAATTCAAGCTCAAGAAGACTGTTTAGAAAAATATGATTGTGATGACAATGATGATATGGATGAATATCTCGATTGTCTCAAGGACCAAGAATCATGTCTCCAGAATAGGATTTCAAAAACTCAAGAACAGGCTCAAACTTTACAAAGTGCCATCAATGTCATTAATGGTGAAATTAGCCTGCAGCAGATTCAAGTTTCGCAAACTTTGACTGAAATTAAAGAGTTAGAAAAAGAAATTTCCGAACTAGGAGAACGGATTGATGGTTTAAGTTTATCTTTAGATAGCTTGACAGATATGCTGATTGAAAGAATTCAAGCTTCATATAAACAGCAGCGAACTTCTCCATTACTAGCTATGTTTTTTACTGATTCTTTTAAACATTTTATTTCACAATATTATTACTTGCACCAGGCTGAGATACAGACTGCAGAGGCTATGCAACTGGCAGAGAATCAACGTTTGCTTTACGACCAACAAAAAGATATCAAAGAAATAAAGCAAAGTCAGCTCGAGGAAAAAAGGCAAACATTGCAAGCCCAACAAGCTACTTTACAAGGGAAAAAACAAAATAAGCAAAAAATCCTCAACGAAACCAAAAACGATGAAGCTACTTATCAAAAACTATTAGCAGAAGCACAAAAACAAATCTCGGCTTTAAAAAGCTATGCTACTAGCCAGGTTGGCGATGCCACTTGTATGGCAGAGGTCCCTGACCAGCCAGACGGCTGGTATTGGAGTCAAAGAGACCCGCGCTGGTGTAAACAAACCATAGGTAACTCGAGAGAATTAATTGGTGAAGTGGGGTGCTTAATCAGTAGCACTGCTATGATTTGGTCAAAACACGGCCATGACACCACCCCATCAAAAATCGCTGCAAATTCGGACTATTTTTCATTAAATACAGCTTACATGAAAAACCCTTTGCCAGCACCACCGGGTTATAAATATCGTCGTTATGACTATAGAGATTTAGATTTAATTGACAAAGAACTAGAGGAGGACAGACCTGTAATAGTGCATTTATCAATTGGTGGGGATGGCCATTTTATAGTTTTAAAAAAAGGCTCTGATGGAGATTATAAGATGAATGACCCTCTTTTTGCAGCAGACATGGATTTTGATGAAAAATACAGTATTAGCATGATAGATAGTATTCGCACATTTACCCCAAACTAAATCACGTCTGAAGATACATCCCAATAAAAAATATTATATTTAATCTTAACTTTTAATTTTTAGTCAAGTAAAATTCTTCTTTAGCTTATAAGAAAACATTAAAGGATATTAATTATTGACAAATAAAATATCTTATAATATAATTTCTAATTACTTTTAAAATATATAAATTAATAACATACAAAATTATAAAAAGGTAAATATGAAAAAAGTTGTAATCACATCTTTAATAGCTGTCAGTTTAATCGCTGTTGCTGCCAAAGCTAATCAAGTGATGGCTCAACAAACTCAAATTACTGATCAAGACCAATACGCTATTGCTGGTTGTTCAGAAATCACTACTGGAGCTTACGGTCAAATAATCTGTACTCCAATTATTGATCAAACTCAGAACAGTTATACTACTAACAACACAACTGAGATTACCAACACAACCACCAATACTGAAATCAACAACACTGAGATTCATGATAGTTACAATGAAGTAGCTCTATATGAAGATCATTATGAAGACAGAATTGTTTATGTCAATGGTCAAGAAGTAGTAGTAAGAGAACACATTCCTGCTGACACTGCTTTAGATTTTAAATCTGCTTCAGTGGCTATGAGCACTGCTCTTTCAGGAGTTGCAGCTTTTATCGCTAAAGTAAAAAATAAATTTATGGCTTAAAACTTAAATTTAATAAAAAATTTGAAATAACGTCCTTAACCGGACGTTATTTTTTTGCTTCAAAATAAAGAAAGTGTCTGTTAAACTGAGAAAAGTAGTATTAATAGCTATCAAAAACAAAAAATGAGTGATAAAAAATCTCCCAAATATTTAGACGAAGCTTTCGCTGAGGTATTAGAAGAAATGCTAGACACTTTTATTCAGAAACATAAAGACTATGGAAAGGGAAATATTTTAGATACAGGAGAACTTGGGATTGCTTTTCGCATTAATGACAAGCTCCGTCGTGTACAAAACTTACTGCAGAAAGATCAGGAACCTCAAAACGAGTCTTTAGATGATAACTGGCTAGATATTGCAGTTTACGGGGTAATTGCTTTGCTCGTGCGCAAAGGTCACTTTAAAGAACTAGAACTTAATCCTAATAAATAGGCAAAGACGATAAATCTTTTAATTTTTCCGGCATGACTACACAAATCAACTGGCTCTGATAATTGATTACACCTTTTTCTCTTAAATTCGCCATTACTCCACTCACAGTTTCTCTTGTTAACCCAGAGAAAAAAGCTAATTCTTGATGAGTGAAATTTAACTGAATAACCTTATGTTTTTGTTGATTTTCTGGACAAACTTTTTTGTTTTCTTTGGAGTTTAAAACACCAAATCTTAAATAGAGCAAATACAAAGTGCTAGCTACTCTTTGCTCTGCATTGCCAAAAGCAATGGACTCCATTCTCAACAATAATCCATTTATACCAGAGGTGAGGCGTTTGGTTAAATCAAACAATAATTTCGGATCTTGCTGTAAAAAATCTACTACTTTTTTAACTGGAGCGGCTCGATATTTCCCTTGAGTAAAAGCGGAAAAATAATATGGGTTCTTTTTTTGATGAAGAGCTAAATTTAGAGGGAAAAAACTATTTGGTTTAAAGATATTTAAGTTAAACTCATCCCCTGCAGGAGAAACTGTATATTGTCTTACATACCCCTTAGTCAGAAAAAAAATATGATCTACTGGTTCATCTATAGGAATCAAGTCCTCAAGTTTCCTGAACTTTCGTTCAGGAAACTGAGTAAAAAATTTTTTTAATTTAGTTAAAGGCATAATAATGTGCCTTTTAGGCCTTAGGATTATTCTTGAGAACCGTAGCCAACAAAATATTTAATTTGAGCTTTATCTTGGAGTTCCTGCAACCATTCTTGATATTTCTGCCCAAGTTTTTGCTGTTCTAAACTCTGACGAGCAGTGTCTTGTAACTCTTCTTCGGTAGCTTCTTCGTCCAAAAACTCAGCATTATCCTCTAAATATTGATCAATTTCTTCTTGAGTAACCTCGACTTGATCCTGAAGCATTGCTTCCACTAGTTTTTGCACTCTGATCTTATCTTTAAGTTCAGCTAAGGTCATACCCTGCATCTCCAGCAAAGCTTCTAATTCTTGACCCTGCTCTTCTATCTGAGTCCTAATATCGGCAATCTCTTGATCTAATACTTGATCATCAATCTTAACCCCTTGTTGTTCAGCCTCTTGCAAGATTAACTGCTCCGTAATAATGCCTTCTAAAATCTGGGCCCCTTGAGCTTGCTCAGCTTGCTTGATTACAGATAAACGGCTAACTGGCATACCATTAACCATAGCAGCCACAAATAAACCTCTATAGCGATAAACTAAAAGACCTAAAGCAATAATTAAACCTAAAATTAAAGCTTTTTTATTCAAAAGCTGTTTGCAGTTTGGACAAGCTGGTTTTTTAAGTTTAGACTCTTTTTTAATCTCACTCTTTTTTTCTTGGTTCTTGGTCTCTTTTTGCTGTTTATCTTGTTTTTTGCTGGAAGATTTAGTCGTCTTTTTTTCTTCTTCTTTTTTCTTTGATTTGAATTTTTTTGCCATAGCTCCTCTTTCTATTTTATAAATGATAATTAATTAGACAGATTTTGAATAGTATAACACAGTATGTCTTATTGAACAGAATAAATCTAGCACAACCTTACTCAACAATCTCCCACTCCTCAAGCAACTTCGCCTGACCAGACTGAATCTTAAATAAATCAGAGTATAATCCACCCTTATTCAACAACTCTTGGTGAGAACCTTGTTCTAAGACCTGTTTATCCTTCAGCACAATAATTTTATCTGCTTGCTGAATTGTAGACAAGCGGTGAGCAATGACCAATGAAGTTTTGTTGCGCAACAATTCTGTTAATGCCTGCTGAATATACATTTCTGATTCAGAGTCTAAAGAGCTAGTAGCCTCATCCAAAATAATAATATCAGGATCATTCAAAATAGTTCTAGCTAAAGATAGACGCTGTTTCTGGCCTCCAGATAAACGCACCCCTCGATCTCCAATCTTAGTTTCCAAACCTTTAGGTAAATCTTTGATAAATTTATCAGCATAAGCAATCCGACAGGCCCTCATCATCTCTTCCTCAGTTGCATCAGGCTTGGCATAACGGAGATTATCAGCAATCGTAGTATTAAACAGATGGCTATCCTGGGAAACTAAGCCTAAATGAGCCCGCAGCTCCCGCTTATCAAAATCTTTTAAATTTACTCCATCCAAACTAATATTGCCCTGATCAGGATCAAAAAATCTCATCACTAAACTAGCGATCGTAGTCTTACCAGCACCAGATGGACCAACTAAGGCCGTCATTTTGCCAGGTTCAATGTTAAAACTCACGCCTGCAAAAACCGGATTGTCTTTTTCTTGTTTCTCTTTCTTTTGTTCTTCTTTTTTTTCTTCATCAGAATCAGACCATTTATCAAAAAAAACTTTATCTTCATTTGAGTAAGTAAAGTGAACATCCTCAAACTGAATTTCACCTTTAATATTATCTAAAGGCTGAGGATCTAACGGCTCAGACAGATATTGCTCAACATCCATGATGCGAAGAAAATCTCTAGCCCCTATTTGCGCTCTTTTAATTTCCCAAAAAATCCAGTTCAACTGCCAAAGAGGCTCTCTAATCAAACGAATCATTCCCACCAACATGACCAGAGTTCCCACAGTCAACTGTCCCTGCCAAGTAAGCCAAACCATATAGACATACATCGCCCATAAGCTCATTTCTAAAAATACATCGCCAATCACAGCTTTATTAGTATTCGTCTCCATTTCTTGACGTAGATCTAAATATTCAGTAAAAAAATCATGCAACAAAGTCTTTTCATATTCTTCAGAGCGAAAAGCCTTGATCAAAGGCATGGAGTTCAGTACTTCCCAAAAATGACTGTACTGCTTGTCGTAAAGTTTATACTCTCTTTTTTCTAAAACATTATTTTTATTAAAGCGCCAACGATTAATAATGATATAAGGAATAAAACCGGCAAACACCAATAAGGCAATGCGCCATTCATATTTAATGACAATGATAAAAGAAATCAAAGCTGAAGTAACGCTAGGCAAAAAATGCATTCCTGAATTATTCACAATATTAGTGATACGATTCACCCCTCGATCTAACTTGCTCATAACCTTACCGGTAGCCTGCTGATTATAAAAAGATAAAGAAAGCTTCATTAGCTGATCAAAACCTAAATTTTTCAAATGAATCTCAAACTTAGTGACAAAAATATTTGTCATCGCCCAAGTTATTCGATTTAGCAGAGTCTGAACTAACTTAATAACCAACAAACCAGCCAGCATCTTAGCAATAAACTCAAAATTCACTCCTTGTTCCACCACAGAATCAGTCACCTCCTTGGTGATAAAAGGCTCAAGCTGACGCAGCCCCGCCATAACCACAATCAGCAGGGAAATGGCCAGCAAGGTTCGGCGATAAGGCTTGGTGTAATGAATTATTCGTTTAAACATGGTTTCTTTACTTTACTTTACTTTACTTTACTTTAGTTTTCTTTACTTTAGTTTAATATTGCGACAAAAAAAATTTATAGCTCCTAAAAACAAACTTTTTTAAAAAAAAAGCTGCTAACTAATGCAAATATTTATACTTAATAAAGGGGGCTAAAGGCCAACAATAAGTTTTTATATTGTAGCAAAAAAAATGATCTGGTGGGGAGCAAATTTTTTAAACAATTTTTTAAACAAATGAGGCAACTCTTACCAAAATGCAAATTTAGGTTAGGATTGAGACTTGAGGTCTGATATAATTAGAGACTCTAAACTTATAGCAAAAAACTTAGCTTGATTTAGTTGCTATCAAAAATTAAAATCAAAAACGACAATTTTATCTAAGGAAGCGTCGCATAGTGGCCAATTGCACAGGTTTGCTAAACCTGACCCTATCTAGGGTTCGCGGGTTCGAATCCCGCCGCTTCCGCAGAATACAAAAAATCTATTTTAAAATTTTTTTTATTATTTAAATGTGGATATCGGGTTGAGAACATTTCGCGCCAGCAAGTGCGAATACTTTTAAAAAAAATAAAAATTGAGCACCTGCTTAGTGCATGCGAATCTGCGCAGTATAACTAAGCAGACGAGTCGTAAATCCCGCCGCCTCCGCATAAAAAAATTACGCCTCAATCTTAGTAAACAAATAGCTGCTGATCACCAGCAGCACGCTAGCGACCACTCCCAACACAAGAAAATCTAAGCCTAAACCTAAATAATGACTGCCCAACATAATCTCTCTTAGACCATCTACTCCATAAGTTAAAGGATTAACTCGGGAAATCATTTGTAAAACTTGAGGTGAATCTGCCAAGGGAAATAAAGCCCCAGATAAAAAGTAAGTAGGCATGACTAAAAAATTCATGATTAACTGAAAACCATGAAAATCTTTCATTAGCGAAGCAATGCCTGTACCTAAAGCACTATAAAGCAAAGCGATCAAAAACATTAAAACTAAGGCTACTGGCATCATCAGCCAACTCACAGGTCTAAAGCCCAGTAACAGAGTTAAACTAAACACAATTAATCCTTGAAAAAGTGAAATTGTGGCTCCACCTAAAACACGGCCTAAAACAATCTCTAACCTTGAAACAGGCGCTGCTAAAGTTTCTTTTAAAAACCCAAACTGCCGATCCCAGATCAACTCCACGCCACTGAAAATAGCCATAAACAAAATTGCTTGAGACATCACACCTGGAGCCAAAAAATTAATATAATTACCGCCTTGAGTCTTGCTGTACATCGACCCCATACCAAAACCTAAAGAAACTAAAAACAATAAAGGCTGACCGATTGAACCAATAATGCGTGATTTTGACCGCCAGTAGCGTTTAATTTGACGGAGCCACATAATGTAAATCACTTGAATCTTTATCATTGAACTACCTCCCCCTCCTTTTTTTAACTCTCATACGCATCTTTTCTAAATTACTAACCGTCTCCTCACGAATATCCTTGCCCGTAATCTGCAGATAAGCAGCTTCCAAAGAATCAGTTTTAGTTTTCTTTTTCAATTCTTTGACTGTTCCTACGTCAGCGATTTTGCCATGATCAATAATGGCAATGTAATCAGCCATTTTTTCTGCTTCTTCTAAATAATGAGTAGTGAAAAAAATTGTAGTCTGATATTTTTCATTAAGTTCATGAATATGTTGCCAAATTCGATTACGAGTCTGCGGATCCAGACCCAAAGTGGGTTCATCCATGAAAAAAATTTGCGGATGATGAAGCAAAGCTCGAGCAATTTCCAAACGGCGACGCATGCCTCCAGAATATGTTTTAACTAAGCTGTCTTTTCGCGCCCACAAATCCACGATATCAAGCAATTGCTTAATTCTTTTTTTTCTTTCTTCTTTAGGCACTTGGTATAAAACAGCATGAAACCTCATGTTTTCTAAAGCTGTTAATTCATCATCTAAACTAGAATCTTGAAAAACAATCCCAAAAGACTGGCGGACTTGATCTTGTTGGGTGGCTGGATCAAAACTATTAATTGCAATTTCCCCCTTGGTTGGCCTTAAAAGTGTAGTCAACATTTTAATGGTAGTAGTTTTGCCCGCTCCATTTGGACCAAGAAAAGCAAAAATCTCACCTTTTTTAACTTTAAAACTGATATTATCCACAGCAGTGAAACCATTAAACTTTTTAGTTAAATTTTTAACTTGAATAATTGAAGGCCGATTATTTTCTAAAGTTACAGTTATTGAAGCCTGATCGTCACTGGAAGTTGCAGTTGATGAGTGAGACATAGATTTATTATAGTCCGCAATGAGATAAACGAAACAGGAAAAATTAAAGTAGAGCTATAAACAGTCATAATTTTTCTACTCAAAAATTCACAAATACATATTCCTACTTTGGGATTCAAAAAAACAACTTCTACTTATAAATAAGCAACTCCGATGCAGAGCATACGGGGTATTGTGCATTCATAACAAGCCTAAAGACTTTTTACCAAATTTCCTGTATAATACTTGCTTTGCGAAAAAAATATGAAAAATAGACTATCAAACCACCAAAAAAGCTTTCTTTACCAGGCTAGCATCAGCTGTATAGCTCTAACCATGCTTGGTGTGCGTTTTTTCTTTAATCAAAATCTAGAATTTGCTTTTTTACTCTGGAATTTATTTTTAGCCTGGATCCCATTTTTAATCAGTCTAAACCTGGAAAAACTTAATCTAGCCCAAAACAAACTTAAAACTAGCTTTTTTCTCGCCTTATGGCTACTATTTTTACCTAATGCTCCATATTTACTTACAGACATTATTCACCTCAAACTTAGACCACCAATCCCTCTTTGGTATGACTTAAGTATGCTGGTGTTATTTGGCCTCCATGGATTAAGCCTGGCTTTAGTATCTTTATTAAAAGTTAAAAAACTTATTTTACAGCGACTGCCTAATCATATAAGTGAATTTATTATTTTAGTGATTTTGTTCCTCACTAGTTATGGAATTTATTTAGGCAGGTTTTTGCGCTGGAATAGCTGGGATGTGGTGACTCGACCTAAAATGATTATTTATACTTTGCTGGATCATATGTTCAGTTTCAGGGGTTGGTTTTCCCCAGCGGGAATAATTATCTTTGCTTTTTTTGGTTTTTTGACGATTAATTATTATTTGCTTAAACTCTTTAATAAGCTTGGAATGGATAAAAACTAAGCAAGCGGCTGATTCACTTCGCTCACAGTATGCGATTTGATTCATCCCTGGACTAAAGTCTGCAAGGATTTTCGCTTAAAAATAAAATTTCTCTAGGTTTCAGCTGTTGCAAGTGTTAAAATAAAAATTCTTAAATCTTAGAATTTAGCTATAATCAGCAATATGGAGGTGTCGCATAGTGGTCAATTGCACACGCCTGGAAAGCGTGGGCCTCACGGCTCCGTGGGTTCGAATCCCACCACCTCCGCAGTACTAAAAACCAAGCAAGTGAGTGAACTAATCATGAACATAAATGATTCTCGAACCTGCTTATGCTCGCCAAGTGCAAAGCACTTGGCAAATACTTTTTGGGGTATGCTGGGAGCGAGGTGAGAACCGAGCGAGCAGTAAATCCCACCACCTCTCTATCCTGTCATTTTCATTACAATGGGACTCTAATCTGTGATAAATTAAGCTAAATATGAAAATTACGATTTGTGGTTCAATCAAATTTTTTAATGAAATAAAAAATCTGAAGAATAAACTTGAGTTATTAGACTATTATGTTTTCTCTCCGACAGAAGAAGGTACGGAAATAGATTATCAAAAATTAACTTTAAAAGAACAAATAAATATTAAGTCTAAGTTTATTGATAAGCATCTAGATAAAATTAGAAAATCCGATGCTATTTTAGTAGCCAATTACGACAAAAAGGGAATAAAAAACTACATAGGAGCTAATACTTTCTTAGAAATGGCTTTTGCTTACGTGTTAAACAAACCCATTTTTTTGCTAAATGATATCCCAAGTCAGGATAATGAAGTAGAAATCAGAGGGATGAAACCAGTTATTCTCAGAGGTGATTTAAATAAAATAAATTTATAATACAAAAATATGATCTCTAAACCTACATACACCAAACTGCTAGAACATTTAAAGATACCTCAAGCTAATCTATTAGGACAAGGCATGGAAGGTCTTGTTTTTGATTATTCTGAAGAAAGAGTGTTAAAAATTTGGTTTCGAGGTAATAAACACAGGTTGAAAAATAGGAAAAAATTATATGAAACAGTACAAAAACAGATTCAAGTTCCGATACCTGAAATTTATAACGTTGCTCAGTTCGGTGATCTCACTTATACCATCGAAAAAAAAATAATGGGACAACCCGGACACCTTGCGTACGCTGCGTCAAGCAATGAAATACAAAAAAAATTATTAGATAATTATTTTGATTTACTCCAAGAACTGAAATCCGTCTCAATTAATGGTCAATACGGACAACTTGTTGCTGATAGTCACGAAAAGATACAAACAACAACGTGGAATGAGTATATCAAGAAAAAACTACAAAAAACATTAAAAAAGGCAACAAGGAAGCCAGATCATAACATTAAGAATCTTGATCAGCTATTTGATAAGTTCTTCAAAGAAGAATGGCCACGTATTAATAAAAACGTTGCAAAAAATCTGGTGCACGGTGACTTGTTTTTAGAGAATATTATGGTTAACCAGCAGGGACAAGTGACAGGCTTGCTAGATTTTGGTTCTTTGTCGCTGATTGGAGATCATCTGATTGATGTGGCTGCCCTAACATATACTGTCACTATTTCAGATGAAGTTGATGAAACAGCTGAAACGTATTTATTAAAAAAAACTAAGCAAAAATATTCTAATAAGCTTAAATTAATAAAAGTGTATACTTTATTTTATTGCTTATTTTTTATTAACAGTTTAACTTATGATCCAAGAACTTACGCATGGTGTATTAAAAACTTGCAAAGATTTGGATATTTAAATTAGTAGAATTCTTGAGAAAGAATAGTAAATGCTAACTTTTTGTCCACCCATATACAACTCCACTTATCAGTAAAACTAAACTTGACACGATCCAAGCAACAGTAATCGAATACTGTGCAACTAAAAACCCAGCTAGAGATAAGCCTAAAACTGAACCGCAAGTTTGAACCATCGAGGCTAAAGAAGTTAATGAAGACCTTACTGAGGTTGGCAAATGTTCTTGAACAAAAACCCGACGCAATATTCTTAAAATTTTATTAATTAAAATATGTGTTAAATAGGAAAAAATAGTCAGAACAAAAACTCGGCTTATTGAAGCTATAAAAATACTAATTGCAGAAAAAAAAGCTGTAAGCATTAAATTAAGTTTCATTTGTTTTTTATTTTTACCTATACGACCAGCTAGCCAAGAACCTACCACCAACATTATTGAACTTAATCCCATTATTAATCCGATATATTTTTCAGAGCCTAATTCTTGCACAAACTTGATTGACCAAAACATTTTAATAGATTCTAGACTCAAACCCACAAGAAACTCTGCTAGTAAAAACATTCTCAAAATTTCAGAACTAAGTAAAACTTTTTTTGCATCTTTAATCACACTTAAAAACTGCTCAGCACCCTTTAACTCAGGATTCCTACGCTCTGAAATCTGATCAGGATCCATGAAAAAAATTCCAACAAATGTCGTAAACATTAGGATAACTCCACCAATTAAAAATAAATTATTATAGCCAAAGTTAAAGGCTAAATAACCTGAGATTAAACTTAAAAAAATAGGGGCAATACGGATAACCACTTCTGTCTGACTAACTGTTTTTAAATAACCTTGATAATCAGTTTTTTCTCTTAACCAAGCTGCAAAAGACCCAGAAACACAAGCTGCTCCGATTGCTCCAACAAACTCAGCAATAAAAAAAACCGGCAACGAATCAGCCCAATAATAAACAAAAAAACTTACTGATCTCAAAGCCCAGCCCACGACAACACTAATTTTCCGTCCAAAAACATCAGCTATGAGACCTGTAGGAACTTCAAGCAAAAATAAGGAAATCATGAAAACAGAGCTAACTGCAGTAATTTGTTGCGGAGTCAAACCTTCGCTTTGAAGATAAAGAACGTAAATTGGCGTGATTAAAGCAAAAGCTGATTGAAAGGTGAAAGAAAGACAAATAAAACTCAAGGATCGGTCTTTGTGACTTAGCTTTTTTATGATTTGACTAACTACCAGCATGAGAATTCATCATGAAAATTAAGGATATTCATATTTTCTTCTTTCTAATAAAAACCTTAATGATTTAAAATTTTATAAAATTAAAGTTGCGAATTAATAAAGTTAAAAATTCCTTTAATCTATACTTTCCTCAACTGAAAAAATACAGATCCCGCCTGATCTACATCTACTTGAGTGTTTAAACGCTCACAATAGTTTGCCAACTTAAGCCACTGATGCCATTTTTCGCCTAGTCCCCAACTTCCTGTCAATTTATATTTTAATAATGATGGCACAGACCAATAATGAGCTAACTCCATTGCCTTAATAGTTTTTGCTGGTAAATAGCCAATGGCTTTTTCAACCTTAAAACCCGCTTGCTCAAATTTTTCCTGCCATTGCTGAAAGGAGAGAAGATGGTAATGATCTTGCATCTTGCGCAGTTTATCAAGATAAACTTGACCAAAAACTTTTTTACCCAGCAGATATTTTTCCCACTGATCGGTCATAACCGTAGTAAGAAAATGGCCATTTTCATCAAGCACTTGATGAATTTGCTCCAAACTAAAATCTACATCATCAACGTGTTCTAAAACACTATTAGAAACTACTCCACTAAAACTCGCTCTTTCATAGGGAATAGTTCTGCCCTGATAAAAACTTACCTGCTGATAAACCTTTTGATAAGGGCTGTTTTTAGTGAGCTCATTTTCAAAATCCAAACCAACTTCTATTTCCCTATCAGCAAAAATTTGACTGGCAAAAAAACCGTCGCCGCAGCCAAAATCCAAAATTTCGTTTCCAAGGCAAGATTTGTGTTCGGCTATCAATTGCAACTCAATTGGTCTAATAAAGGCAAAAAATGGCGGTCGGTGAGTTAAAAATTGGTTTACGTATTTTCTCATAGAATTCATGTCAAATTTCCTGATTTACATATTTATACTTTTTCCCCATTCTTCTAAAGGCACCGAATCAGAGACTAACTCTTGATGAGGGAATTCTCGGCGGAGTATCTCGATATCAGAATCTTCAAGTTGCCAATTCAAAGCTCCAAGATTTTCTTGCAAATGTTCTGAATTACTCATTTTTGAAAGGGTCACAATATTTTTCTGAGAAATCAGCCAATTAAGAGAAATTTGCGCTGGTGTTTTGCTATATTTTTTAGCCATTTTTGATAAAACTGGCGATGTCTTTTTAATTAACATCCCTTTTTGCAATGGTCTCCAAGCAACAAACATCCAATCATTTTTTTGAGCGTGTTCTATCAGCCCCATCTTCTCAGCTTCACGAATCTTAAGATTTAAATGAAGTTGATTAACAACAATTTTATTCTCAGTCAAAGATTGAGCTTTCTCTAGTTGCTTAATAGTAAAATTACTTACACCAATATTTTTAATTAATCCTTGATCTTTAGCTTCATCAAGAGCTGACATCGTCTCCTCAATGGGATGAATTTTACTTGGCTGATGTAGCAAATATAAATCAAGATAGTTTGTTCCTAATCTGGTTAAACTAGCTTGAAGAGATTGTAAAAGTAGATCTCTAGACTGATTGTCTGGAATTACCTTAGAAACAATAAAAAGTGAACTTCTGTCATAATTTTGAATTGCTTTACCAACCAATTCCTCAGCATGCCCTTCAGCATAAGCCTCTGCTGTATCAATATGAGTAAGCCCAGCTTCAATAGCCTGTTGAATTGCTTTGATATCAGCCAAATCATCATTATTAGGATTACGATGCTGATCTCCTCCTATTTTCCAAGTCCCAAAACCCAGAACCGGCATAGAAAAACCATTTTTTAATTTTTTTATCGGGATATCCATAATATTTTTTAATTATTGATTAATATTTTCCAACAACTCTTCGTAAAACGCAAAAGTCTGTTGTTGGTCAAAAAGTTTAGAAAAATTTTCCCTTTTTTTCTTATTGCTTTTCTCAGCTAAAACCTTTACCAAAGCTCCTGCCAAATCTTTTTCATCACCCGGCTCAACTATCTCACCATGACCAGTCATCTTGACTGGCACTCTTACTCCTGGCAAATTTGCTGCAACAACTGGCTTACCCGCTTGCAAAGCTTCCACTTGGACCATGCCAAAAGCCTCAGTTTGATTCACCGAAGGCAACACCAGCACATCAATAGCCTGGTAAAAAGCTCCTAACTTACCATTCGTCAGCAAACCAAAAAACTCATAATTAATTCCTAATTCATCTAATGTTTTTTTTAATTCTTGATAATAACTAGCCTCACCCACCACTTCCTCACCAAACGGACCAACTAAAGCCAACTTCAGAGATTTGACTAATTTTTTATTTCGATGTTTTAGTTCTTCAACCGCCTTAGCCAGCACATCCAGCCCTTTTTCTTCTGCAATTCTACCCACAAACCCCACCCAAATCTCTTTATTTTTTTTCTTTTTTAACTCAGACAAATACTCTTTATCTACTGCTAACTCTCCCACTGGCGGCAACACATATTGAGTTTTTTTCATTAACTTTTCAGGCCAATGCAAGCTTTCTACATAATCCTGTGTATAAGCGACAATTTTAGTCGATAAACACAGCTGTAAACGCACTGAAACCTGCAATAATTTCGCTAAAATCTGTCGAACCAACCCCTGATCGAAATAAACCTGGCAATGAAAAATTGAAATAACTTTTTTACCCATTAATCTAGCCATCATGGCTAAAGGCAGACCTTCAGCATTAGGAATATTCAACATCACTACATCAGTTTTTCTGACTCGCTGAAAAAAATAATAAAAAGAACGTAAGGAAATAAAACCTTTAGATAATTTAAACAAAAATGGCATTCTCTCGACTGTCACCTGCTCAAATTTTTCTTCAATAGCCAAATCTTTTGTATGCTTAAAACAAAGCACTCTAACCTGATTTTTTTTACTTAAAAACTGCAATAATTTGTCTGGATAAACAGTAATACCAGAGATATAGGGCTTAAAATAAGTAGCAAAAAATAAAATTCGCATAAATTCGCAAATAATCAAATTGTAAAAAAATTACTTTCCCGCCTCAACAAAATACTTTCTCTGCCAACCCAGTAACTCTTCCAAACCATCTGCAAAAGCAGTCTGCACCTCCCAACCCAAAACATCCTTTAATTTCTGATTCGCAGAAACAAAGTACAACTGATCTCCGCTGCGTGTTTGATCAAAATCAATTTCAATTTCATGCCCAGTTTTCTTTTTTAACAACTCCAACACGTTCAGCAGTGAGTAAGCATTATCAATCCCACCACCAATATTAAAAACCTGACCTTTAACTTGCTCAATCTGCTGATGCGCTTTTTCATAAGCTTGAACCAAATCACGCACAAACAACAAATCGCGAACCTGATAACCATCGCCATAAATCGTAATCGGCTGATTTAACAAAAACTGTTTACTAAAATGCGCCACCCAACCCTGATCCTCAACTCCCATTTGAAAAGGCCCATAAATACATGACTGACGAAAAACTACAGTATTCATATCGTAAATACGAGCGTAATCTAAAAAATACTGATCTACAGCACCTTTAGAACATCCGTAAGGAGAAACAAAATCCAGACTAATAGCTTCATTAATTCCTTGAGGATAATCCAAATTTAAATATTGCTTTTTCGCTTCATCTTTTTTTAACTTATGATCAGCTAAATCCCCATAAACTTTATTAGTCGAGGAATAAATCAATGTCGCTTCCGGATTATGTTGGCGCACTGTTTCTAAAAAATTAAAACCATTAACTAAATTATTGCGGAAAT